>JGI24022J15233_10000931_pt1 | contig 21949 bp, 14 predicted proteins | sample Ectturendosymbi2_FD_15233 | JGI IMG/M metagenome (IMG submission 15233)
ATGTCAAGGCCCCCTACACAAACGTAAATCCCCCCCATTGAATCTTTTCTGGCGACGGTTCTGACGTACGGGAGACCTACAGTAGCTTGCTGCCCCTTCAGATACGTTATAGATCACAAATAATTCTCCTCTGATGAATTGAATTTCGAGGAGTAACATGCTACGATGCTCAGAATAATGAGCCTTAATCTATTTTTAAAGTAAAGTGATGTTTGATTTCCGTCAAAACAAGCTTTACCCGAAAAAGCGAAGGTTGCTTTTTCAAAAGCACAGCAATCTGGAACAAAACTTAGCTTTGATTGCAGACTGCATTTGTCGAAAGGCATACATCCACAGCAATGAATCAGACGCATGATGCTTACCGAGTTTTTACAGTGTTTCTCCTATTGAGCAGGGATATTTTCCAATGGAATGATTAAAAGTGTAGAAACAAATCAACGTATTGCTGCCAGTAGCGATTTTAAGGGGGGCCTGGGTGGGCCATGGACCCCCTAGATTTTTTCTTGGCCCCTGTTTAGCCCCCAGGTTTTTTCTTAATTTCCAGCTAAAGTTCGTTTGGTTAACATACACAGTAGATAACTTTCGGCCAGCAGTATTTTAAACGATAATTTACTGTATAAACCCTCTAGCCTGCATTCAACATTTCCCAAATGCATGATAAGCTGTGTTGTTGTTTTTGACAGTCGGGTAATTGGAGTTGTTTATGACGAGACACACCAGTGGTTACTCGGATCCTCCGTGGAATTTCGTCAGACCGCGGTTGTGCGTCGTGGCGTAGAAAAATTCAGTTCGAAGCTAAGAATAAGTCGCAGAAATGGGAAGATTGTTCTTTCGTGCATTTCAGTGTGAGATGGAACTACGGATTATATTATTGTCAGCAGATTGTTGCTTGTCCCAGTAGTAAATGTTTGTGAAAGCATTGAGAATTGGTTTCAGTTAATTCATCCGAATTATCCTGGCTGTAGTATTGCGTTCTGGTGCCTTGTGTATATCACTTCGAAACATCTTAAGTGGTTCGTGACTACAGTTTTAACTCTACCCACGCATGTCCTGCAGCCTCATAGAATTTTGTACGGATTTTCGGTAATGATTCAGAAGCAATTCTTTTGCGCATTTCAGCTCTTCGCCCCGAAAGTCAAACATTTCTATCAGTAAAACACTTGAAAGAATTTGCAAATCATATTCATTTAGTGAAAATGATTTAAAACAGTTTTTCTTAACCGGGAAGATTTAAAGCATGAAACAACTTTGGCAAGGAATTTGCTTCGGAAGGAGTCGAAGCTTGATGAATTTGGCAGTCGACATGATAGTAATCGAAGGAATAAGTCACATTGAGGTGTTGATATAAAATTCTAACGTAGACTGTACAGATATCTGTGTGAGAATTATATTGCTCAGTGTCTACTTGTCTGAATCTTTTTAGGTTTAGAGTTAGTGCGTGTTTCGCTTTTGACAAGACAGTGATAAATTAACGCAGGGTTGAAAAGGCCGCTTGTGAGGATCAGAGGAAAATTCAGTGCGAATTTTGAAACGAACAACTTTGTTGGGAATATTCTACAAAATAAGTTTTACACCTGCTGTTATATCTTCCTATATCAGGTTCACGCCCTAAACGCCGATGCACACCTATCTGCGGCGCTGCTATGTAACTTAGGTGCAACTGGTGCCGAAACCTCGCTGCTGTTAACTGCAGGGCCGGATTAAATGAACGAGAGGCACCCGGGCAAAGTCGTGATCGCGATGCCCCCTAACCGCTTAGCGCAACTGCGTGACGTTTCAAATGGCCTCGTTGCAACTTTGCGGAAGCACCGGTCAAACACGTCAAAACTGATACGATTTAGCAGCCTACACTTCAGAGACAATTGGGGATCACCATGTACGGCGGTTCGTATGCGGTTAATTTGTTCAAACAGAAAGTTGTATCACAAAAAACGATCTTTTTGCTACCGTGACATTACACAACAATCTTTTTTGTCACAGACTTTCTTAACATTTTCACTGCACAAATCGTCCATTCGCATATATATTGAGGAAAGAAATGTCTACACTCTCTCGTAGATCAGATCAAAACATACACCGTTTAGAAAAAATGTTCAACAAAATATCACGCAAAAGCAACTTCAACCATTTGACGGAAGTTTTGCGATGGAAGCTTTACAGTTGTTACACCTATTAACTGTTCCGTGATCTAGTGGACAACAACACTGTTTAATTTAAGAATGATACCCCGACGATCACGGCAAACACTTCGCAACTAATTGTTACGTCAGCGCATTATACGTTAATTGCAAAGGCGTTGGATTGCGAAGAATACTTAGTAACGAACTTATTGAAGTGACCTTAGTCTCTCTCACTCTGTCAATGTGCGTTTTTTGAAAAAAAGTCAACTACGAAAAGTTTCATGACGGCGCAGATCATTGTCGAGGTTACATATTGATGTGACCTAATGAAGGCTTTATTAAACTTATTCGTCGAGTCCGCAGCGAACGATCAAGCGACATACAGTGAATGAAACAACATCAGCGTTGTCAACCGAACAGCGACTTCTGAACAAAGCTGGAGGCGCAAAGAACCAACGCCACGTCGCAAACAATCAACGCAAGCCAAACAATTAACGACAACAAAAATGCACTCACGCGCGTGACACTACAAGAAAACAAAATAACGCCAAATAGGACATATATAATTAAATGTTATTGTCTCTAATGTCAATTGAAGAAACTGGTGAAACAACGGTTAGGGCTGAATGTTTAAATTTCGATGTTTCCTATGCATACAAACTTAAAAAAGTTATTAGAAGAAGCACTAGGATTACATTTTTTGTGAGATTTTAGATCCCGCTGGAGTTCAAATTGCACAAAATTTCCTCGTTTAATGACAAATGCACTCCTACAATTGGTGAGAGATATCATCAACGGAGTATGCTGCCATCGTTATGAAAAACGTCTTGAGCAACAAAAAGGTCGTCTAAATGTTAATATTTGCCAGAAGAAAATTTGGAAGAGCAACTGTAATTAAATCAGTATTCAATTAATTATCATTTCGATTAAAATAAGCACGCATATGTTTTTGTTGGTGACACAAGCTTTCTTGGTTTTTATTATAGGAATATGGGTCTTTTGGTGTGTATTCTAAGTTTATTTGAATGGAAGCCCTGCATGTGACGTTGAACACAGACATCTTGGCAAGTAATGCAGTGAGACAGTGACACTGCTGATAGCGGTAAGCCACGTATTGTTTTATGCTGTGTGAAAAGAAGCATGAATAAATCTGTAGTCGTACTTCCACAAGTTTGAAAAAAATCCATTGTTAGTGTGAGACTGTGATCAACGTGCTGAGTGAATATCTTCATCAAACGACTCTTATGCAGGCTTCTTTTCACACAGGATAAAAATACGTGGCTTGTTAGAATACGTCTATGCAGACTTGTGGAACACGTCTTTATCGCTAAGGTTTAGTTCTGACTTCTTACTGAGCACTAAGTGCAAAGCTATATTCGCTGTGGCGAGTTTTCGTAATTCATCTGCTCATTTTATAAAGCCTGCGTGGTTTTCTAACTTTAGTGAGTTCTCCGATAGTCTTGCTAGCATCTGGTTCTACTTCTAGCTGGAAACAATTTTGCGAGACCGTCTAACGTTCTTGTTTTTTCACCGCTCATGTGGTTTTGGCTGTTGATTATTCTTAAAGTACGAGCTACTAATGGATATTAGGGTGTTTATGAAAAGAAAAAGTATTTCTAATTGCCGAAGTGTAGAAAACATTTCAGACAAAAGATTGAGAATTGAGGTTCAACCAGCACAGACGAATGGGATAGAAAGGACAAAGCATTTTGTGAACGTCCATTTGCATTGCATCGTCAGCAACATGAAAAGGATAAGCAAAATTTCAACATTGCCCCCTCCCCCCTTTAAAATGTTCTGCAGACGCCCATGGATGCACTGATTTCGATTTTTGGGTCATAAAGCGTGGTACTGTTTGGTTCAATACGTTTTAAGTCACTCAAAACCTTAAATGCCAAAGTTGTCAGTTTCCTTAACGTACATTCTAAACGCAGTAATCAAAAAGCTCTACAATTTTGACGCGTGGTGAACAGCTTAAAAACATGAAAAACCATTAAAGGAGTGTTTCGATATTTAAGCGCGACGCCCTCAAAAGCGCGAGACCCCGGGCATTTGCCCGGTTTGCCAAATGGTTAATCCGGCCCTGGTTAACTGCATTGAATAGTCCTCACCCTATCCACGCTGCAGATGGGCATTGCACTCGCAACAGTAGTTGCATGACATTGTTATGGTTACAATCACAAAATGTCCATAAGCTACCACAAAAACGGATTACCGTAGTCACAAGCAGGGTTGCGGAGTCGGAGTTTTTTTTGGTGGAGTCGGAGTCGGATTCCTAACAACATTGGGATTCGGAGTCGGATTTTTGTCCGACTCCGATTTCGGATGTCACATTGCATCACTTTTTACATCATACTCCGAAATTAGGAATTCCTGTTGAAATAGTGCAATTTCTTTTGAAAATTTTGTTGAAACAAACATTTCGTGCTGTGCACCAAGATTTCCATTGATTTTAACCGCCAAATCTCATTCCCTTCATGTTAAGGAGTCGGAGTCCGAAATTTTGGAAAGGTCGGAGTTAGAGTCGGATATTTTACCTCGGACTCCGCAACCCTGCTTGGTAGTATGAATATATGATACTAGTTGGCTGTCAACAGCCTACATGTCTTTGTACCAAGATGGAATTCGTGGTTGGAACCATTTAGCTTTCATGTGAATTGTATTCACTTTCATGGAGCTGTTTTATTTCATGTGGAGTCTGCACAATTGTGTACGGAAAATGGTGTTTCGTGTTACATGTGTAGTGCTGTGGAAGTTGTATGGTTAGCACAGAGTAATTGTCATAGCAGTACATGTGTGTGATATAGTGGCGTTTAGGTGTCTCTTGTGAATAATAACGCTAGTTCATATTTAACGATATTCACAAGCAGGGGCGTAATAACGGTAGATGGCGCCGGGAACAGTAAGGATGTTTGACGCCTCCATGTTCGAACCTGAAGGTCTTTCAGAAGCAAGTATGTTGTTGAAGAAAGTACTTGTGACATTTTTGGGACTTTCGGCGCCCCTCGCAGTGATTCGGCGCCCCCCCCATAATGATTCGGCGCCCGGGGAATTGCGCCCCTTTGCCCCCCCTCTCGTTACGCCTCTGTTCACACGCCTGTGTTGGGTTTGATAGGGTTGATCATAGCAACTTGATCTTCAAAACAACGAAAAATCACCATGCAAGAGAGACATTTATGTTGGCCCTCCTACTTTTTCCTTAGCCCCGCAGTGCCCCCCACTTTTTTATTTCTAGAATTGCGACAAATTGCTGCTACTGACAACAAACAATTGATTTTTCTGGGCGACCCGATATATATATTTCTAACATTTCGATTTTTTGTGTTGTACCCACCGCTCCACTGCAATTATCTTCAAGATCTGCTAAAGAAAGCATTGCCTTGTCGTTGGCGCAAACGAAACCTTTTAAATTGACTCTCTGGTTTTTCCCCAATACACTCAACTCATAAACTTTTCAATGTAAATTGTAAGAAAAAAGACGTCTTAGCATTGTAAACTGAGTTAAACGTAAAGTGAGGAACATCACAACTTTCGGCTTCTGAAAGAATAGTCGTCGAAACTTTTGCACCTTGAAAAAATATGTCTATTTAAACGAAATGAAATTTTACTTTTTTTTCCAACGCCGTTTTTATGAACAATTTATGTTTGTTACTCAACCGTTTTCACCACAATCTGCCCAAATGTTACGCAGCGTGTGAACGCGTTTCAGCAAAGCAGGAAAAAATAAAAATGTCCTACAGTGTACTTCACATAAGGCGTGAAAACAAACAATGCAATGACTCACACGACTCTTGCATCACGTTCAGTCACTTATTCATAGAAAAGATTACTTCCAATCGAGTTGAGACATAAAACATATCGACTCAAATGAGAGTCGTCATGGGCTGTTTTCAAGATGTTACTGGTTACATGGTCTGATGGCTAAACACGTAAAAGTTCAAATTTTAGGTCGATAGATGCAGGAATCTGCTTTTTAATGAAGATAAAACTCAAGTTAGGTGCGTTGATAACAAGAACAACCCGAACCATCACTTCGTTGATTCGCAAGTTAACGTTTGTGTTTCGTTGTTTTCTCGTGGCTCAAAGATATATTTTTATTTTTAGGGTCGCTGTGTCTAACAGGTCAATAAGCTAATTTTTATAAATCTGCCCAAAACCTACCAAAACGGTTTTATCAGATCCAGAAGTATAAAAGCTTCTAGACCAGAAACTAATTTCAAGTTCGAAGCAACGTCTGCAATGACCTGATTGTTCACAGAAGCTGGAGGTGAATGGCCTTTAAAATGTTGGTCTTTTGTTTTACCCTTTATTCAAAACAGAAATAAAATGGAACAGTAAAAATTACCGTGCAAGAAAGTGATGATTTTGTTTTGCTGACTTGTTGCTCTCCCAAACCGGCTGTTGCACTCATCTTGTCCCCTGTGGACAGTTCCACTCACCACCCGTTCTGACTGAAAACTAAAATGATAAATCCACACAAAAGAACATCCCTCCCTTGAGCATGGATTTATCTCGCAAGGCTTCTTCGCAATGATGATCGACGGTTTACTCACGAACAGAGAAGAGTTGCAGATTTGATAAGAATGTCAAGCTATTGCTCGTTGCCCATCACCACCACCGCACCAGCGCACTAATGAGGTCGCTTGTTAGACTTCGGGAGTTTGTGGAATTGTGGCACGCTTAGGAAGGAGATAAAACAGGCGGGTGCTGAAAAACATAACACATAAATGCTGACTGAAATCTGAAATATTCACCAACTTTAGTCAGAAGAGATTTAGTTTTGCAAGATAATGAGCACATGCTCGCGAACAAGACAAACTTCGTCAACATCGGCAGTCATCGGTCTGCGGAAGCAGATCAGAAAAAGATAACACGGAAGCAGAAAATGCACGGCAGTCAGTCTCGCAGTTCAGATTTTAGTTGTTCTTTAGTTGCACGACAGTCAATCTCGTAGTTCAGATTTCAGCCTGCAGCATTGCCGGGGCGGCCCTAAGTATGACCAGGTACAAAGGTTAATATTATGAGCGGATAGAAACTTACAAGACAAAAAGACGTGTAAAGAGTCCAAAATATATTGAAAATCTTTGCACGAAATGTTGTACTATATTTGAATTTTGGAACAAACGATTTTTTTGTGAACCAGATGTTTTAGCTAAGGAAATCTTATAATACTGATTCAGAGAAAGAACACCCCTGAAAAGGAGTTTCCAACCAGAAATCAAGTGTTCATTTTAATCACGCCGCACTCTATTTTCAAAAACTATATACTACTTCAAAATTGAAGTAAAGCTTGTACATAGCAAAATTTCGACACTGCCAATTGATGATTCGACTTAATTGAGGCTGACACTCGAAGGTAACTCGCATTTTGTTTTCGTCGCTGCTTCCGGTGACGCAGCTTCCGGCGACGCAGCATAAAAGATGACTAAAAGATGAAGAATGACAAGCATCGTTGTGTGTTGCCAATTAATTCTGTGACAATTTTTGAATTTTAAAAGTGTTCTGTTCCAACCACATCAGGGATATTGGTACAACGCAAGTTTTTAAACGTTTATTGCTTCACAGGGGAGGAAAAGGTACGAAGAACCTGTTTGTTGCTCACTGGCGTAACATCAAAAGAAATCGTTTAATATTTTTTACTGATTAACACAAAAACTGTTGTGCATAGCTCTCCAACTTGCAGTTGAGACTAAGCAAACTTATGTGCCAATAAATTTGGTACACGCATATGTATTACGTTTTCTACAAAGTTCTTCACTTGAATACAAGTTTCGCGGCGAAACAGAAACTCTATTTTCCAAGAAATAGCGAAACGTCTGCAGAACCAACACGTTGTTAGTCAACAATATACAATCAACACAAAGAGCAGCGATCATCCACTACAAGTAAGTTTAAACTTATTCATCAGCCAGTTGAATTTAGTTATAGCTGTGGTTGGAGAAAGTTCTCACATCTGGTCGAAGCAGGATGGCTGATGCCTGTCAAATGTTATCTGACGTTTATTGAAGTTTCGTCAGTGCAACAACAATCACAAATATCAGCGATATTAGGAAAAATGTTGCTAAAAATCTTGTTGATAAACATTGTAATGGTGAAGCGATTTGTAAAGTTGCAAAAATCTGATAAAAAAGGCAATTGCTTTTTTACAATCCCTTTTGTTGAACTTGCTTTGAAAGCGTTTTTTGTTGCTGTGATTTTTCTGCAAACACTTCACCAACATTTTGACAAATAAGGAAATTAACCTTCTGTGCTAGTAGCGAATTTCTTCGTATAACCAGGATTTAAAGTTCAACCTTCAAAGAACTTATTCAAACTGAGTGCAGGTCCGCTGTGAACATATATGATACAGGGTTTTTTAAGGTGTTTTAGGGACCCGATTCGGGTCCTTAGAATTGATATTCGGGTCCTTAGAACCAGCGAAAATTATCATCCGGTCCCTAGAATTTTCTCTGGAATCAGAGAAAATCGGGTCTCTAAAATCAGAGAAATCGGGTCCCTAAATCGAACGCATTTTTGTTCAGATGTTTAACCTTCGCTACTTGTTTCAACTTTTCCATTATACTCTTATTTCAACTCTTGAAAACATCAATTACTTTTCCATTTAGCAGAATTATACCTGATTATAAACGGTATGGAAAGGCACGAAATAGCGAAAGGTATGGGCCTGACTTTGATGGGATCTCTGGCAAAATGCGGTAACACCATATTCGTCAGATATGCCGGTGAAAATTCGGTTGATGTGTTCGAGGTTCTCTTCATGCGGAGCTTATTCCAGGTATGCATCGCAGTTCTTAACATTATATTTACGCCAAAGGTCTGCAGAACGCTGAAATTCATTTTCTGGAAAGTTTAAAAGTACAGACGTATAAACTAGTTTTTCCATATAATACTTATTTACGTTTGCTGTCTTGAAGTGGACTCTTTATCTTTTTGCAACGGACTGTCTCCAAGTTTATGAATGCTTGTTTAAACCTGGCGGAGTATTGCTTCCTGAACTCAGAAATCAGGCAAGACAAACAAAAGGAACAAAAATCATGCACAAAGTTTCTAAAAATGAACTTTGTAGAAATAATGAAATTTTTTATATCAACGGCTATTTTATATGTATCTAAGGTTTTTCGCAATAAGAACACATTGAAAAGGGTTTAGTCTCAGAACTTCTTTCACCTTTGCTGACAAACTATATTTACCAAGTATTTAGTAATTGGCGTAACTATTCGCACATCCTTGAAAGCAAAGCAAGGACATAAAGTTTAATGCATTCAACAGCAATTTTGATTGCGAAACGGGTCCAAAGTTTATTTTGTTATTCTTTAGCTGTGAATCAAAATTTCTGTTTGAACGAAATCGTTATGTCTACAAGTTTAACAAATAGAGGTTTTTGCCAAAAAAGGGACAGGGGCAGCTAAAATTAGGGACTTGTTTATGATATTCAAAGGTATTTTTATTCAAATTCTTTCATATGCAAATGCTTATTTTTATTTTTGGGGTTGACAATGGTCCCCACAGAGTAATGCTTGAAGTGTTGTTCTTTGCAGTTTCTTCTCTTCCGCCTTCTAGTGCTCTGTATCAAGGTCTCGGTGATTCCCCCGATCGGAACTCGAATCCACTGCTTTGGCTTCGTGATACTGAACACTTTGTCAACGTTATGTGCTTACCACGCTTTCAGGTCGGCAACAACTTTGTATTTTGTTGAAGAATCATGTCTTTGCATGAAACAACGTGAGCGAATGCCAGGATTTATCAAACGTAGAAATACTGCATATCGTGTATTTGCATAAAACGTGTCATTTTGCATAAATTATATCTGTAAAAGAATACTGGGAACAAATGAATGTCACTTCATTTGACATGCAGTTCAAGCTGTTTTAATGTTTTTTTTGTGCGTCGTTGCCAAGCCATTTGCCTGGCATATCTGTAAAGAAAAAGTCCACGTTTGTTCATGGCCAGTCACACTAGAATTTTACGCTCCTTTTGCCGAAGACGAAAACCACGTTCTAGAGCAGGTGTTGGCAAACTACGGTCCGCTAGGCATTTTTCATATACATTTAACATTTTTAATATTTTTTGTGCTGATCGAGTATCACTGACTTATCACAAGTCGCTTCTACTCGAAAATATTTGTCGTGCTTCATCCATCGTAAACGTAGATGAGGCTCTTTCACACGTTACCCACCAGACCACCACGATACGATTTGTCTGTAGTGTTTTTCACCTCTATCTATACGCTTCATCAAAAGACTGTTCTTTTTCTTTCGAAAACGCTTTTCGAAAATAAAAATGCTTGTGTCAAAAACAAATTTGGAGCATAAAATCGGGACAGACTTATCAACTTCATCAAAACTGAAAAGCCGTGTTAAGACTGTTCATTTTTATTTCGAGACTTTTCGGTGAATTGTTTCTTAATTCATATATGTATGAGCATTTATTGTCCCATATTAAGGCTATAGATTTGTAGCCTATTGAGGTTAAACCAACATTGAAATCTGATTAAAATCAATGAGTCCATTCTACATATTTCATTCATTCCAGTTTCATCATTTAAAATTATGTTTGATTCCAAACTGATTTACTGCAGAAAAAGGCATGTTTGCCTGTTGGACAGCAAAAGTCCGAGAACATTAACTTCTGACAAAGCTTAACTTGGCCCTCGGGTAACCCCGTTATTTAGACGGTTATGTGAGAAACTGGTTTTGTTCAAGAGATTTACAGTAATGTAAACACCAACGTGTAAACGTGCATTATCTGCAGTATACTTCAGTAGCTGCTAATGCAATGTTACATCAGTTGCTCTCAGTTTCTTTTTGAGTCAAAGCTGAATGTTTGCAAGTTTATGGAAACTTTCCTTGCTTTGCTGAACCATTAATGTCTTGTTTGCCCTGCAGCTACATAATATTCACTTAGGGTTGTCAGATCACATAAAATTCTTTCAAGGACATTTTGTCGTTTTGTGATTATTGACATCCTACTTATGCCTGCTTTGAATACTTTTTAGTTATAGCGGTGTTACACATTTTTTCAAACATTGCTGAATAGCAATGAATACGTTTACTACACAATTGTTTAAGATGGAACAAATCTACACGGTATTCTGGTCAATTACATCGTTTAGTTTTGATTCTTGAATGTTCAGTGTAATCAGTAGTTCAATATTGAACAGCTTCACAACTGTACAAGAACTTTCAAGGACGCCGGATAAAACTCAAGGACAGTGGTGTAGGAGGGGGGAAGAGGGGATGCAAACGCATCCCCAAAAGTTTTGATTTGGTGAAAATCCGGTCAAAATCCCCAAAAATCTGGGCAAATTCCCTGAAAAGATGGCAAAAATGGTGCTCAACGTAATCTGATTTGATTTAAAAAAAATGGCGCCCAACGTGTGGAGAATTACATGAACCTTTTTTGGAGGTAATCCCAAAAACGGTCTTCATGAGAAAATATTCGCACAAAAAGTGGCCCAAACATTTTTCGGGCAAGTTTGGGGAAATTCTGAAAAAAATCTTTCGCACCCGCAAAAATTTTCCTCCTACTACACCTATGCTCAGGGACAGCAAAAGGTTTTTCAGGGATCAAGGACATAACGAGTTTTGATAGCAAATTCAAGGAAAGTCCTTGGCGCTCAAGGACGTCTGGCAACCTTCGATTCACTGCAGAGATTCAGAAATGAATGTTGGCAGCATAAATGTAGACTGCGGTGATTTGTAAATGTATGGGTTGGTTCCTTGTTTTGTGCAAAGTGAACGCATAAAGCTGGAGGTGTTGAGGTTTTCTGTCCATTTAACTTAAGGAGCAGTGGGTTGTTACATTTTGCTGTACGTTGTGTGCAGTTGCATTGTTTGTGTAGTGATTTAAGGTGCGTATCAGTGGCGACTCCCGCGCTTGGGTTCCGTCCGAGTCGGCGAGTCTTCGACTACGATTTACACTGCAGAACGCGAGCTTGCTTGCTTTGTATATTTGTGCTGCCATCCACTTCATTGATTAAGGTTGTTAACTCGGACTCTTTTTATTGGGCCTTGTCAGTTGTAACTGTTCATATATATTTGTTGCATGTCTGGCCTTTCGCGTTCATGTTGCAGATGACCTGAATCAAAGCTTTTATCGTTCGTATTAGGCGTTCTCTCGAGTCTCGACTTCGTTCGCACACTCTTTACTCGGGCTCATCCCTTAGAGCCAGAGCTGCCATCGGCAATTAAATATTTTAATTTCAGTAGTTCATATCACATTGAACGTTTTTTTGAAGCGATGGATTTGCATAGAGCATTGGATTTGAATTCCAATCTAGTTCCCATTCGAGAACAATATCAAACGAACGATAAATTGTCCAGTAACTCGAGCTAATTTGTATAAGCCTAGCACGCAGGGGACTAATTGGAGCAGGACTCTCACAAATGCAACTCCAAAAATCCCTAGAACAGTACCAAAAAATCTCTAGATCTGTGGTGGTGCACTCAAGGTGCAGCATCAAATCGGAGTGCCAATGATAAATGTTAAAAACAGAACCAAATATGATTTGCAAAATAAACTGAAATAGTTCATTTCATACATTTTCATACTTTTCCCAAAATCGGTAAAAAATCCCTAAACAGGGTTAAGAGTTCCAATCTAGGGACAAAATCCCTAAACGTGAAAGCACTGAACTGGATCTATCATCACACTGTGTGTGTTTCTCAGCAGTTCTGATGAGACGTTCTCGTTTATTGTGACGTAACTAATGCCACAGAGCAACGACAGTGCCAAAATGAGAACAAATTTCAGTGACGCAAGCCTCGAAACAGGGGTGGATCCAGAGGGTGGCGATTTGGGAGATCTCCCCCCCTAAAGCTTGGGAAAGTATATTTTTTCACAATGAATTTACAAAATTCGGAAAACACCATTCGCGATATAAGGACATTTTGTCGTTCACTGTTTTGTCACAGCAGTGTTGTGATACTTCATCTCTGTTACGGTAGCGAAGCTGTTATGAGACTTGATTACCAAATAATACTGAAATCGCCCCCCCCCCTAACCTTATTGGCCCGATCCGCCCCTGCCTCGAATGGTTGCATTCAGTGAATATAATCGCGACTTGTAGATCTGCTTGGTTTGCAAAGTGTTTTATAATTTGGACTGTATGCAAAACTTGTGATAAGCTCGAGTTTCGCTGTTGACTTGGACCTGGAGTCGTCCCTGGTGCATAACAGGGGTGGGCAAACTTGTTCATTAGAAGAGTCATTTGCAGAAGAACAAAAACACCAGCGAGACGCAAAATCGGTCTGTAGTGTCAATACACGTTAGGTAAAGAAAGCAATTTTCACATAAAATAAGCTAAATTAAATCCTTGGCAACTAACCTTCCGAATTCGTGTGAAGACATTCATAAATAAAACAAACATTAAACACGAAGTGACAAATCGCTAACAATTTGAGACATTGCTATTCAGCAAGAGGAGCCACACAAAACATGCCGGCGAGCCGCATGCCGCAGTTTTCCCGCCATTGACAAAAAGGAAGGATCATGTATTACCAAAGGAGGTATACGAGTTGGCTCAAACTCAGCATCAGATCTCAGTGTTGCTGTAAATACAAACCTCATATTTTGAAAACGATGATCTTTATTTTGATCTTTCAGTAACCCGAGCGCAGATGGACCCTAAATTGCTAAGACCGCCACTGATACCGAAAAGTTGCCGTAGAGAATTTAATAGCAAACCTTCCTCAGTGACTTCCCTGTAGTATTTGTGTATTGCTGGTCATGTATCGCAGTAGTGGCAAGGTCTCCAGTTGATAAACATATGTGCATTGAATACATCCTAGAAACCAATTTCTCTTCGGCTTTCGCGCGCATCGTACTCCAAATTTCACTGCGCTTAGGGCATTATTTCGACACTCCGATAGTCAACAAGTAGTAAACCCGGGTTTCGGGTAGCTGAGAAAAGAAACCCGGGAAAACCCGTTTTTTTTTCGGGTTTTGCAATGAATGCGATTTTGAGCGATAAAAACTCAATATTATTTTGAAATTATTACTGTTGGTCCCTGCACAATTTATTTAGCGAATTATTAATTAAGTTAAGCACAGTTTTATCAATGATGTTTATAATACTGACGCATGACAATCAAAGCACACTTTCATCATTCAGTCTGTTTCTGAGTTTTGTGACAAATACCGTAGGCCCGTGGCTGAAAAAGCCCTCTCTGGTTCCACTGATTTGGGTTTGATTGTAATTAAGGCATGGAACAATTGAAGGTTATTTGACTTCTTTGTAGCCTCAAAAAGACTCATTTCCTTTTTCACAATTTGTGATAGGATCGCTTCCTGTGCCGGATAGTTTTGTGGTCTTCACTCTCATGGGTTACATGGATTCTGTGCTTTGATTTGAAATGGTTGATCAAGCTTTCGGTGCTTGAACCACCTCCTTTTGTATAACGGAGCACAAATTGCACTTTGGTGTTGGTTGAGCCATATTGTATAAGAAATGGCTCTAGCTTCTGATTTTCTTTGATTACTAACGTCTTTAAACTGAATGTGTGTGATTAAAAATCTACTTAATGTCGCTTCTGAAGGAAAGACAAATATTTTGTGGAAATTTATTGCAAACTGAAAAGGAACGAATCGATTTTGCAAAAAATCACAGCTTGTATATGGACTAAAACATAACAGCTTATGAATGAACTAACTAGTAATTAACGAAACTACGGCATACCTTTAAAGAACTACCTTACATGGCAGTTATTTAATTAGGTTAGCAAAAAGACAAAAGTTCGCGTAGACACCTATTATGGGCAAAATAACGTCACGATCCGTCTGAATAGGTCAATTGAACGAAAATATTAGCGGACCAACAACGAACGTACGATGATCACTGAGCAAAACCCGCACCTCCTGCCTCATGATAATAGCTGAAAGTTCAAACGTGCTGGTTCGGCCGTTACACGCCCCAATCTGCAACTTCAGTGCTATCAGAATCGTTAATATTTGAATGCAACAGCAGTTCCAGGATTTTTCAAATACCCGGGTTTGGTAGTTGAAAAAACCCGGGTTTCGGGTAGTAAAAAATAGCCAAAAAAACGGGTTTCGGGTTCGGGAAAACCCGGGTTGGAAATACCACAAACAAGTAAAGAATGTCAGGCTCCATCCACTCACTCAGACTCAACCTGAGTTTTCATTACTTGCACTGCATTGCAAATGCTTTGCTATCGTGCAAGCAGCAAGTTGTTGTGGATATGAGCTATCTGCAAGTGCAAATGAACCGCCGCTTGGTCTGTTTATGACGCAAAAGACGCTTCGTGCAAGCGTTGGGATTAGAGCGAGGGAGTTTAACCAAGCACTGATAAGCAACCCAGGTGGCGCAGCCCTGCCAGCTCTGCTACCAGTGTCAGTCGCCAACATCCGGGGCTCTGCATCTGTTTTTTTAGGGCTTATTGCGTTGTGCAGTTTAATGCATATTGGTCAACATATAAAATGTTTTAAAGGAAAATTTCCTGCTGTTGTGTGGAATGTTTTGTTTTTGATTCAAACCTTCTCCCATCCTTGGGGTAAAAATGTTTTCGTACGATTCCATTGAGGACGTTGCACATACGTCACAGTTGAAGTCGGTCGGATAGTTGTCGTGGAACTTTCAATTTATGTCATGACTTCAAGTGCATGCGTTTCTCAAAATTGAGTTTTCGTAAGGTTAGACTTCTTCATGTGTTGCTCCGAGTAAACTACAATTTATATTTCAGTGAAAATAGGGTAAATTAAACCCGAAACAGTGCTTTAGGATCCCACCATAGGCGTAGCCTGGGGGAAAGGGGGCCATTCCCCCCAAATTCCTAGCATATCTTGTCATTTTGTGCTTTGAGAGGCTGGGTCCCTGTACTAATAGTTCGCGTTTATCTAATTCTCTCAGTGGAGACGCGTGTGTTGCCTCGTGCGCATCATGTACACTCATCAAGATTCCAGTCCCGATCGAACTACGGAGATGTTTTGTGCGCATACACTTTTCATGTCACGCCCATGTCAGCTTCTGCTGCCTGGTCAGAGTTTGTCTTGTCGTTCTGTCAAGCTTGTACCGTACCTACTTTTATTCAATACTTGTTTGCAGGTATGCGCCCATTTTTGTGTTCAGTAAAGCTACTTGTAATAATTTGTTTAGTACAGACCCAAACACAATACTATTGCTCGCATTGTGTCAAAAGGTTTGGCCCTTCCAACATTTCGGGGTGACTATACGCCACTGAATATCGGTGTATTAAACAATTATACAGGTGATTGTTGACACAGAATAACGGTAATATTTCCTGCCAGACATTATTTGAAAGTCAAGGGTCGCACCTGCAACAAGTTTCATAGAAACGACACCCGAATGAACCAAAAAGGGAAACAAGTGAAAGATAGTTAAAATTAAAACAATTTTGAAACAAAATTGTTTCAAAAACATTATACAGTAAATTCCTTAGTGAGCCGTTTTCCTTGCGGAGCTGAAAGCTGTTGCTTTCTTTTCAGAAACTGATAGCCAGCAGTGTTTTCCAGACTTACCTTTCATTATGTTTTGGCCGATTTTCCAACTCCAAACGTAACATGGAAAAAAAATTTTGCATCAAAATTTTACAAGCAACTGAAGGTCATCAAATCACCGTTTCTTGGTTTGGATGCGTCATGCACACGCAACGATTATAGTTGCGTCCAAACCGGTAATATTTAAATTTCCTGCCAGACCTTATTTGAAAGTCGCGGGTGAGGTTTAATTGTCTCACTGATCCTGGCGACTCAGAAATACTGTCCACCCGTTTGACACGCACAATCCGTTGTTGAAGTCGTGTTCTTCACACACGTTAAATGAAAGCTTCTCTCAACAGCAACAATGCAGATCATGCATCCACAACGCAGTAGCTCAGCACGTATTTCACAAGCTAATCGGTCGAACAGTTAGGTATAAGTAGTTGGTCGGGAGTCAGATTTCCGACAGTCACGGCTCGTGTCAAACGCAGAAAAGCGCCTCACCGCGACCCGACTCGCTCACAGCGCCACGCTCAAGAAAGAAAGGTAACTACCAACTTACGCAGTTGGCATCTCAGCCAATGGGAATGCGGTGTCGGACGTCTGCGGCCAAGGAGTGGTGCACAGGAACAAAAGTACAGGCGCAACGAATCATTCAACTTCGCAAGTAAAATAATTTGAAACGATGTTGTAAATAAGATACGGAACAAGAGTTTGGCTGGCACAATTATTTTCTCAAGGAATACTAATTATATGTAATGTACTGTAGTATGGCCAATTTATCAGACATATGTTGGGTTTGAAAACAGTGATTTTTAATTAAAATATTGTTTTTCAGCTTGATAGTCCCTGGGTTAGCCGTATTGTCGAACAGAGCCGCTCGGACCCTTTTCACAATTTTATTCACTTTCCTTTTCACAACCGATGTTTTGGGCTTTTGGGAATTAATCGCCATTTTCTTTTGCTTGGTTGGAATTGGATTTGGTGTCGGTGAGTGTGGAGTCGGATGGCAAATTATTTAGCAATCGTTTGCTGTGAACTGGAGGCACTTTTGTTGTTGAGTCACTGAGCTTTGCTTTTTTGTGACGGCATCGATAGAGTGATTCTTTACGTTTTCGTAAAAGCGCCAATAAACTTTATAAAAAAAATATAAAAATAAACTTTGACTACGTTTTCCCCGAAACAATTTCTGCCGAATGCGATTTTCTGTCAATTTACCTTCCAAACAAAATTAGCGGATTCATAAACAAACTTGGAGAAGTGGTGGTTTTTGTGGGAGCTAAATATTTTATCACAGAAAGCACCCAAAACTTTGCCGAAGAAAAAAACAAAAGATGCTTGAAGCTATGCGAGATAATTCGCCTGGTTTTGAAATCATAGACAACGCTGAGGGTTGCATATATGTAAGTTTTGAAGATACAAAGGAATTTGTTTTTGCTTACTATGAATGCGGAACGAATAACGTGAGTTATAGTAACCTCCAGATATGTCGAAATATTTTATGAAAGATTAAAATATCAGCATCGTATTCTCAAATTCACAGCTTCCGCTCTACTTTTTCCTTCGCGTGATTTTGTTCCCGTTGTCGTCCTTCAGTCATTGACCAAAGAACCCGCTTTGGTGAACGTTTTGGGATTCACTCTGGTCATACTTGCTGGGATGTTCAAAGCGATGTCAATGGTTGTGGTTCGACGAAACAAAGGTAAGGCAGCCTCGACTGAAGACTGCCCCCGTTTTTTAGGATAAGCCGAAGTGAAATGCTTCTTTCTATTTTTTTGCTTTGATGTTGTATTTCCAGAAGTATCTTTGCACTATAAGTCGCATATTGCTGGTCCTGAACCACCTCTGCTAAGGAATCTGGCAATTTCCTTTTTAGAAAGGAGGACAAAAAGAGAAAGCACGCAATTATGTTAAAAGCTTGATTTTGTTGCAAGGGGAAAACTGAAAAGGTTTCAGAAAAAGCGAAACTTATTTCCAGTTGATTCAATGAGTTTTGTTACGATAACTTGCACAAAATTTGTCCCAGTGCATTACAATAAACCGGTTCCGCACTCATTATCAAAGTTGTTGCTGTAGATGGCGCTTTGAAACGTCTTATCATAGTTTTGTCCGCAAATATTCTCAATTCAGCCAACAGCCTGTTCCTTAGTTTGTGTTCTGAGAATGAATCAAAAAGCTTTCTATACTTGCTTCGAATTTGAGAAACAATCGAGATTGATATTTGTTGGGTGTTTTCATCTTCCGCGAATTTTAGCGCGTTGCTTCATCAAAGTAGCCCTGGCGTCCTTTCTTTCATGGAGAAAGAAATTATTCTTTGGTGAGTGAAGCAGCTTCGCAAAGACTTAACACTCGTTGTTATAATTTTTCCGCATTACACACTCAGACAAATTTTCTATGACTTCAAGTGCTGAACAGTCTGCATTTTATTAGAAACTACTCAGCAATCACAAAAAACAAAGTATATTATGGCGGTCCTTAGCTGAGCAGGCCAAAGGTGGCGAAAAATGTTTGCTTGAATCAAAATCGCGTTGCTTGACGCAGCCGTTCCGTAAATGGCATCAGTTTTGTTTTTCGGCTTCGGCGAGACCAGGATTATGGCCACAGCTTGTGTCTGAAAATACAGTTCGCGTACTTTCTCTCAGTCTTGATTTAGTTATTCACCATTTCACTCACGAGATTTTGCTTGCGGTTTTCGGGACTGAGGATACGAAGATTAAGTGACCAGGCCCGTAACCAGGGGGCGCAGGGGGGAGAAGCCCCCTATAAAATTTTTCGCCCCTCTGGAAAAATTTGTTGGATATATTTTGAAACTATTGGACATAGTTTAAAAAATTTGGGCCCCTCTCAGAAAACTCCTCGCTCCTACTGGTGTCCCAATCTGGTTACGGCCCTGTTCGTGACATCGATTTCCTATTAAAACAATTTGCTGACTGATTTGTCGTGTCGCCTTTGCGGAGACGTATTACTGGAACGTTAATTACATTGTTATATTCCTTCTTCATTCCCAGATAAACTTCATTCTTTTCTGCTAGTCCTCTACCAAGCTGCGTTTACGATGCCTGTGATGTGCGTTCTAGTGGCATATTTCTCTCAAAGAGCTTCCTTTCCAAACTGGAAGGGAGGTTGTTTTATCATGGCAGTCTGCGCCACGTCATCACTTGCTACGTGGACGTCGAGCAGGTAGCTTGTGTGCGGAGAGATGATTTGATTACTCTTGCGCGGGCACGCTGTTATCTAGAGATGACAAGCCATTACTTCGCTCCCAACGTAAGCGAAATGCATTGTGGGAGATGTGGTTTGTGGTCATTGCAGACTGTGAAGCAGCTTAGACTTGTTTCAATACACTTTTGAAGCTTCTGCGCGCCACATAAAACGACTGGGCGGGTCACATCCGGCCTTCAGTCATTGATTTGACCCTTGATTTGAAGGCCGACGCTTAACTCAGTCCAGACTTCACGCGATGTAAAGCTGTAGCGAAATTTTGATGGGGGTGATGCGAAAACTTTGTCTGTAGACGTAAACGTTTCTCACTGCCTTGCCACAGAGTTGTATTACGTATAATTTTTTCACAAGCGTTCCCCAATAAATCATAAAACAATCAATATCTAAATTTATTTTTAAGAGTTATGTTGATTTATTTGCAGTTTTTCTTTTTTATACCCTTCAAATATTTTTATAAGGTCCGTCCAGCTGGCCCCTCCAACGGTTGTCGCTCTTATCCAAAATCTCGACATTTTTATGGGACTAGCAATGGACATTGGCTTTATGTCCACTATGCCCAACTGGTTAGAACTAGTTGGTGCCGGAATGATCCTGGTCGGAGTTGTGTCAGTCACGCTTGCACGGCTTGTGCTTTCTAGCAAAGGAGAAGATGGAAACGACAATCAAGATATGAAACGGAAAGACCCTCCGGAAGATACAGCACGTGAGCCTTTGTTGGAGTAATTATGAAGCTTGAGTAAGAGCTAACTGCGTTGCAAGTATGGACGCATGCACCTTGCATGCAGCTCGCGTCTGGGTGTGCGTAAAACTCCGCTTTCGCTGCTCAGAACTTCTGTAAAATGTGCATCTTTTCTTCTTTTCTGAGAAAGTTTTTCCAATACCAGCCCAACCTTTGTTGCCACGGACACAAGTGCTGGAGTAGCCTCTTCACCACCACTAATAAACTCAGCATCACTTTGGACAAGCTGTCGCCAGTGCTGCATTTGGTTTCTGTTGTGTGTTGTGTGCTGTGTATTCGTGTGGTACCGTGAGTGCTTCAAGATACTCGTGCAATCTTTAAAAACCATTCAGTGTTGCATGGATACATTTGCGTTAGTGACCACAGGAAAGTGACCTAATTGAAAGTTTAGTTGCTTTGAAAATTGCACGTGGTTAATACTTATTAAACTACGTGAGTCAGAACGAACGCATAAACAATGTTGCAAATAACTACACCTTGACACAAATCTTAGACGATGACTGCGGTACTACGGGGGGCGTGTATATATTGATGATGGGATGTACACTGTTGAGAGCTGTTCTTTCTGCTTACGCATAGCGACATGTTTTTTCTACGCTGTTACCGATTGTTTTGTAAGACTTTCACGCTCCGAAAGGGTTTTTTTGTAAGGGAACAGTAGTTTTTTGTTTTTTAGCAAAACAAATAAAGTTCGCAAAAACAACTCTGAGTGATTTTGAGACCACGACAAACAGCATTGCCATAAGTCTCGTTCACTTACCATTATACCCGATGATCTTTTACCCACTTCAGTAGCCTATTTTTTTACTTTTTATATAAATTCGTACAAATTGATGAAACCATTTCTTTTATGAACTTGTATCTATGCCAGGTCACAAATATTCAAAGATTCTCAATTCAGTGCAGTTATAGCTGGTGCGTTGTATCAGTGTTTGGCATCTCCCTGTGCTGTCTGTGTTTATCATCTAACACTTGCTCTGTACTGTGCTACGACTAACCGTTTTTGTGTTACTGTGTTATTCGAGTATCTATGTGATATGGACCATGAGTCTGACGCAAAATGTGTCTTATCTTAAACAACTTAATCAACAAAATAAAAAGCCCGTAGTCTAGCGGATAGATGGAGGAGCGTTTTTGAAGTTGGAGGGCCTAGTGCCTGGCTTGAAAAGCCAGTAATAACCAAGCACGTGCCAGTTTTTGCCCTGCCAGAACCAGCGGCGTCATGAGCCAATAGCGCTAGGGGGTGGCAGGTACTGCGCCCCCTAACGCATAATAAACGTGAGTCACCGATGGGCATAGGCGTGCGGGAAGGCGTTTTACTGGGGGGGCGGATAAATTTGCCCTGAAAATAACAATTTGCCCTAAAAATAGACAATTTGCCCTGAAACTAACTTTTTAGTTTAATCCAAATGGG
>JGI24022J15233_10000936_pt1 | contig 21926 bp, 11 predicted proteins | sample Ectturendosymbi2_FD_15233 | JGI IMG/M metagenome (IMG submission 15233)
GCAGCCGATGTACTCGCACCCGTAGACGAACCGGGCATCGGCCTGGACTGCCCTGCACGAGTTCGTCGAGTCGATCCACTCGTAGAGAAGTTGCCTGTTAAATATATACATATCAATCTGTATCTAGTTAAAAGTAATACGACACGCGTCGATTTAAAACAAAAGCAGATCGCGTGGCTTAGTATCAAAGCGGTGGCTTTGCATTTGGGAAGCGTTGTCTTGGGCGGATCAGACAGTTAAATTACGCAGTCTCGGGAAGGCGTGCAGTTAAACAGCAGGGATGCAAAGTAACTTGAGCACAATGTGTGGATAGCTTGCTCTGAATACAACACCTGCGATGGTTGGGCGGGGTTCAACCTTCACCGTTGACTGCATCCCCAGTATTTACTTACAGTATGCAGACACTTGGATGATGGTAAACAGATGATTACAACTATCGAGTTTGTCGAAAATGAACTTTGAGTAACATTTCCGAAACAGCGATTGATCAAACGCATTCAAATCAAGCGGCGACATACTTGAATTAAAGCGCCAGTTCTAAAATTTAAAAATGCTGTATATTATTTTTGCATGCCACTTCTAAGCGGTTTTACGTAAATACGTGTCTCTCAGTTACAAAAAGCGAGTATTCGTGAAAAACGCGAAAGGACAATAATAGCAGAGCGCAAGGATGGAATGCATATATTGTTGGCCTATCAGTCAATGCAAAGCAAATTTTTTCTCCAACGCACTTTTTCCAGTCGAAATCGTCGATGTTCCTGACTTTATTTTTTATCAGTTCGTGCAAAACGTCCCGCATGTGGACGTAGATGATGATTAGCGCCTCCAGCGTGAAGTAATGGTGAGCTTGGACGTGTCGCATGGTGACCGCTCCTGTGGAGGGAAAATCAATGGAAACCAGTGTAGGAAAACTTTGAAATTATGTTACGCAACAAACTACTTCTGCATCCTTTAAAAGAAAACCGCAGTATGGGCTGCTTCAGCAAATTATCAGTATTCTTTCAGTGAATTCATCAACATAAATACAAGCAATGTTAACTTTTGAAAAGACCAAAACCCTCAGGCAGTTACCTGACAAGAAAGCAAGCGTGTTCATTATTTCCTCACAATTCCTTTTCAGCTTGTAATCCGTAGGACCGGTCATCAACGCGTTGGTGATGTTCTTGTTGAACATGATCTGAGCCTAAGAGGGATTAAGTACAAAATGGTATTAACAATGTCTGGTTATTTTGCCATTATCTCCTGATAAGTTACAGTTAAAATATCAGTATCTATTTCTTTTTTTTAACGCCAAGGGCAAAACTGATGCTACTAATTTAATTTCGGTTCGCAAAGCCTATCAGTACAGTTGACCAGCTACTTTACTGCTTTATGTGATAGACAGAGCTCCGTAGACAGGTTTTAAGGTTTGAGGGGCTAAATATATTTTTAGGAGCCCAAGATTTGAATCTTTATTACATGCTTAAAACACATTTTTCTGGGGACAACAAAATTCGGGGGGACATTGACCCCGAATGTCTCCCGTGGCTACGGGTTTGGATAGAAGACGAAATCAACATCGTGAAATAATTGCAACCGCATCGNGGAATAAATCCAGTCAACAGCAGTAGAAGATGCAGTACGAAAAAAAAACGTGTGGATCTATAAGCGCATCAGTGTATGAAGTTCGAATTAGCACCGTACAGTTTCCCTCACCACAGTAAGGACGACTTGACCCGGATGACTCGACATCCACCGCAACATCGCTTCGTGTTCCGACATCCAGCTGAGCAGTGCCATCCTCATGTGCTTCCGGACTGTGTCGTACATCGCGCTCTCGACGGTCGACAGCCATTGTTCCACCGAGCCACGGGCGCGAACGTTTCTGTTGTCACAAAGAAATGTGGAACCTGGATCACGTTCTGATGAGACGCACGACGTGGCGAGGCACAAAATGACACATGAAGCGAACGCAGTGATTCAACCGAGGCTTAGATCTACGCGTCAATATCTTAAAGCAGGCCTGTCTCTTTTTACAAACGCTTTTTCCTTAAACCATATCTCAGAGAGTTGGAACAACTTGCGCGAACAGTGATTTTTTGGACTTTTCGGCAAACTAGTGCCATGTGCAGAACAGTTTTTTTTTTCAAGTCTTACTTCGGCATGTTGACCACTTCTCCTTCAGCAGATATCATCGCGTGTATAGTTGGAGGTTGCTTTGATGACGGCCTGATGTCCAGATATTTGATGTTGGCGAAACACTTGACCAAGTGCGCTTGCACGCTAGATGGCTCGCGACCGTGGGAAAGCATTGATAGCAACTCGTCGTTGCTAAGGAAGTAGAAACGGGGAAAGGAAAGACGCTTGAGCTCCAGGTAGTCCTTGAAAATTACAGCAGGTCACGTGAAATTAACCCGCTTTGATCCGGGATTGCAAAGAAGCTAATGGCTTATTAAGCGATACGACTCCTTTGCTTGTTCCGAAGCTTATAGTAAGGAAAAGTGAAAAAAAGGTTGGCAAAATCACTGAAATTTAATGAAATCGAAGACCGCACATGTGGATGACTCTGTTTTGCGAAACTTGTGAAAAATTTCAGCGAAGCAGAAAAATTTGGGGGATATCTGATCTCGGTCCCGTACTTTAAACTAATTCTCGGTCTCGGCGGTTACGGTCTCCAGTACATCACTAGTGCGAAGTTACGTAGTATTCCAAAGAATACAAGCGGTAGATTACACGGTTTGTATAAGCTGTGCGCATTGATATCGAAAGTTTTTGACACTGAATCGAAGACACATGCGACACCCTCCCCCGATTGCCCACACACAACCTTATCCTAACCTCCAGTGACTTCTGAATCTTCTCCAGACTGGTGTTGCATGCCTGAAGGGACTCGAGGACGCCCGGGCCTGTTGCGGCCCGCAGTGCATTGGGCCGGTCCTCGGTGCGACGCATCAGGTCACGCCAAGTTTTGTCAACCTGGGTGGAAGGAAAAACACAAACATTAAAGAAAGATCGTCTTCATATAATCTCCGTAGTCTTCCGCTTGATTATAAGCACGGCAGGAGCACGGTAAGTTGCGCGCAGGGCCAGTTGGATTTTGATTTCGTGAACACGCGCGTCTGAAATGTACGTGGTTGATTCGCACAACCGTCAGTTTTCGAAAGTGGTTAAAAGAAGAAAGAATTTACAATCCAAATGTGTCGATTTTGGTGAAAGATCTGGAACAAGCGCATTTTTACCTTCAAATTTCCTGGAAAGAGGAAACAGCATCCCTGCAACTCATGTAATTGGCACGGACCTTTTATCGTTTTGTTTAAAATTCCATTTAAACGTCATTTAGAAACATGTCTACGGAAACATTATCTGTGGAATTTTTATTAATCGTGTGAAGCTCTCCAAAATAGCGAAAAAAAGCTTTTCACCAATATTAACTTCGTAAAATTGCCCATGTTCAATCATCCTCAAATATGGTGCAAATAAAAGATATTCTTTGCATCAGAAAACTGAGTCAACGTAAGAAAAAGTAAAGTCACGTTATAGAACATTTAAAAATAGATGATAACAGAAGAAAAGTGGCGCAATCAAGTTTACGAAGCATATCTCGTTTGAATTCAATTAAAAAATCAATTCAACCTGAGCAAACAACTGCGCTTCACTTGGTAGCTGTCTCTGTATGTCGACTGTAGTGAAAACGGGTTCGAGGTAAAGCCAGTTTCGCTGGCATTTCATCCACTCGTCCAGGGTTCGAGAGAAGAGCATAAGTCGCCTCTCCCAGTCGTCGACTTGACCCTGTCGCATAGGATAATCTCGTTCAAAGCAGTATAGACAAATGTGAGCAAAAAAGTGAATAATCCACGTCGATTAAAATTCTATCACGAACAGCAGATCATTCGTAAATTAAGTGGAGGACACCCGTGCATATCTATATCTGGCATCTACACGAAACACGTGGCATAAGACGACGTCATCCTTTGCCGAAACTCCAAATACAAGCGTGGTTAGCAACAGAATGTTTCGAACACATAAGAGGAGTGGCTGGATAACTGTCTCTATGCAACGGTGGCTGAATCATAGACATCCTCTCAATAGTTACAACTTTTTAATTCACGGAACGCAAAACGTCATACTTTAATAGGACCGACGTATCTCGATCCCTTTATTGTCGTCACTGTGATCTGACTTTCCTCCAACTGGCTCCAAATCTCGTCGGCAGTTGATATGATCATGACGCTATGCGACCCGGTGGTATGGGACACTAACCTGTAAAAATGTCGTTGGTGACAAGCAGGTTTTTTACACACACGAGTATGCTCAGTATTGGAAAAAGATACGCCCTATCCCGGGATGCTTCAGCGAGCTCGAATCGCATTTTTATCCGATGTTCCTCACCCCTCCTTTATTCTCAATTGTATGGTTTGCATTTTCTCACATCGCACCAGGCCCGTAGCCGCTGGGGGTATTTCGCGGCTAGTTCCCCCCCATTTTTTTGCCCCCTCAAATTTTGTCGCGCACAGAGAAATTTGTTTTAAATATAAAATAAAAACAAACATCTTGTCCCCCTAAAATAAATTTTGCCTCTCATAAACCGTAAAGGGCCTGCATTACACCAAGCATCTTGGCATACGTGCCGTCGTAAACGTTTCTGAAGAGCAGTGCTCTCTTGTGCTGTGGCATTTCATTCACTTGTTTCAGCAAAGCTTCACCTTTTTCGTTCATCCGACAAGACCTCATTAATTTAGGGTTTCAAATGTTGCGCAGCCGTTTCGAATGCGCTGTTAGAATGCTACGCAAGCAATTGAAGACAAAATTAATATCTCGCCAACCGAAGAGCGAATCCTACTTAACCTGTACGAAATGTTGCATACTGTATTTGTCGCCAGATTCCAGCCAACCTTCTTCCTTTAAAAAACAACTCATGACCGTGGGACGACCCGAGCTTTTGCGTCTTATGCAGGGTTTTAGGTTATAACGAAAGTTTGCAGAAATGAATCGTTGAACGTTTGAAAGCATTGGATGTTCTGAGAACATCCAAAACTTAGAAATACTAACACAGACAGGCTTTGCAAAGTACGTGTATAACACAACATTCCAAATACAGGCAGACTAGTGCTTCTAACACATGGAACGTCCGCCACTAATACTCGCAAACGATTACCGTTGAAATCCGCTACGAACGTGGCGCACAAATCATTCATCGAATCTTCTATAAGATTGCAACAACCAGCTGGCTAGATGTAAAGACCATATGTCGAAATTCGAACTTAACCAATATTTACGAAATGCTGTCCGCAAATGTGTTTCTTACTTGAAGTCAGTGGAATTCCACAACTGAACCAGTTTATTGAGCATAGACTGGAGGGTGAACTCGTTGGTGGCGCGAGATGAGATTTCCATGATCAGGTCACGGTGCTGGACAAGCTGTTTCCAAGAACAAAAAAGATACAACCTGTTTTACCCTTCTCAACGCGATGAAACTCGTACGGAAAAAAATCAAGTAAGTCAAATTTATGACATTGAGCTAATTGATGCTAACAAATAAACACAGCATATTGCAAACGTTAGAGCCCCCAAGAACCATGTTTCGATGATCTTTTATTCACCTTGCAAACAGGAACCAAGCAACTTACCCGCCATTTCATCAAATCCCCTAATGTGAGACCGACGTCACGTGTCAAAGATCGACCAATCGCATACTGGATCTCGTCCCAGTGACGTTGCTTCAGGCAGGAGTTGCGCAGAGCAGCGATCAGAGGAAGGCCGTTCTTGAAGTCCACAACGTCTTGCTTCAATCTAAATTGAAATTAAAATGTTCGATACGAACCATAAAAACTGCCAATATCGAAGCAAAACGAATTAGAACAAGTTTATTGCACATGTATTTTGACACCAAGGCAACACAAAGTTTGTGGTTTTTTAGTAAACGTTTCGTGGAAGTTGGCTCGTCATATTTAAGAAGTTCTGGCAAAGCTTCTTAAATGAATATCAGGGATATTGAAGTTTGCACGGTCTGGTTCGTTCTGACATCACTGCTCACTTTGGAACAAGTTCGTTTCTTGGCAATCCCTTTTCCAGCATGAAGACAGTTTGCATGAATCTTGATACATTTTCTTGAACAGCGTCGATGTCCAAGGATTGAAACTCCGCATCCTGGGAATCAAACGCAACGTTAAGAACTTGAAGCTGTGCGATCATCATACAACCAACGCAAGAAAACGAAACGTGAGGATAGCGGCAGCGCTTCCGCTAGACTTGGACCTTTTCATGAAAGAGCGCTCTCTGTGCACATTTTAGCAGCAACCAGAGCAGAGACTGTGGACTGGATGGAAATCTGGAGGGCATTTCAACGCAGTCGATTCGCCTACAATCGCATTTTACTGTGCGTCTGAGCGCTCGGACATTGCAGTGTTTGTTCGTTTGAGGGCGTGTCATGTCACATTGCATTCGTACTTTACGTGACCTCGACCAGTTTAAGACTTAGCGTCCAACTCTGGAAGTAGTGTTGCAGCAAGTGCTACGGGTTTGCAAACAATAGTGTTAAGAATGTGTCTGCAACCTTGTGGTTCGGCCGCCAACGCCGTTGTAAAACATTCTGTTTTGTCTGTTTTTATCAACCTGCGTTTTGCAGACAGTGTGTGCTTGTACTATGGACTTCGTGTCTGATTGCAAAATTAAAATTCAATTAAATACGTGCAGAAACTGACAGGCAGTTGATTTTTATCAAATCGCCTGGTAACAACTTACCGTCCACTGCAGAAACAACTTGATCCATTCATCGCTGGACTCCCACAGAAGCTTCCGTAAAGTGATGTCGCGCTCGACCTCTGACAGCTCCGCTTGCAGTTGAGCAGCGCTGATCCCAACTCCTGAAGCTTCTGCTATCTGAGCCTCTCTGCAACAAAGACATGCTATGACGCAACAAGTACCTTTTGAGACTATTTCAACTTTGAAAAATGCGCGGTGATTTTCGTCGTCATTGCTGCGCGACCTGACCGCCGATCCTGCATGAGCCTGACCAATTACCGCAGACCGGCATTTTATTCGTCTGCAAAAGGCCTTAGAACATACACGACCAGTCCCATATTTGTCACCATGGGCTTTATACAAAAAATGTAATGTCGGTTTTTAATAACAGTTAAAAGGAATAGAAACGTAGTTTTCCAAAAAAACTGCAACACAGAAATGACAGTGAAGCGTTGTACAAGTGCAGACAAATTTTTTTCAAATGATTTTTGATGCCTCCCACGTTTTGTCATCATTACATTCAAACCTCGGTTAAGACCATGTGAGCGACTCAAAAGCGCAAGTTGAGTATAAGTCATTTAGACGCATACGAAATCGATGTGTTTCAAATGAATAGGAAACCTCACTGTAGTACAGTGGTTCTTAACCGGGGTGCGCGCCTCCACAGGGGGGGCGTCAATAAATTTCCAGGGCGGCGAACCCTTGCGCGCTGTACAACATATAAAGTTTGATCAATAAATTTTCCAGTAAATACATTGGCTTTTAAAACCTATTTGAAGACAGGGGGCTTGAAGCAAAGGACAATTACTTAAGGGAGGCGTGGTGGAAAAAAAGGTTAAAAACCACTCCTGTAACGCAAAGACCCTCTATTTATCGAAGAAGCAACAGTTTTTAGTTGCAACCAGTTTGGACGGAAACTACTGCTAGATAGTGAAAAAAATTCACATTGCGCACAATACCGCTCATATCCCGGCTGACTTAACTCTGTCAATCGCGCATCTTAAAACTTCTTTTTAAGCGTGGCGCACAACGAGGAACGAGATTTACAATGTAACAGCAAAGAGTAGTCGCATGTTACCCTCGCTAGGGTGGCTGCGTGCAAGTTGTCAGAGGTTAGTGCGCGAATCGTTCAATTCACCCAAGCTGAGTCGATGCTACAGTAAAATGCCGCGCATGCCTAGCTGCTGTGTTGCTGGGACTTACAATCAATACGACTTTCTAGCAGTTTGACCAAAACCTGAAAAAATAACAGCTTACTTCAGCAATTTTTAAACTGTTGAGATAGCACACAACATCGGCAATAGCTCTGTCCTGCTCCATTGCTATGGTTCGAACTTACACCGTATAAACTCTCTTCCCTCTGTTCGAACTGTAGGACGACCCGAACCGATCCTGATAATTGGCGTAGCTCCTCGCTTTCACAGACAGGGTTTCCACTTCTTCCGCCAATATCTTTATACCTTCCAGAACAACGACTGACAGCGAGTCGCTGCTCAGAAGAGCCGGAGCCTGGACCTGAAAAGCAAACGTTTGATTTGATTTTACAGCATTTGCTCAATCCTTTTCGCAAATCATAGCAGTAGTTCTTGTTTCGTCTTAGAAGTACATGAACCCGGCAAGCGCTCAGGTAGAGCATGGAGGTGATTTGTTTTCTCTATAAACTTCTACGAAAAATTCGTCAAAATGTAGTCTTTTACAGCACTGGTATCGGTATCGATGCTCTTGAAACAGACTTTCAGGTTTAATTCTTGCAAAACGTTTCAGGTTTCTCTTACTTGCAAACTTCAGTAGCAATCGTCTGCTCAGGGTTTACAGCTACCTAGCATAATCGCCTTATATCAAAAAAGCTAAAACTTGGGCAAAAATTACAAAAAAATTAGCAGCAATACAAGCAAGGGGCGTAGCACACAGAAACATAAAGATACCAGTGTCATCGCACACCAATCAACACAACAATGCACTGGACTGCAAAAACTGCACATTACGGAAAACAGGAATGCCAACAAAATAGCAGCGCCTCACATTTGGACACCAGACGAGTTCCCCAAAATTGCATCATCTCATTTCAAATTGAAATGACTTCTGCTGCGTTTACAATCACGTCAACTGGACGAAGCAAACATTGTTTTGGGACAAAACATTCACGAAATGAACTCGTTCGAGAGAATGTCACGTCGCATGGACGTAATTCTCACGATGTTACTTGGCACTGTTGAACTTTGTCGTTGATCTTTGACTGTTTCATGCACATGAAATCATACCTTGTTCTTCAGATTGTAGACTTGTATTCTGAGCTTGTGAATGTCTTTGTCGAGGTCCGTGCTAAATCGCAATATGTTGTCATCTTTCTTGGCTTCGCAAAACAAGATGGTCGTTTTCAGTTGTTGGAAGGTGGGCACGAGGGTGTGGAAGACGGCCAATGACTCGGGCTCCATGAAGACGCCATATTGTTTGATAATCGTGAAAAGCCTGATGTGACACAAAGAGAAGAGTTTGAGACAGTTTATATCCATGTTACCTTTCACACCATGAGAAAGTGACAAACCACCATGATTCACTTCACACCATGAGCAAAACAGAACCACAATCACTCAGTACTTCCGTAGGTCAGGGGTAGGTAATTAGCGGCCCGCGGGCCACATGTGGCCCGCCACAGTATTTTCAATGGCCCGCAGAAGCATTCAGGAAATATTTTCAGGTGTGAAATTTGTGTGAGTTTACATTTGCTACAATATTGCTTGCGCCGGATAAAGTTTATTTGCTCAAAACCAACCATACTAGAACCTTTTCTGTGTACCATTAATGTTTTTGTTTCATTTATTTTACGATCAAATTAGAACTACTGCCCTCCGCTAAATGCGGCCTCCTCAAAGCGGCCCCCGAGCCAATTTAATTGCCCACCCCTGCAGTAAGTCCGTGTACAGCACTGAAGTAGATAATTACGTGAGGGGTCACAATTCCAAACAACAACTGGGAAAAGCAAAACTTTTCAACAAAAAATAAGAAAAATGCTTTCGCAAAATCACCATGTCTGGCGCTTTTATGATAAGCGTTTTATGTTTATAGCACTGTCCTGCTTGGCAAGGGTCATCACAATAGCATACGAACCATCGCTAATAATTTTCGCAAGTTATTATCAAACAGGAAGCAATACGTATGCAAACACAGTGAATAATGTACAGCCAGTCTTAGTGATGGAATGCCTCAAGGATCTACCTTGGACCCTTTACTGGTTTCAATATATATCAACGACTTGTCATCCGCTTCAACATTTAAATCATTTCTTTGTGCTGATGACAAAACTTCTATCTCATAAATGTTTGAATAATTTGAAAAGTTTGGTGAATGTAGAACTAAATAAAGCTGAAACTAGTTGCACATTAATAAATTGCCACATCTAAAAACCCTAACGGCATGGTTTTCTCTGAAAAACCTATGTTGTTATCAGTTCAGATCTCAAAAGACAACGCATTAGCCAAATAGACAACGTTAAATATATTTGTATTTTTGTCGAATGTGATCTAATGTGGAACACCCATTTTAGTATTTAGGCAACAACATAAACCAACGCCTGTGGAATTCTATTCTAACTTCAGCCATTTCTTGATGTTAAACTGTTGCGATCCGTGTAAAACAGAGAGTTTGTTGAACAGGTGAATTTCTATTTCACCAGTTGATCAGTAGAAAAACTGAGAGGCCAGTGATGAGCAAATCCCAACAGTTTCCTCTCTTGGCACCTAAAAAAATGGCGACACACTTTTACAATTTCTTGTTCCTACGAGCGAGAAAAGCAAGAATTTCGAGAAAACCTTCAAAACAAAAGCTCTGTTTTAACCAGATCTCCATTAGCGAGCGACTCACTTTGTCACCACGTTGTACTCCTTGTCCACTGCTGGCATTTCTGTCACAGTGCGGGCCAGGAAAGTTAGATGCTCAACAAACTGCTCAACCGTTATGGGGTTGCTAGACAACCGGCGCGTGGCGTTCCGGATCGCTGATAAAAGCTCCTCGGTGTGACGTGACGTTATCGTCGGAAGCCAGCGATGCGAAGAGTCGATGACAAGCTTCAAGAAAGATTGCATGTTTTATAAGCATTTGGGAATTAAAGCGACAAACTTTACAAAGTGAATTTTTTTTGCCAAAACTAGTAACATTTTTTGCTTGATAATAGAAATCACATATCATTCATAAAAATACGTGAACATTGTTCAAATAAGCTGCAAACCTCTCGTATAAAAGTAAGCAGGCTATTCCGCTTTGGGAAGTGCCCACAATTTGCGGTGACATGTTTGTTGACAGGGTTTCGCCCATTTACAAGATCACCCGTGTTTCGTTGCTTACGTCAATGGTTCGATGCCCGTCAACAGAAGCAAGTTTTTGTGTATTTTTTATTTTTTTGACAAATCAACCCAAAAAAGCGCAAAATCTTTACTCACCTGCGGATACGGCAGAGCGCTCTTCGCGAAACTTCTCGCGTCGACGTGGAACATGGCGACACGCTTCGACGGTTTCATGTCACGCATTTCACGCGTCATTTCCGTGTGACGAAACAAGACCGACGCAAACTCTTCCGGTCCCCACTCTCGGTCCTTGACCGAAGTGTCGACGTCTATGCGGCGACTTTCGTCGACCATGGCGCAAAACCTGTTGCGATGACGTAACATAATTTTGATGACGACGGGCAACGCTACGCTTAATGTGAGCGATAACAATGGCGGGTGCTGTAACGCAAAGTTGACGGAGCATAGGCGTAGCCAGGGGAGAAAAGGGCCACCCCCCAAATTTCTAGCATATCTTGTCAATTTGTGCTTCGAGAGGCAGTGTCCCAAACAAAATGCTGTTGCTCGCTTAAAGTCAAAATTTGCCACCCCCAAAAATTGTGGACTATGGCTTCGCCACTACGGAGAAGTGACTTAGTTGTAGGCAAAAGTAAAACCAGTGCATTGATTAGGCGTTAGGGTACAGAAAACAAACGTCCGGCATGGTGCGCGTGCTTCGGAATATGTTTTAAGACATTTTAAGTCTCAGAGAGAAATTGGTGCGAAGCAGGAAGCCATTCTCTGAGACAATTCTCTCTGAGACCATATTTCTGCTGAAGTAGAGGTATTTCCAAGTTAATTTTTATTTGTTTTTTTTCTGTTTATTGAACCATTTGCTTTTGTCTGGTACGCTTTGCATTGTTGATCTCACATTATCCATTGTCATCCTCTTCAAGCACCGGTTCGTAAAAGCTTAGACACCCACTTGAGTGGGTTTGTAGAGCTCTGCTGTGTGGTGTGATGTCAGTGATGAATATACTATCAGGGTTCGCGTTTCACTAAAAGAAGTTCGATGTTGACTTTCAAGGTTTTTGACCTCTTTGTCAACACGGAAATATTTCTGCTACCAACGCGACACAAAAACAGGTCCTGCGAACGTTTGAAAACGCTTCAATTTTTAAAGGGAGTGTATTTGCCGACCGATATGAACACGATAATATACCGTCATGGGCGCGGTGCTAATAGAGTAATATAAAAAAAACGGCTTAACATCGCTCTTGACACCAACCAGCTCCCAAGGCAGACAGCGGCTCGGCCCTGGCGTTTCTTAACGAGGAGATCTGCTTTGCTCTTTTCAGCAAGTGTTTTTGCAATATACGCAAGACAATCGTCGCGAAAAAGCAACAATCTCCTGGAATGCTGCCCAAACAAATTTGCGTACTGCATTAGATAAAGCACCTAAACGTGACCGCTGTGAAACACAATTCAACAAACCTTTTGTAATCGGCCGAGTACACAGCAGCCTCTTCAAGCGCTTTATCAACGTGGTCCAGAAGCTGCTCGACCGCGCTGATGTACCTGGCGTCTTCTTGAAGCACTTCTTTGGTAAAAATACACGCTGGACCTTCCTCTTCCTCCACAGAGCTGAGATGGATGTCGAAAGCTGGTGGCTGGGTGTAGTGGGAAAGGTCGGGCGAAGAAGATATGGTGTCGCTCTGGAATGGAATGTCGAGCATGAACAGATTTTTCCCAGGATGCTACTACAGAAAATAAGTTGGAAAAACGCGCACGTGTAAAACATGTGAAAACACACTGGATAGTCCACGATTTCAGATGTTCAAAAGGAACTACAGCTTGCGATGCCGCAAAGATTAAGCGCAGTCAGGAAATGCATAGAAAAGCACTCGCATTAAATCACGCTTCGAGCTGCTTGGACAAACAACGAGAAATAAGGTTAACAAGGCAGTTTTTGAAAACCGTGACACCATCGCAATTCTTTAAAACAAGTAGTTGCAGTGAGAAGTAAGTTTCCTACGTACGTAGGCGTGCACACACACAAAAAAAACTAAGCATGTCCTACCTCAAGCAACACGTTCTCGAATCCTTCAATGATGTTTTGCACAGCGGACATGAATTCCCGTCTTGATGGTGACAACGTAACAACGGAAGGAGTGTCGGTCGTGCTTAGTTCGCTTTTGAAAGAAATGTGAAAAAATTGCAATCACGTTTTTGAGTCGGAAAAATAAGACAACGGTAATTTGCATCTTCAGGTAAGTTTTTTGAACATCTCAAGGTGATTCAGATGTTCTTAAACAGACAGGAGCGCAGCTTAGAAGCAGCTTAAGATAATAACCATGGCAACCAACATTCATTTTCAATGTTTACTTTCAATGTCATTTTCAATTTTCAATGTTTATCCTTTAATGCGTTTTGCCAAAACAGCTGTTCTTCTGTTATAATGCTTCCTGAATTTCTATCACTTGCCGTCACCTGACCACGAAATTGATTAACTAAAGAAAAAGCAGCATCTTGAAAACCGGCTGTGATAAGCAATTCTGATTTTACCTTCGGAATGAGCAAACTGTAATGCCCCCTCAGTGCAAGTGGTGTCATAAACGATAACAAAGTGTTTGTAATGGTTCAGAACTGCAGCAAGCATTATTCTCTTAATATGTGAATTGTCCGTCTGACTGTTGATTACATTCCCGCAAACATTTGGCTTATCGAGCAGGTCGTTGATCGAAGAAGTCCACCCGGCGTAGTGATCGATGCTGCTGCTTTGCTTTTTCGTTCGTTTCTCTTTTACAGTGTAATATTCCATTTCTTTTCAGCGTTTGTATGGTCTACACTGTAGGGGTCCGAAATTGTTAATTGAATCCTTAAAATCAAAGTCGTTTTGGGTTCTTTTAATTGTATTTTTGTTCTATAAGAAAATGTGACTCGCAGACTCCCTACTTACCCATACCGGGCCCCAAGTTAAGAACAGCTGCACCACAACCATGACACAGAAAATCTAGAAAAAAGGCGGCGAACACCTCGAAACGGATTAAACAAAAACCACTAACCTGACGACCGATTGTCGTCGGCTCGTCGATTCGGATTCTACGTCATCGGAGAGCATGTCGGAGTCAATGGAGGGCACTGCGTGCTCGGAAGAAACGACTGATTTGGCGAAACGAACAACGCTTTCTCGGCGACCAAACCTGCATCAATTAAACTTGGCATCAGATGGAATTGCACGAGTCTCGTGAAACTCATTGAGCTTTAAATGAGTAACATTATTTGGCACTTCAAACCCGCAACAGATGTAGCTTGTTACAAAACCAGCCCGATGGCTTACTTGTTCCGTTTATCTTTAGCGGAAACGGCGCTGGATGCGCTCATTCGGCTCGCCACTTCTATTTCGCAAACATCAAGAACCAATTTAATCTGTTGAAAAAAACACCTGTGTTCATTTTCAACTTCATTTGGCATGCTGAGATTTGTGCAAATGGAGAAAAACGCAACATGGCCGTTAGGCCCGAAATAAATGCCTGTGTCAAACGTGAAACATATAAATCGCGTTTGACCAATCGAGACATTGCAAACTATTTGTGGTACAGCCATCCTTCCCTATCACTGTTAACTTCCAGCAATAAAACAGGACGCGCGTTTTTGTGCGCGAGTGATCACAGCCATACACACATAACGATACAGCATCACAAGTCATGCATATCTGAAAATAAATGACCATCAAACCTTCACTCCTAGTGATGAAAAACTGAAAAACTAAGAACCATCCACTCTTGGTGATAAAGGACCATCAACCGTGTGCACTTGGCGATAAAGGAGCATTAACCACACACGCTGGGTGAAAAAGTACCACTGATCCTGCACACCATCAACCACCCACCATGCACTCGTGGCGATAAAGGGCCAAGTTAGCAACAGGTTTGTGAAACCTGAAAGTTTAACATTACAATTATTTGGCCTTATCACCTTGCGTGAAATAATTTAAGTCAGTAAACGAAGCCGAAGTTGATTAAAAATAAATAGTTCACAGTGAATTAAAATGACAGCCAGTACAAACACCAGTGAAGAACTCGTAATGTGGCGCAGAAATTATAACCAATGCGCAAAGTTTTCAAAAGCAGTTCCCCTTCAACCGTAAATGTACATATGCGTCATAAAACCCCCAACCTGGGTGCAAATTTTAAACGGCTCTGATGGAAAAAATGCTACCCTCACGTTTCATAAAAACCGTTAGAACGACATCTACAGCAGCATTTTGCACAACGCTGGCGATTCACCACAGACCTGCGTGTCGAATGGGAGAAAGTAGAAACTGTAGATTTCATCGAAAAGTAACTTTATTTCATCAACGAAACAACACGGAAAATTGATATCTTCAGCAAAAAAAAGCGTATACAGCATTTTTAAGTAGATTGCATGCGGACAGTGCACAAGCTGTATTCAAATCAACAAAATTTTATTTGAATATTAACTTTCAGCAGTTGCGCCACTATGGCCTAGTCACTTACGTTGAACACTGGTGGGGAGAATCGCACTTCGCCGGTCTTTTTATCCGGAGCAGAAAGTCCGACCTCGATTTCCTTGAAAAAGAATTTATGAAATTTTTCACACAGTATCTTTTCCACCAAACATACCAGCAGCAAAAATGGAAGGCACAACTTCGCTTGTGGTTAGCGAAAAACTACTGTCTACTGTGTCTGACTCGACAGACTATTGCACGTCAACGAAATAAGAAACGCTTCGCGACTTTACACAGCGCGTTGTAAGCAGGTTGCTCACCAAGAGTTCGGCTTTCGACACAGACTTCGGGTTGGTCGTTTCGCGCAGCGTACTGTAACCGTTTCGTTCACTGCACTTTGTCACTTCCGTGTACCTGGCAAAGTTTGTTCAACGTCAACGTGATTGAAAATAGCAAAGTACAAGGAAAAAAGTGCAAAAAGCACGTTCTTCTGTATGTAAGCTGAAGGTTTATTATCCTGGAATACGTTGTTGAATTGCTCAGTGGTACCGTGTACGCTTCGCGGAATCGAAAGGTTGCGTGTTCGATCCACGGCACTGAGTGAATCGTTGTAATGCTTCATGGGTAAGGAGTGTACTTCAGATTTACACCTGCAACTAATTACTGTCGCTTAAATCAGGGGTCTCCAAACTATAGCCCGCGGGCCAAATCCGGTCCGCGAAACTATTTCATCCGGCCACAAAGACATTTTGTCAATAATGAACAAATAAAATAATTACGAAAAATTTGTTTACTTGGTAGAATGGAAATATCCCGAAACAATCACATTACGTAAGATGTCCAGCCCTCGAACTGTTGTATATAGCTTGTGTGGCCGTCGGACAAAAAAGTTTGGAGAACCCTGGCCTAAATGTAACAAAAAACTCAGTGTTTGAAGCTTTCCGTTATAGTTCTACGAGCACAAAACACGATAATATTTACTTCTAATTCCTGGTCGTACGTTAATTATCTTAGAAATTAATCATCTACAGCATTTAGCTTGAACACATAAACACCGTCATAAGCTAACCTTGCGCCTTCAGCAAACATGAAACTCCGTCAACTTAAGGCAAACCTACAGCGTAGCAGCTTCCTGACGAAGTTCATATTCGTCTGTGTCGAGCTCGCACTTTCCGTCGTGGTTCGAAACAGCGACGAAGGCGAGAAAGAACTCGGTGGCTTTCCGCACCGTCCTGTTCAGCATATTCCTCACCATCAGGTCGAGGAGGCGGACGAAGCGGCGCAAGCGAGCCAAGGTCTTCCTCCATCCCGCCAGCTGCGTATAAGTGGTGTCTGCGTCAGAAAAGAATTGGTTGGGTTGCGGGATTTTAAAAACCATCGCAGTCGAAATCAAAGCCATGTTTTCGTACGCGGCGAATGGCGCAAAACTTGTGCGAGGTATCAAAGCGATGTCTTTCATCACGATTGTCGTGTAAACCGGACGAACAGAGGTGATAGAGTGGTTTGGACAGTTGCTTTTACACGTGACTTCACAAGTTGAAGTTTACCACTACCTACATTGATTCCCATACCGCAATCCATTATCTGGCTTCATTTTTTGTTTTCACAAACGTAACAGAACAAAGCAGCTTCTAAAGCAAAGGGTCAGAGCTCGCTATGTGCGGTCGTCCTCACATTGCCAACAATGAAACATACAACTGAATTGGAGCAGCTAAAAAAGCACTGAGATGTCATGCAAGTTTTTTTGCTCCTTCCTATAATAATGGTGAAGCAATGCCTACAATAGAAGCAATACTAACGTCAGATTCAAGCTGTTTCGCTGCAGTGTTTCAAAGAAAATCTTATTTGCTTAGGCAAAAATAACCTTTTAGGGTAAGAGGTTTTTACTTAATTTTACTCACATGCTCCAAGTTAAAATGCCCATTCAAATCAATAACTTTCGCATTTATTCTAGTTACTAAGGCAATAACTTTCAAATGAATCGTTTTGTGAAACGTACTTGCAGTTCACAGTTAACTCATACGCATAGCTCACGATACCCAAGTACTTAGAGCAACTCTGCGGGTGTACCCGAATTTCACAAGTGATGCAGTCTTGACCGGGCACTGCTCATCGCAAACGTTTTTATAAAAATACTTTTTGAAACCCCGAAAACTAAACGTTTAACCAGATCTCAACTTTAAGGCCAACGTTCAACAAACGCAGAAACAGTGAACGCTTTTTATTCTTCTAGCAGCACCAGAAACGCGTAATGCTGATGCGCAAGAACCTGTAACGCCAGCAACAGCTTTCTGTGAATAGTATTTGCAGTTCACTCTTCCCTCCTTGACGTCGTGCGTGATCCCGTCGTGCTCAGCTATCCTCTGCGAATAGTCAAATCAAACCGAAAGTCAAATAAAAACAACTACCAACTGCAAGTGCCAAATATGAAACCTGATCGCATGTCCAGTGTTTGTTCGGTATCACTTTCCAAAATTACCAACACAAGGTTGTCACAACTCTCTGGCGTTAAAAGTCTGCAACGATGTTTTCTCGAGTGAATAGTTTCAGTCTAACTCTTACTTGTTGAAAACTTTCGTGCAAAACCAAAGCCTAGTGAAAACTACACTAGACTGAAAATTGTTCTTGCTCGGCAACATCAACTGCAGCTTGATTTAAAACAAACGCGAGCGAGCAAACGTCACATCCGGTTTATATGAACACGCAAACGGAACTTACGTCGCAAACTTCCTTGGACAGTTTGACCACATAATTTCGAAACCGTCTTAGAGTATTCATGCATTGGTCTCTTTGCTGGTTTTGAAGTCGACAGAACTCGTTTAAATCGTACGTGTTCCTGTGAGCGACACGCACGATTCAGAGCAAAAGAAAAGCATCATCCAGACCACGCACCATTTCAAACACCATCCAGAACACGCACCACACCACACACCTTCACAACACGCACCACACCGCACACCTTCAGAACACGCACCACACTTCACACACCATTCAGAACACGCACCATACCACACACCATTCAGAGCATGCATTAATTTCACATACCATTCAGAGTACGCACCACTCAGAAAACGCACCATTCAGCGCACACACCATTTGATACACCATTCAGAGTACACACCACTCAGAAAACGCACCATTCAGCGCACATACCATTTGATACACCATTCAGAACACGTACCATTTCAAACACCATTCAGAGCACGCACCATTTCACACAGCATTCAGAGAACGCACCATTTCACACAGCATTCAGAACACGCACCATTTCACACACCATTCAAAGCACGCACCATTTCACACAGCATTCCGAACACGGACCATTTCACACACCATTAAAAGCACGCACCATTTCACACAGCATTCAGAGTAAAACAAAGTGAGACGCAACGGCAGCACTCGAATGAACAAACGTGAAAAAGTACTTCAAGGTCGAAATTGGCAGCTCTGCAAAAAATCGCTGACAAATGCATGTGAGATTGTTGTGCATGGACAACATAAGCGCTTCCCTCATGCAGATCCCTTCATGAGTATGAAAACTCAGACACCCGGGTTTCTTCACGAGCAGATAAATGAGAGGAGGAATAACATTGGGGCAAAATTTTGAAGTGAGCGGGCGAATATTTTAAGCCCGACTGGGGGTTTAACACATCATTAGCACATATCAGAGATCCTAAACTAGGTTGTAGTTGCTGCAAATTGACTGGAGCTTTTTTCAGCCTTGACAAAAACAGCAGTAAAAACAGCTGGGACTTCAGTTAGGGACGTCTTAAATATAACTCCCTGCTTGTGGCCACTTCATTTCATTCTACAGAGGCTGATCCAAGAAGAACAGTATTTTGACCTCACGCAGTTATTTTGAATTATGCAGCCAATTGCTTTTATCAAAACCATCGCTAGATTAGAGATTCATGTGTTTTGGGTACATCATTTGTTCTGGAGCGCACGGACAATATCTAAAGTTACACCCACGAACTACAAAATATTGCAAAAATAGAAATCGGATTAGACAACGTGAGCGCGATGAATAAGGAGAGCTCGAGTAATTCGTCTCCACTACGGTGACACAGTAGAATCAACCAGCATATATTTTAATAGGAATTTTTTTAATCGTTTTCACGTAATTCTACGCATTCTTAGTCCTGAAATCTCATTCAAACAGACTAACCTTAGAGGTAATATTAATTACTTCAATACAGATATTTGCCTTTTTTATATCTTGAGCACTACTAGTCTTCTTATTCGACTACCTTAATGGTTTTCATCCACACTTACGACTAGGATTGAAAAACAAAAAATTTAATTGATGAATTTTCATATTGTTAGTCTTGTATGCTCCAAACCTAATTTGGCTGAATGTTTTATATGAACAAATATCGACTCCTGCGACACGAAAGCGAATGGTAGCCTGTCAGCGAAGCTGCAAGTTTTTCCAACAATATGCGTTAAACAAAAAATCTTCCTGGCGAACTGCACACAATCTAAATGTACAGCAAACAAAAACAAACTGTGTCCTACAATGACATTTACGTAACCTTTCTTTCACGCCTTGAAAAAACAGCCAATCATGGAGCACGTGGCAAAAGCACCGGTAATGACGTTTTTGTGCAAGATGCCGGCGCTCCGTTTTCAGGCACCACTGGAAACACACCGACCAAAACTTTGCGTCCTGCTTGCTTTACTCGGTACGCCACTGCAATAACGTTGGGCTGGCTTAGCAAAACGTCATGGTTGTATGGTTCCTACGCCCAGATAGCCGCGATGAAAATCTTTACATTCTTTTAAGATAATTTGCTCAGCAAACAGATAATCGGCTCTTTCATGATGTCAGTGCTACGCAAATTCGTTGCTTGCAAGAAATTCCAGAACACTTGGGGTTAGACGTCGGTCAATGTGTTGCTGGCCTTCGAAGATGAATCGACTCGCAAGGGCCAACATTCGCTCCATTTGCATTAATAACACCCGCCGCATTTATACCACAAGCTCAGGCGTCATACGTCAGGCGAAGGTCAAAGGTTGAAATTATGACTTATTCGTCCGGTCTCGACCGCTTTAACCGTCCGATCAGTCGTCCGACAGCACGTGTACAACAGAGCAGTGTTGCAAACCAGACCAGGGAACACACTCGCACCAACGCTTCACGGAACTCCAGGGAACGCTTCACGAAACTCCAACGCTTCACGGAACTCTAGACACGGAACTCCAGCGAAGACCCACCTGGAGTCATACTTGAGCAGCATTACAGCGCTCGGTTCGACGCCGATTCCTTCTTTGCATCCGGATATGTCTTCGCACATGGCGGCCACTCGCATGACACATCTCTGCAGGTGATCTTCCGCCAGGAACAAAGAGAACCTGATCTTTTTCCTGCGGATAATCACGAAATGTTATGATTTCGAATTCGCCTTCAAGCGCAACACCCGAAGCTCCAACAACGGACAAAGAAATGTTACCTCCCGTTTCACGCCACGAGCCACAACACGCTTATCGGTAAAAAGCATACATGCAATAGTTTCGCTAAAGATTGAACACGCCAATGGAAAGTGTTGTGCACAGGTCCGTAGCCAGGTTTTAATGGTTGGGGGGTAAAATACATTTTAGGGGGGAAAGCGTTTTGTTTTATGGTATGTTTAAAAAATTTTTGCTGGGCACAACAAAATTTGGGGAGCAAAAAATTGGTGGGGGAATGCCCCCGTGGCTACGGGTCTGGTTGTACACGAAAAGTAGCTTCAATCAAGGCACTTTGCCGTAGAAAACCATACAAAAATGCTACTCGATGCAAAAAAATATCTTGGAATTTTTATCCAGTGTTACGCATGTGCTTAGATTTGACGTTGGTGGCAAAATGAAAAAACAGTCTAGAAACGTGCTCAACACTCTTGCTAGTTCAATAGTTACTAACCTCGATTCGTCGTTTTTGCTTCCGCGAACAGCAATCTTCCATACATTGAATTGTTTCCACATTCGAAAATCAACGAAAACGGACAGGGAACACACCATGTTGTACAAGCGCTGGTCGTAAAGCCACCAGATGACCGGAGAGATCTCCGATTCGATATCATCCGCTGTCTTAGTGCACTGCAAAGTGCATGTTAAACAAACTGAAAAGCTATTCAACTACTCTTACAACGGCAGCTCCTAAGCCCGAACGCATTCGCAGCCATTTCAAAAGCAACAAAGCAGATATGGACATTTGCCTAGAAAATTTCGCTCAGCAGATACGGAGCACCAAGAGTGCAAACTCGCGCTAGTTTGAAAAATGCAACCTGAAAGTATTTTTAAGCAAGCTGTCATTTTGCGGGCGGCACGAAATAGAAGTAAACTAGGAATAAAATATTAACATATTTCTAGATGGACTCACTTTAGTGACAGAACTGGCAGTGATGATGTAGTAACTGTTTCGAAGTCTTGCAACGTTCGCCGATACCACCTTCAGCTCGTAAGGGTTGACCTGGGAACCTTTTTGAGATTTTAGT
>JGI24022J15233_10000937_pt1 | contig 21924 bp, 14 predicted proteins | sample Ectturendosymbi2_FD_15233 | JGI IMG/M metagenome (IMG submission 15233)
AGTGTCACGCGCGCGAGTGCATTTTTGTTGCGCGCCGTTAATTGTTTGGCTTGCGTTGATTGTTTGCGACGTGGCGTTGGTTCTTTGCGCCTCCAGCTTTGTTCAGAAGTCGCTGTTCGGTTGACAACGCTNATGTTGTTTCATTCANTGTATGNCGCTTGATCGTTCGCTGCGGACTCGACGAATAAGTTTAATAAAGCCTTCATTAGGTCACATCATTATATGGCTTTCACGGAAAAACAATTTAAATATATGTAGGTTTCATGGCTCCCTTAGCCAAAACGTTTCCCGACCCCTGGTTTATGATGTCATGCGATCAACCGTGGCAGGACCTTTTTGCAAAATTGCCCACCGACTGTACTTGGTACATCTTAAAATTACCGGTGGGACCTAGGCGAGGTCCATTCCAGAACCACTCCACCGAAGAAGATCCTTTCAAGGACCATTTATTTCATTTAATCAATTTATTAGGTGCATGTCGAGTTATTTGAACGCCAAATAATTCATCAAAAATATTATCTTAGCCAGTATCAACCGTTACAGGATTCACACAAACAAAAAATTTTAGCATAGGCCTCCGAAAACCCTTACAGTCTGGTCGTAACAATCGACAACATTCCACATGTGTAAAACACCTCGGACGTTCGCGAAGGCCACCATGTTGGTTATGGTGCGTACCAGTTTGTTACATATGTTTGTTACATAAATTACGGTGGTGCGTCCTGTGATCGAAATCTAACGGGTTACCTAGGCCAGGGGTCCGTAATATGTTAGACGTGATACCAAATTTGGGTCGCGAGTCCTTCCACTCTGAGCAGTGGCGTAGCCAGACAAAACATTTTGGGGGGCCAAAATGTTTGGTTTTAGACGAGCAACAGTATTTTGTTTGGGATACCGCCTATCAAATCACAAAATGAGTAGATATGCTAAATATTTGAGGGGCATGGCCCGAGGGACTCAGGCCCGTGACCAGGGAGATCAAGAGTTTTCTAAGAGGGGCCCAATTTTTTTTAATTATGTCCAATAGTTGTAAACTATGTCCAACACATTTCCAGGGAGGGAGAAAATATTTTCAGGACCCCTTAGCTGGGCTACTCACGCTAAAAATGCTGGCGTTTCAGCAGTGTTTCCTAATGTGACTACACTGGGTAGCTGAAGCAAGATTTAGTGAAGACTTTGACATAAACTTACTCCGGTAAAAACGGCGCAGCTAGGAAAAGTCAAGAAATGAGAAGAACAGAGATCATAACCTTTAAATGTTGCATGGAGCTTGATAGAGTATGGCATGCAGAGCATGCTTTGCTGTCCTATACAGCACGCCATTGGTAGACTGCTGGTCAGCACCTCAGACAAGATCCATTCCAGCGACCACCCTAATACAAAGATCCCTAAGCTACACAGACCAAAGCCAGGTTGTGAGGCTTTGGGGAGCAAAATACATTTTCAGGGGCACGATTTTTGTTTTTGCCATATGTTTAAAACAAATTTGTCTGGACACAACAGAAACCGAGGTCACAAAAAATTGAAAATTGGGGGGCACTTCCCCCGAATACCCTTGTGGCGACATGAGAAACGTTTATTACATGAATGAAATTTATACCAAATTACGACATAACTACCTAGTAATATGCGAAATTGAAATTAATAGGAAAATATTGACCCTTCTTGCAGCACACCTGAAATAGTACCTAACCTCAATCTTCTCATACACTGCGTGAACGTGAGTTTCATTCACTCTTATCCTTTCTTGGTCTACGTTCGTCACTTTCTGAAGCACGTAGTTATATTATTGGCGCCCCCTTTGGCCCAACGCCCTAGTCAGCCGCCTAGTTCGCCAAATGGTAGGGCCGGCCTTGCTTATTATTGCTGCACATTATTTTCAAATTAATTTCTCACCTTTTTCAATATTGCTGGAAAGTGCTTTGGCGATTATAATTAAAAAGCTATTGCGGTAGATTAATGGACATATTTATTGTCAAGCTTAATGTTTTTGTAAATGCTCATTGCATAATTTCTTGAGATATTTATACTGTATTTGCAAACGTTATCAAAAAACGTTAAACTAATCCTTCTAATACTGCATTTTGATTTGCTACAAGTTGATGTTCTGTTGCATGTGCTTATGCCATCATTTTGTCTTATGGTAGTAAATGAGGTTATGATATGACCGCGCATACATATGATATACGCGCTTTTCTTTCTCGTTAAAGTTTGTCTGCCAATCACAGACCAAGTACGACATATCCAGCAACAGCCAAACACGGAGGTGTTTTCTATTCTTTCACAAAGGAGCAAAAATATCTCTTTCATAAACAATTCAGTTGATAATATGTTTACTTTATTAACACAACTTCAAGCAAATTCCACCACAAAATGGCTTGTTATTTTTTTCAACAAAAAGTGTGCTTCAGTGGTTTATACTGCACTGTGTAGGCTATGTGCATCTCTACATGGTACACTGTGCATAAAGTTGTTAAACAGCTTGACCCTAAGTGTCATATCTCATATGGAACTCCGTAAGTGTGCATTACCACAACAAATGATTCACACAACCCAGGAATTTTATTAGAACTGGTATATTTGATTTTGGCACCAATCCTGTTGTGAAGCTGCTGCAAGAACCTTGAAGAAGCAGGGCTGCAACCAACTGATATTTTCGGGGGCAAAAGGATTGGAACTTGTTGTTGTACCTGAAACCTACACATGTTTTTTGAATTTGTTTGGGGGGTGATTGCCCGATTGCCACACCCCTGCTTTACGGGTCTTACAAGAAGCATCTTGATGTGATGGTCGGGTAATATTTTCCTGCACCACTGTTTTTATTGCAGTGTCGATAAAAGCTTGCAACAAACAACTGGGCAGAAAAAACAACTGTGCCCAGTCGCTTTGCAGGAAAACAAACATTTCAACATAAAAAATGTTGAAAAACGATGATCATTATTTACACAATTGCAAACGCATAAAATCCACGAGATGCAGCGATGATTTGTACTAAATTTCGTTGAAAACAGATTTATTGCTCTTGCATCAGTTACCGAGTTCCAGTAAGTTAACAGATTCAATTGCTTACTGGTAAAACCAACCGAAAATTAAACCATTTACTATCGATGCTTTGCAAATTATGCAACTTTCCTTCAAATCGCGTATTTGAACATTTAGTGTTGAAAGATTAAAAAAAGTTTTTTCAATTTCAGTCCTTACCTATTTCTTGCTTGTTTTATGAAATAAAAACAATAGGGATTCCTGTCGACACTCCGAACAAATCACCATTAACAAAATAACGTCCTGGAAGCAAAATACAATTTTCAGATCAAACTTACATTTTGATAGATGGCAGCTTTTAAGTCTCCAACACGACCACCGACCTGAAGTGGTCGCCGTTTACTTATTGTGGTCATTTTTATGGGAGTATTTGGGGCAAACAGATCACTTTCCGCAAACACCTCTTCCCGATTTTCTACATAATTCGAACTGCTTTTTCAAGATGAGCAATTGTCATATCTAACAACGTTCCTTTTGCTCCTGAGAGGGTTCGTTAAAGGATATGCAACAGACCCCGCTTAGTAATTCCGCCTTGGTCCCTGTCGATTCGAATTTAACAAGTGGTGATTTTGCTACCCAGTGAACCTGCTCGAGACCAGCAGCAACACAAAGAATCGTGACGTTATAAATGCCATCCATCATTTAGCAACTCAATCCTTTCAGCTGTTGCCCTATATTGTGTAGCTCTTTTCATTGGGCAATGTGCACTAGATTCTAGAATATACACCTCGCATGCAGCGATTGAAATTCAGAGTAAAAATTGTGGAAGATCTAAAGCAGGTCTCAAATTGCTCGGTGAGCCAAATGTAGACTTATAAGGTAACCCGAGGGCCACATTATTACGCTGACGCAACAACGACGGTACCTGAACCTTACTGGAAACAGCTTCAACATCTTATTTCCTGCGAAAGGTATCGTGAATTAAAAGCAATTCATTTATAGGCGTCTCTACGTTCGTTTAAAAGGAACTTGGCACCAGTGACTGAGCTAAATAACTTAAATGTGAATTATTTGAAAATTCCCAAAATGCATCGCGGGCTGGAGAAAATGCTTTCGCGGGCCACATGTGGCACGCGGGTCGCTGGTTTGAGACCCCTGATTTGAGTTAAACGACTTAGGAAATGAGATAAAGCAGAGAATGACGAAAGTTCGAGAACAATCTATTACGTCAGAACAGACCTTTGTTCGTTTAGAAATACAGTAAACATAGAAGTAATAAAGGATTTATAAAGTATATGGCTTTGTTAAGCGGGGTCTTAATGTATTTTAACGAGGAAATTCTACCACCAGGTAAATGGGATTAATAAACAGATAGATTTATTATCCGTGCGTTTTCTACTTTATCCCGAAATTGAGTTTACACAAAGGATACGTCGTACTGTTTGTCCGGCATCAAAGGGCCCTGGCTTACTTCAGGCTGCTGAGTTGTGTCCTGTCTGGTTGAGCTAAATGCTCCATCTGATCTGGGCTTACTTCTCATTGGGTTCTTCCTGCGATCAGGCTGCAAACCTCTTCGTTGGCTTCTTTGTTCAACACGTCTTTTTCGGTCTGATGAACCCAAGTCTGTTTGACTTCTCTGCGGCAACTGATTCGCTTGGTGAAGGTCCGAAAATTCATCACCTGGTTCAGACTGGTCCCAATCATCCATACTTGATTGACCCGGATGTTGTCTCTCGGTCTCACCAACTTCCCTTTGGTCGGAAGAAGCTGGGTGTTGCTCATCATTATCCGTCGGCTGGTGAATGTTTTTCTCTTCTGGCTTGGTCAAAGTGCTTGAATGCGTCTGCCTTCGATTCATTTGGCTGGGCGCTTGTGGATCGGTGTCATCGTCCGATGGTTCGTTAGTTTCGTCATCGTGAAGCTCATTGTTACGATTCACAGAGTGCTCACATGCCCAGCATTTTGCCTGAAGATTGAAAATCACCGTAGTTCTGACACCACCACCATGAGGCAGCACAACATTCCCATAGGTACACAGACTGGTTAGCATCTTTAACTAACATTGCGCAGCGCATGACAAAAAGAAGTGGCTTGAATGGGCTACACAGTTTTACATGACATACAGACTGTTAGTGTAAATGCGCGGAAACCATTTTTACACCATACAAAAGTCAATTAATGGTTTGGAGGAAGTCGCAGTATCAACAAATGTACGCAACGCCTTGAGATGTATCCCCAAGGACGCCTTGTTCACTTTGTTTTCATTAAACGAGAGACAGAATGATCAAAACTGCTCTTTACCCCGATTTCGTCCCAGCACATGGAGCAATAGCGTATCCGACACTTTGGGTTCAGACACACGATCAGCTCTTCGTCGACTGTTTCCTTTTTCTCGCATATCAGGCAGTGCAGCCGACCTACCCCGAGCAAATCGAAACATCTTTGCAAAGAAGGCAGCTTCACGCGCAAGATTTCCATCAGCGAGTGTTTTTGCTTCAAAATAAACAGCGTAAGACTAGTAAGTGAACGTCATCCGATTGCAGTCACGTGTGCAACACAAAAGATTTATGGGGGTATTTTTTCCGAAAAACGCCGCAAACGGCTCAGACTAGCAGTTTTATGAAAGAAACTCAATCAAATTTAACAGAGAGGCTACTCATTTTATCAAGTTTACTCCGAGCGAACATACGCTTGTATGCACGCCGTCAATTGTTCTTCGCTGAAATTTGTCAGAGGTTGTGTAGTCGCATGAACATGACATAAAAAATGTTTTTGAAACAAAACATGCATCTAGTCTCAACAATGACGACGAAGTTGAATCAATCAACAAAATCGGAAATCGATTTCACGTGACATTATTCATCCGCATTTCTGAAAACTTATTCAAACAGAAAAATATACTTTTGAAGATATTTAATGGCACAAATGAATTCTTTTCTAAAATATCTCTATGAAAAACATGGTGCGAAAGCGTAACGCGTTGAACGACCATGTATTTTTCCTTACGTTCAAACGATGCTTTCGAGCAAGTTTTTGGATGGTCATTCGCACGTGATAGAGTTGATTTTTTCGTCTCTGCAAGACGTCATTGTAAAGCATAACGATCCGTGCCTTCTCGCGACGACGATACGCTATCGAGGCGATCACGTGACGCATACGCAACGAATAGGCGTCCAACCACGTGGCAATGATGAGCGCGACGTAACCGAAAATAATCCACAAGATGTCGGTGAAGGGCAGTAGGTGAGTTCTCGGCAAGCAGTCTGCAGAACAACTATCATGACGTGCCACAAAACTCGTTAAATTAAAACTACCTTCGAAGAATTGTTAATTCCTTTTGAGTTTACTGATAAATAGTTGGGTTCAAAAACTGCGGCGGAGAGCCATATTTCGAGTTTAAGAGACTTAACAAACAATGATCCCGATAGTTTACAGCGATCACATCATCAACTTTGATTAAGAGTTAAACTCCAAGGAAGATGCTGTATATTTTCTGAAAAGAGAAGACGGTTGGTTACATACCGTGGTTGTTTCTTAGCAACTGGTTTAAAATGCTCCCCTGCAATCTGCCACCAACTGAAACGCAATTTCGTAGTGACGTGTTAAAAACGACTACAATTACTAGTTGTCACAACATAACTCTGTGACAACATAACTCTGTGACAACTAGCAAAGCAGAAACATGATTGGATTTGCTCAACATTTTAACTTTTCATTGGCATTGCAGAAGTTTTTCATCTTCTTCGGGAATCGCAAAACAGATTGCAGTTTACAAGAAAGTTTGAACACCAGCATAACTATTTTAAATCATAAGCTTGTACTTTTTTTTTTAACCCACCAAGATTAGAGCTGAAACTATCGAGAACAACTTCGTTATCTTCGTATGGGCGAAAAAGTCTTTTCAGAAGATTGGCGACAGTTCCGTTGCCTTCAACAGTCACTGTTTCAGTGAAGGTGAGTTTAAACATCAGCAAATCTCACATAAACAATTATTTAATTAAGACGTGCACAAGAGAGAGGTAATGCTTTGCACACAGATTGAAAAAGGCAGCAAAAAAGACACCACAAATGCTTCATTCAGTAGCGACAGCTTCAAAGCTCAACTTACAGAAAGTTAGTGAGTCAGGAATCGCATTCTCGAACTGACGTTTGGCGAGATTTACATCATATCAGCTAAAAAACTTTGTTTTGCATATATCAACAGAGTACTGATGTTTGCAACTATGTCAGCAAAGCAGTCTGTTTTTCTACATAAAGTAACAGAGTATGGCATTTAGGGAATCAGAAAAAAAAGAGAGAAGCTTGCTGCTGCTGGCCGCCTCGACTAAAATGGGAAAGAAGTGTTATGTTTCAATGAATGAAAAACGTACAGGCGTAGGCTTCCCAAAAATTTTCCGCAATAGTTTTGTAGTAACAAGAAAGTTTTTCACACGAAAGGAAAAAAACACTGCCTTTCCTCACACTTATTCAACGTATCGTCCTTTATCCAAACCAACTACAATCAATATGTCAACAGAAAGAAATTCTTGGTGAAGTTTTACCAAGGTTGTGCACGCAGCACGCCATTTCTGCACGTTTTAAATTACAACGCTGTTGATGACTTGCTCAAAACGTGATTTGGCAAGAGATTGCAACAGTTGGCAAACATTGCAGTTTGAGGTTCCGTTCCCACTGTCCTTTCGCTGCCCAAAATAGGAACTATTCATTATTGGTGAACAAAACTTGTGCACTGGAGTTTGTGAGCTTTGGCTGTTGAACATAGCTTTTGCACATATATAAGTGTGCGAATCAGTCCACAGATTGCATAGTGGCCTCATTACAACTATTGAGTGTTTACTGAAGGAAAAATATATAAATATTTGTTGTATGCAGAAGACTTCCGGTCCTACAGCCAAAGTTTTGTGCAAATGTCCAGTCGTTGCAAACCACGTTCACGAGTGCAATGATTACAATGAAAATGCCGCTTCATATTTTCACAAATTGGAGCTCCATTGAACAAAACACTTACAACTCGGGACAATACATATATGATAATAATCAATGCTGAGTTTAGAATAGACGAATTCACGGTCAAGATGAAACGACAACGAATTACCAACTGTTTCAAGGTTTAGCCAAAAGTAAAAAAATAAAAAAAATACCAGAACTAGCAGCTTGAGCTAATGGTACCAGGGTTATACTATTTTCAAGGAAAACAACGTTGTTAATTGCTTGTTGTCTAACTGAAAAGTAGATTTGTGTTGAATTGTACCCTCGAGTTTATGCTTGCCGGTGTAGAACGCATCGATTCGGCCGTGACGTCGTATCAAATCGAGAATGTAGAAAATGAGATAGTCGATCATCAGCAGAAGAGAAGTGTAGATTATTTGGCCAGCCAGCTTGAGAACTTTAAATAACTGCAGAAAGTTTTTAAACATAAATTTCCAGAAATGTGGGAGATTGAATCAAAAATGCAAAACGTGGACCAAACATATAGTTTGCAAATAAGTTAAATTTCCATCAACCAACTTTTAAGGCAACAACCATTGGGTTTGAAATAAATTTTTTACGACCTTTACTTGTGAAAAGTAATGTACATTTTGAAGTTTTCTTCTCAGTGGCACGCGTTAATTCTCCGCGCGGCTTGGCCACATTGATCTTTGCGCCAGAAGATAAGTCAATATTTCTAAGCTGACAAATAAGATTGGAGTACGAGAATATCTGGAGAATGCAACAGAAAAAATGGCCAGCAACGCGTAAACGTTTTCCGAATGTAGTTGGCAAACGCTTTCTAATGTGCACAAACTAACTGTTATGTATGAATTACTTAAGACAGAACCACACGACCGCAAGAAAAAACACATCGTGCACAACAGTCGCGTTTTGCAGTCCAGGCTAGCGAAGTAGTTCTTGAAATCTGTGGATGCAGCAAACGTAACGTGTTGACTTGGCCGTCGGAGGCTAAAAAGCAAAATTTAAACCATAGACATGGAAGAAAACAAGCACAAACATTGCGTGTGCAAGAAAATACAAATTAATTTTCGCGATGCAGTAAAACCGAACAATGAAGAACTCCTTGTAACAACAACCAGCTGTAGTAGGTTTAACAATGCTACCATAGGTTTTTTCTCAGCGCTAGTCAGCTTCAAGGACAAAGTGTAAACAAGATTCCTTTTCTCCAGTCTGGATAGCGGGAGCAAATATCTTTTTCCCTGAAACAAAAAGACTCTTATGAGATACTGTACAAGACAACTTTGAGACAAAATTGTTCAAGAAATGAGGGGCTCTACGTCAGGCATTGCGCTAAATGTTTGACGTCTTACGTGGTAGTTACATCACTATGGGCCGAGGTTAGTCAATGTAGGCTGCTGATGATACGACAGGCCGGTTTGGAATTTCTCGGTGAGCCATCGTAACTAATAACACGACTGCAAAAATCGATAAACATGGTCTCTACAACCTATTCGTTCAACTTAAAAGCGGAAATTTGTTTTGCTAAATGTGAATGCACAGCATTTTTCGGATCCCCATCGTTTAATGGGTCTTTTAAATGGTTCACAAATCAGATAAAATTTTTGATGAAACACCCGGCACCAACCACCTTAGAGTTACACTGGTACTATACTTCGAAAGTATTTGGCTGCTTTGCTTGATCTGCGATATCTATTTAAACGGCACACACAGATAAATATTATTCAGAAAAAATTGAAACTTAACTTACAAGCTATTCCCCATTTGAAAAAAAAAGAAAAATACGCACAAGAAATTACGAAAAACTTGCTTGCGAATATTTAAAAATATTCATATGCTGTGCCAATTTGCTGCATTTTTGAAAATTAACCACAGAGCTTACCAACAATGCAACAATGCGAATTCCAGTAAATATTTGAATCAAAACAAAGATTCAAAAGCAACCTGTTTCTTGCGTTCGCGGTCTTTTCGTCGAAAGTATGGCGTGATGTACACGTTGTCGAAGCGAATGTCGGTCAGATATTTGTAATTGTAAGAAGCGGCGCTGCACAAACGACATTGCATCATTCTGCAATGGTTCTGATTGTTTTCGAAATATCTTTGCTAGTTTTGCTTCTGGTTAAAAACTTAAAGCTTCAGATTCAACGTTTGAATGCTAATGTTCAGAAGATAAGTATGCTGAACATCAACTAACTCAAGAAAAATACGTGATGCTGAAGCAAAACATATTTAAAAAGAGAAAAGGCCTACTGCATTTACAAAGAAATTTCTATAAATCTCTTGGACGGTTAAGTACTAAGACCCTCATGAACTTCGTCATTGTTCATTCTGACAAAACTATCAGACAGTTACTTACTTTGATATAACCAGAATGAAAGAGACGGCCACGATCTTTCTTATGACTGCTGCAGTAAAGTCAAAAATATGTTTTTTTGTGTCAAAGTCGTTTTCTAAGCTGTCGGCTATCTCGTCAACTGTCATAACACCTGTCCTTTGGTCTTTTTTAGGAACCTGAAAAATGTTCGTGTTGTTAATTTTTTATTTTACAAATAAAATGTAGATTTTGAAGGGGCAAGTAAAAAATAGCTAACTATACCAAGAGACACGAAAATGCTCCAATGAAAAACCTTGATCTATTTTTATTTTGGCAACTTAATCGATTTCAAAAATTGCTTCGAAGAAATTCGTGACTCGCACTTACACAACACTCTTGATTAAAACTTGTGTTTTAAGAGAGACGAAGAGAGTGCTTTTCGCAGAAGACAGGCAAATAAATTTAGCTTCACCTTCCACTTAAACTCAGCTTCAACTTCCTTCTTCACAGTGCCTCCGAATCGACTCACTTCCCTGTAATTGCTGTTCACTTGATCAGCGTCGTCAGCGTCAGGTACTTCCTGGCACCAAAAACTGAAATCTGTGAAGGAAACGGTCAAAATTACGCAAAAAATAAACGCGGAAGTAAACAAGCCGTTTTGACGTCGAAACTCTTTGCGCCAGTGCTGACATCAGAAAAGCTTTGTAAAAAAACAACCAGGCCTTCGAGATCATTCAGAGTTTCGTTGTACTCCTGGTTTGCTTGATGACGTGCAGCGACTTGGTAAAAATACGATGTTAGAAAAAACAAGAAAATTTTCAGGTGCAGATGCGACAACAGATTGGTTACTTACAATTCACGGCATTGCACAGGAACGTGCTTTTCAGCACAAAGCATAGAATTTCTTTTATTATCGGAATCTTGATCGTGTTCAAGCATTCTTGTTCTTTTTTGCGGAAGAGCCGCTTGCATTCCTTTACTCCGTGTATGAACATGTCTGCGTCAACAGCAAGCTAGAGTCACTGACGCACGGGAAGGCTTTTCTCCCATTGGCCATTGGCACAAATGCGGCACTGTGTAAAAAATCGGCAAAATGTCCTATCGAAATGACCCCAAATACTGAGGTAGCATGGCTGAATGCCTTGAACTTTTCATCTCGCGTAAAAATGTTTGTTTATACCTCATTACGTAGCAAAATAATGGTCCTTCATTTGCAGCAGCAAAATATAAGCTGATGCAAATCAAGGATCATTTTTCATAATTCAATCAGGTCTGCTGTAACAGCAGTTCGGTACGGTGCTCATTTACGATTTACACAATAGAGAAAATATGAAAAACGTTGGTTAACTTACAGTATAATGAAAATTTAGGCACATTCAATAGGTTCAAACTGAACAAAAGAAATCGTGTAAGTCTAGTCAATCAAGAAAACCGAAGCATTATATTTGTTAAATGAGCAGAAGGCGTGAAAACACCAGAACAAAAATTATGTCGAGTTCAGTAAAAGCCGCAAGGTATCACATACAATCTGTTCGTGTGCTTTTTGCGATGGGTATTTCAGCTGCAAGAAACAGATAAATGTTTTTTCAGGAGTAAATTCAGAAACATACATTTTTTCCAACCATTGTGAAAACAAAGTGTTTTGACTTCAGATGTCCTTTGAAACTAGAGCTGCTTTTTACTGCAAAATTCCTAATTGTTACATTTTTTAACGATCGAGAGCACAAAATTCCCCATTTTTTTCCCAAGGAAAAACAAAATTCCCCATTTCAAGAAAGAGTCATTACGATTTACGTCAGAGTATGTAGCAACGTATATAGTAATTGGAGAAAACACGAGAATCTGACTTTGAGGTTAAATTGCGCACATGCAAGCATGTGCAGCGTTTTAAAGGTGTTTTGAGAGACCAAACCGGTCTTTCAAAATTTTTCAACGGTCTCTGAAAATACAGCAGAAATTCGCTTTACTATAACCATCAAAATACACTAAAACCTTGCTGTACGACCGCCTTGGTATTCAGATAAAACAGCTGCGGTCTCTAAAAATGTTTTGCTGTTTGCAAGATCAAACCTTAAAAAATCTGCGCATGTGTTGCAAGCGAAATAGTAACTACAGCACATGAAAACCACACGACTTCACACAAGCCAATTATGTTGTTTCTGAAATTTTGAAACCTCAAAAGAAATTCCAATTAAGAAATGACTAGATAATCATTGCGCATCACTGAAGTGCAGGAATTGCTCGAAAAATGTTAGAGGTATAACAGTGTTCTTCATGAGATCAGGGCCGGTTTTTAGCCGATTTGACCGATTTCTTCTAATCGGACCCCGCGTCAAAGGGGGCCCCGCGCTGCGCCTACTAACCACCGCAAACTTACACTTTCTATCGAAGTTGCTTGTTTGTAGAGCCGGCGCGGGGCCCAGTGTTTTTTAAGGTATTTTGAGAGAGTCGCCCAACCGGTTCTCAAATTTTTTCCAACATTTTCTCAAAATGCAGTACGAAGTCGCTTTGCTACCACCATCAAAGTACACCAAAACCTTGCTCTACAATCATCTTGGTATTCAGATAAAACAGATGCGGTCTCTTAAAATGTCACTGCAGTCAGCAAGGTCAAGCCTGAAAAAAACCCTGGAGGGGCCCACAGTAATTTGTAAGCGCGGGATCCGCTCCAACGAAAATCCGAGCGAACTGCCTTGTTTTTAACGCCCTCATCAAAATTCTATAGCAAGAATGGTCATTATCTTCAGTAATGTGTAGCCAGTGATTTCACTACCACCTCGTTAAGGCTTAAGTTACTAAGCTGTTTTTTGTTTCATTTAAACAAAACTTTTCGTGTTTGGCAGGTCAGGTTTCAACTGCTGCAAAATACGTTTCGATAGTTGTTAATATTTCAATAGTTACTACTAATTGTCTCATGAAGCTAACCTTTAGTTCGTAATTGCAGATGTCTGCTGCTTAGTCTTTCAATAGCGTTATTCATTTTCCCTCTCGTAAATATTTGATAAGGCAACCTGAAATTGGCGAAAACTTTTTAAATAAACCTAGTTTAATTATGAATGACTATTTCAAGTGTGCAAAAAATAACAGTTCCTGAAAAAGTAACAGAAAATTACTAACATCTAAGCCAGTGGTTCTCAAACTTTCATGAGCCGTGGTCCCCTTCAAAGTTTAACTGGCGAATACTTAATATATCGTGACACTTGGGTTATGCAATGTCACGGCAAAGCTACCTAGTGAAGGCCTCTCCTCGAGGGTCCCAAAGAACCGCCTCGTGGCCCCCAAGGGGGGCCGAGGGCCCCGTTTGAAAAACTCTGATTTAAGCCATTTGCAAAATAGGTAACAGAACTGACAATTTCGTTTAAGTGAAGTAAGCTTCATGATGTTCTTGTGGTGAAAACTGCATCATAAAATACTACCGAAACAAGGATTATGGTGTCAATCTTACACAGATCGGTGTCGTAATTTCTGAGATATAGCCTAATAAATTGAAAGTTACAAAAATCTAAAAAGGTGGAAAGCGGAATAACTTTCGAGGAGGTTTTAGAATATACTACAGCAGCTACTTGCCTGTTTTGAAAAATTGAAAGTAGTTTTAAACTTATTGGGAGATCTACAATCACTTCATATATTTCTTTAAATTTTAACCTTCTCCGGGATAAGCGGTTTTTACGCATTTAATCGGTGCTCTATGAAGTGTTTTTCACTGTAACGATTTTCCACGTGTAAAGTATGTAGTGATACGCAGGGGTATTGTCTTTAGTTTTAGCAGTCGAGTTTGGGCTATGTATTTTAAGAATATATTTTGTCTGTGACTAAGCTAAATATTTTGAGTCAAAGGTCAAGAGACACAGGCCGAAAATATTAAGTGGCAGTCAAAGGAGACCTAAAGCTAAGACAAAAACAGACCAAAACATAAAAAATAAAGTTGCGTTGGACAAGTATTTTAACCACTGAGGGCATACCCTCAATGCCACACCACATTGAAGATGGCGACAAGGTAGCAGGCAGGCAGCCTGGTCATGTTGCGCCAGCTACTGTAGATAGTCAAAGTGGAAGTTTATGTGCGGGAAGTCGTACAAAGAAGGAACCTCGTGGGATGGTGCATTTGATGAATAATCTTGCATGCGTGCAAGATTATTCAAAATTTGGACGAACAAATGATCCTGCTACTTAGCCAAGGGTCATGAGTCGGAATGTTAGTGACTAACCTGGACTATTTAGCGCGGATAAAACTGCCTGCAAATATAATAGAAATTTTCCCCAGAAACGAGAGTGATGGAACGCGGTTTTCTAAATTTCACGGCAAAAGAATACCACCAAATGTTGAAGAGGTTGGTCATCAATCTCTAACACTCCAGGCCTGGAAAAATGGCATCTTTTGCTTCTACTTCAAACTTTTCGCTTCTGGATATGCACTAGTGTTGCAGTTGACTGCATCGCCTTAAACTACTGAGGCGAGCACAAGAGAAAGACGGTAATTCGGGGCATTACAACAAGAATCCAACCATCAACAACAGAGATTTATCAATGATTTCACTCTACCGATGCTAGGTTGCAATATTATTATATATCTGTATGAATTACGATCTTTCATTTGTGGTGACTATCACAGCGACTTGTTACTCATGGGCACCATCTAGTGGTGACTATTCACATAGATGTAGCGCAATCTTCAAGCCGCCACACTAGCGCAACACTCAATGCCTCTCCTCTCTGCAGGTATTACACTTGTTCCTCCCTTCTGGTCAGGGAAGTACTTGACTAGAGAGGAAGTATTAAAGAAGGTTGTAATTGTTTGATTTATTAGTTTTTATGGCGCTGTCCATTGAATTCTCTACTGGAGAGGTCTTAGCGTCACCCTTTCGGGCTTCGCCTTCGTAACATCACCGATTTCTATCATTATGCCTTGATGCACCCCTCAATAATTTCTCCACACCACTGAGTGGGGCCGCGCAAAAGTGTTTCAAATCGGGCCCCGCACTTGCTAACGCCGGCCCTGCACGAGATCAAAAGATGGAGCTCGGAACACCCTGCATAGTGTTCTGTTTATTGCGTACTTTACACGATATCAAAACAATAGAATCGTGCCGTTAAGAAATTGAATGACTTCTATCGAAACATGAAGTAATGCCTGAATCAAAATCGTTTTGTTCATTCTTCTGTGTACCTTTCACAGAAGATCACCACTCACCCTTGCAGCGTTTAATTGTATCTGAACGTAGCTTCTCAGCCACATCACCATTTTGCTTAAGTCCATCGCTGTTGTCAGATTTACGGTCCCATAATTCCATTTCCATTTTGTTAATCGTTACATTCAAAGCCTCCTCTGTGTCGTTCAAAAGCGCAGCAACTTCCTATAGAGAAAAATGTCCGCGACGAGGCGCAGCCGACGGCAATGAACAAATTGATTTTGCGGCCTATCGTATGATTAATCAAACTCAGGGCCTAACAACGCAAAAACATACAATTAACCAAAAACGTTTATATACACTTTTGGCTTCAAAAACTGATATTCTTGTTTCATTGGAACCTCCAACTGCAGGGTCTTGTAGTGCACGGCTGATTGTTTCTACTTTATATATTTTCATTCCTGTTTGTGGGAGGAATTTTCGGACATACGTTGTTGCTTTATTACTTGGAATTGCAAAAAAATGTGTTAATATTTGTTGAAGTACAGCATGAACGCCATTATGACGGTTTAGCTTCATTTTACTGTACTATAAAAGCGTTAAAATGCCAATGGTTTAAACCAGGATTTTCATAAGAATTCAAACGCACAGCGGTGTTGAAGTTCATCCATGATTCGACAGTGTTTAGAAGTGCGAAGAATGTGTTTTTGAAATGTGAAGGTCGTGTACTTATTCACTGCGGTAACTAGGTATTTGAACGTTTGGCAGTTGCTCAATACGAAGGTGTATTCCCAGAGCCTCACCGTGATATGCAGAAAGCCAGAAGTGACTGGAGTATGCAGAAGATGCATCAGTTGTGTCATCTGATGAACGTGCAAACGAGCAATGCATGTCATGCTGCGTACCACCTCGCCACCGTGGTGCACCATATTTGCGACTGGACCTGAAACGTGCACAAAGCAAGAGATACACCACTAGCACTTATAATTATAATAATCGATTATAATCGGTGTTGCCACTGGGGTCAGTCTCGTCAACATCAGATTGTGGCCTTCTTCAACATTAGATAACATCAGATTTTTACATTACAGTTGCATATAAGCGAAATCAGTGGTCGTTAAAGATTCAACGCCTCAATACCCCTAAGTCAAATTTTCGTCAATCTAGATAACCCTTTTCAGCAGTTTAATAACCAAAAAATGTAAGAAACAAAACAGAACTGGTAGAGAAATACTCCATCACTGGAGTGGTGAGGAAAAAGGTCAATGCAAAGACTGCATCATATTCATCAACACTAATTTTCTACTTCATATGGGTAAGGTGTTGCTGCATTGCTAGAACGAATATAATGATTGGGTGTTAATACATTGCTGAATACCCCCATCGTCTTATGTCAATACCTACCCGGGGGCGTCAATAAATTTCCAACGGAGTGTGAGCTTTTACGCGCTCTACAACATACAAAGTTTGATCAATAAATTTACTAGCAAATACACTTGTTTTTACAACATGTTTAATGTAGGGGGCTTGGAACAAAGGACGATTACTCTGAGGGAGGCGTGGTGTAGAAACGCTTACGAATCACTGTCTTAAAGTGTCGTCACTAAATGGAGAAGTCCTTTGTGCGTAACATAAAATATTATTCTCAACGCAGCGTTTGGAGCATCTTCAGTTTGGAACGACAACCAAACACACATGAGGTTGAGAATTGATAAATTGACGAAAGGAACTTAAAAATTATATATGAATCTAAATTATTTTCAACCTAAAAAGAGAAGAAATGTGGAAAACAACAACAACTACCCACTCAAAATCAGATTAGTCGCCAAAACATCAGACATCACAAATTTCTCTCAAAACATGAGAAGTGGCAACACTGCTTACGATTAATGTGTGGTTTTCGAAAAGATACGACACTAGAAGATTGCTGTTTTATTGCGACTCTATATGGGAGATACGAACACGCAAGGGAGTGAACGCCAATCTCAAATGCAACGGGCAAGTAAGAATAGAAATTCCACGCTCGACCAGGTCCACTCTGTTGTTGGTTGTGCGTCATCACGTTCTTGCAGCACTTGCCGATTGCGGGCTCACAGTATGTGACGCGATGCACCGTCACACTTTGAGCTTATTAGTTATCACATAACCTGTTGATTTAAGCAGCGCAGCAAAATGAAGCACAAATATCAGAGATGAAACGCAACCAAAAATAGATGTTCAGCTGCATTCAACCGGAGTATCAGCAACGAAACAATCACAACGCACTCTATACGAATCTGAACAATCTGCGAACCGAAAACTTCACAAAACTTTAGATCGTAGCTGGTGTAGAGAATATTCATTCCTGATTTGTAATACGTGTTTGATTCAGAATGGCTATGATTTTTATTCAAAGCATGACTTGCAAAAAGTGGTATCCCTCGCGGACATTTGCATGCGTGCAAACGAAGGATTTTGATTTTTCATTAGACTTTGTGATAATGCAATATAAATTAAGCCTTTTTTCGTTTTCAGGGGTTTAACAAGTTCATGCGAGAAATGAATGAACTATTTAGTTGGTGCTGCAATTCCAAAGAAATGACGGTCTGGTTCCAGTCTTTTTTTGCCGAGACATTTCAGTCATTTGTCCGACATAGCTCAAAACTTTCTCTCATTTTTTCATTTCAGGACATTTTTGTATGACTGAAAAAGGCAGTATGATCGAATTGACTTAATTTATTTCGGTCATTTAAAAAAATCCGGTAAACGACCGAAAAAAACTCCGGTTTGATTTCAGAGGAAAAGCGGTATCATGACGGTATGGCACTGACCACCCCTTCCTTTCACCTGCAAGAATCCAGGTTGCTAGGACAGCATACAAAACTCTCCTGCCAGTAGCGCCAACCATAGCAGGAACGCACAGTGCTGTAACGCAGCGGCATTGGACTGACGCAGCACATCCAAGTGTCATTAGCCCCACAATGGCAGCGGCCGCTATCCATCGTATTACGTGCTCATTCTGGAGAAACACTCCTGATATTGCTATTGAATAGAGACCTGCATAAAACTTTACAATATAATTCAAAGAAACGACAATATCCAAATCATGAAATGCGACCTAAGAAAGTGCTGGATGCTTTATAGCACTGCACTTTCTAACAGTGTTTCTCAATACATTTTTTTTTTGTCCCATTGTCCCGTTTTCACTCTCGACATAGCGTTATAACAGATAGAAGATAACAGCGTTTTATGAATGATATGAAAAGAATATTTTGGAGCAAAATGTTCTGGACTAATAAGTCGAAGTCAAAGAATTTTAAACACGCAAAAGCAATACTTCAAAATAGGTTGGCAAGCAATTAGTGCGACGATCTTTAAAGAATTATTGTGATGAGTCACCAACGCCGACGACCTTAACCTCAAACAGGGCATGACATCTCCTACAATCAACTCGGGTTACTAATATAGACAGCTGCTGCGCTTAGACTGAATGACTTGCTGGCAATAATATTTTTTGGTCAATTTCGGCAGACGGAACAATGCAACCAGTAGATTTAAAGAAAAAAGCACACAGTATGCTGTTAGCAACGCCATTTTCGAATGTAGACTACCTATTTGCCGCATATTTTTAAACCAAAGTTAGAATCAGGGCAGCTGCCACGCAACAATTTGGGTAGAAAGACTTTGCGAAAAATGCCAAACTTCGCAAAAAAAACCTAAAAATATCCAAGCACCTTACCCAAGGTTTGACACTGCTTTACTTATCCTGAGACACTTTCATTCTAGAGGTAAATAGCAAATTTCAGTTAAACCCGCTGATGGTCCACATCCACACAAAGCCCGGTCTCAATCTGCTTTCTTTTTCTTTGATGGCTGACCTCAGCAGCAACTTTTCAGGGAACTTTTTAAATGATGTTCTTGACGTTCTAGAGATATTCACAGTTCGATTCCATGATTACATACAGTTGGGCAGCTGTGGGTGACGGAACATAAATGTTTGAAGATTGGTGTTTTCCAATTTTGCTCACTGCAGACAACTTACGCTGTGTGAGACTATCTATCTGACGAAGTGAGTAAAATGCTTTTCAGGGTCAGGCCACACTGCATTCCTTGAGGTGACAAACTGAGAGTTTAACATAAAGGCAGCGGTATGAAAATGTCTTCACCCTGAAATAAAACGGAGTAGAGTTTCTTCTGCTTCTCCCAAGAAGTAAACTTTTAAATCTTATGCCAAGGAAACACGTTTCATAAAAATATTCTGAGTTACCCATAAGCTTTGTATTGCATATTTGCATTAGAGCAGTAGTAGCCAAATTGTGGTACGCGAAGGCCTCAAGGCGACACGCAAATAGGCCTACTTCTTGTTTTTCTTCCCAAAAATTATATTCACAGTTGTAGTTTTTACTTACCGGGTTCTGTTAATAAATACCTGAATTTTTAGGTACTTCCCTTGTTAGTTTTTAAAAATAGCTAATGATTTCTCACAGACATTTTGTTCATGCCGCATTTGTGTCAGTACTGGGTTTCCAACCTTTTGATCGAATGATCTTTGGTAGATTTAGATTTCATGGAAAAAGGTGGTACGTGGTGACAGTACGGGACTCACAAATGGTACACGATCAGAACAAGCTTGGGAACCACTGCATTAGAGTTACCAAACGAACCTATAGATGTCGCATAACGAGCAAGAGTAATTTCAAATTTATCATTGTTTTGCAGCTGTACATATCTTCTCAGATCGAAAATCGCTTCGAGTGGAGAAAGCAGTTTTAAAAGAAACAGGAAAAGAGCAACATCGAATTGACGCAACAAACGAAATCAACGCGAAATTTCATTCCACTGTTCTAACCTCGTGACTGCAGCTTTTCACGCAAAAAATACAACAGCCAGAGTGAATGAAACACCCTGGTCTACTCGAGTCTACTCTCGGCAAAAGCCCGGTTTCGATTTTCTTTTTGACTGATGTTTAAGCTCCATTGGCTTAGCAGGAAAGTTAATGTTTTTAAGGAATTTTATGAATAACTCTTTTGGCGTTCTGGAGATATCTGCAGTTGGACTCGCTGACTGCAGATGCCTTGACAGCGTTGGTTGACTGCAAATGGAAGTAGATTGGTTTATCAGCATTGCTCAATTCAGACAAGAGGCTTATGCCGTGCGAGGCTTTGCAAGCGTCTCACGTAGCTCAGATAGTTCACAAGCTTGAAAAAGTCGCAGAACTGCAACTTTAGCCAGTGGTTGTAAACTGCAGGCGGATCGATGCATATCACTGTGAAAATTACGAAACCATCAAAGCCAACGCTTGTGCTAATTAACACGTTTTACGTACTTCTACAGTTGCAATAACTTCAATTAGACTGCTGGTGTTTTGCAGGATTCCAGTGCCGTGACTTTAGTTATTGAAAGGAAGTCGGCTACTGCAATTTGAGCAAATGGCTGTTTGGGCTATAGCCACCACGTTTACTATCAACTGTGCAAGAAAATGAAACACGAATTCTCTGTAAATATCAAGTCTTTCCTCAGTCAGTCAAGATAGGAGAAGTTTTCTTCCATAATTTCATATTATGGGTTTTCCAATTACTTAGCCACCATAGCCACATGGCCATACCAAATTTTTAATTTAAGTAGGCCAGACTTAGGCTAGAAGAACCAGCCTACCCAAGCGTAAGAAAGAAACTTATCGCAAGAAAACTTACCATACCCCATTCCAGCACCAAAAATACCTCCAAGGACAAACTTGAGTATGTAGAACTCAGATGCTTTACTTTTGTAGAAGCGAACGAAAACATTATCTCGACTTTTCACTTCTTGTAAAAGCTGTGCTTCTGCAAGATCTGCAGCCATTATTTTTGCAGCCAGACTAGACTCCGTAAGGTCTGCTCACTGGTGCATGTCGTTCGATTGTTACAGAAACGTCTGTTTTGTCTTTGTTCCATCACAAAGTACTCCTTTCAAACCATCCGAGTGTTTTTGTGAAGACTGTCTTTATTTGGTTGATTTGCGAAGTTTGCTTGTCTGAAATGTGGATATTGCATCGAATTAAGTTGTGGTAACTGCTACAATTGTTTCAAATTTAACTTAATGGCAACTTCTGCGAACCAACATGAATTGCAGCAGTGTCGGCTCGTGACTGTGATTCGTGGGGGTGCTGCAACTTCTGCTAACAAAGATTTTGTAAAGACTGAACACCATCACGTTTTCCTCGGCGGCGTGGACTATTATGATGTGTGACATCTCCCTTTCTACGAACCAATTGTGTGACTTCCATATGTTGCTATATGCTGCAATGAAATGCTATGGGGTCAATGACTGGTGAGGCACTGCACTGGTATCTTTGAAGCAGGGTACACAACCTGCGGCCGTCGATAAAAATTTAGGCGACAGTGCACGTGTAATTTCAAATAAAACTTATGGCAGCCGTGCATTAATAAAACTCTTTATGGGGCGCCGTTTGTAAAAATATTATGTCTGACAGATTTAGCACAAAACTGCTATCTCTGGCAGAGATAGCTATCTCTGCGTGCAGAGATGTTATCTCTGGCAGAGATAGCTATCTCTGCATGCAGAGATAGC
>JGI24022J15233_10000939_pt1 | contig 21889 bp, 15 predicted proteins | sample Ectturendosymbi2_FD_15233 | JGI IMG/M metagenome (IMG submission 15233)
TTTGCCCCCCCCCCCGAAAATACCAGCTGGTTGCGGCCCTGGTTAATACAGTTTTTTTGTGAAGAATGAGGAGGTAGGCCTACTCGCGCACCATCTTGAAGGCCTTTCGCGTTCCACATGTTGGGTACCACTGGAGTGTAGGGACCCAGGAACGATTCTGCAATCTGTTTCTCACAACACCAGCTACCCGCCCTCCTTAAAAAATCTCACCATTTGGGCCTGTATGAGATGAAACCCCTTTCGCTAAACTGCACAAAACAGATATTTATGAACAAATTCCATAAACAGCACTTTTTTAATTTCATGTCATGTGGAAAATAACTTAGGAACGTTTGCTTCACTCGGATGGGTTGGCATCAGCTTGTGGCAGCTATCTAATTTAGCTGACAAGCAGCAATGGCTTGCTCCCTCACACGTTGCTGCTCAAGTGCATGGTTGGATGGTACATGCACCGAGAACCTAATTCGTGAAGCTAAATCGATTGCAAGTCACGTTTTAGGGTCTCAGGGACATCACCCTCCAAAACTGGTACAGATAGACTGAAACTACCACCAAGCAAGCTCCAATGGAAAAGCAATTACGACTCGATTTTGATTGAACGTGACAATCGAAGATGATGGCTAGCGGCCACAGGTGAGCCAGCGAGCTGCATAGCTGCTGTGCGGTAAACCGTACCAGCTATACAACCTACTACCTCAGCAGTGACACGCCACACGGTATGCACCACAAGGATCTGAGGAAAAGTTTTGCTGCCACACCAAAGCATAACGATTTCATTTTAGACACTTTTCCACGAAACAAGCAATTGTATGCGAAGCAAACTAAACTTACCTGGGAATGACAGCATCGACGCTTTGCTGTATCGACGAGAGCGACATTTCTTGTTTTTTAGCAAACAATTTTTTTCTCCTTTACATTTCGAGAAATAACTGTGTGGATACGGATATTATGGCTTGCAAGATTAAAAGAATTAACTAAATTTTAGCACAGGCGCTTTTACTGCCAATTCCAACACCCATAAACTCGAGCTTGCGACTTTTCTTGCTTTTCCTCACGAAGAGATCGGGTTTGTGGGTGGCGGCTTTGCATATTGGCTCCACAGAAGTCCGGTCACGATTTATGAAATGGTGTTCAAGGCCAACTTTCCCGAATTGCCGACAAGAGTATCGTGTTTCTGAGGTCGTACTGGCGGCTTTCCCTTCGCTTGCACGGTTAAGCATTCCTGTGCCAGAATTTGAGTCATTGCATGAAAAAAGAACATCTCACTTTCGGTTCACACGCAAGTTGCATTCGAACGGAAAACGAAGCGGTTGGTTCAAATCCTTCGTAGTACCTCTACCAGCGTGTCGAAAAAATTTGGATAAGATAAGGAATTACGATGAACGGAAACCTCACGAGTCACCACTGACGTTGTGTGCGTCTTTGAGAGGGCAACGCTGCATTGCAGCCATAGAGCCACGCCAGTTTTTTTTCGGTCATAGACCGAATTTATTTTCACATGACCGAAAAAAATTAAGTCAATTCAGTCACAATGTCTTAAAATATCGGCTATTGAATACTGTTACGGCGAGTTCTAATACTACCATGGGACAAATGACCGAAATGTCTCAAAACAAATGACCGAAATGTCTCAAAACAAATGACCGAAATGTCTTAACGAAAAAAGCAGGAGCCATGGCGTAACTTGCTTATCGACTTTCGCGCGCAATCATCGCGCTGACCTCGAGATTTGGTGCTACCGCAAGCCACGGGGCATGGCTTTCAGAGAAAAGCCGTTGTTGCTGGCCTACTCCAATAGAATGTACATGTGAATGCTGGCTTCCATACCTGGCTCATGCCCTTAATTTTGGATAAAAGTTTGTGGATCTTTTTGGATCACGGAAACATTTGAAGGCCTGGTAAGTTAAGAACTTTTTGAATGATATGGGCCCTCACTTCCAAAACAATCCGGCTCTTCGTCTTTCGTATACGCAGGACTGAGAGCAGATGCTTTTGCGATTGGATCTAAAATGAAGATTTTCGTATATTCAATCAGATGGAGGTGCTTCGTGGTGGAGCCAGGACGGTGCAGTGATTGAGGGTGTAGCTGGCAGTGTTATATCTCCACACACGCGGTTTTTCTCTTCGGCTTGCCCCTTTCCGTAGAGCAACCTTTACAAACACGCCGATCTCTTACGTAGTTTCCCAAGCTTTTGTTGAATCCCCTTTTTGCTCAATATAACAGAAAGTAAAAATGGTTTACTGAAATGAAATAAATCAACAGTTTAAATTCAATTATACAGTAGTCTTTACCGTGGGTGTAGTCACCAGGGCTTGTCCCGCCGTCGAACCCCTGAAACGGCTCCGTCGAACCGTAGGGGTTGGATCGAACCCAGTTTAACACTTTGCTGCAGAGGTTTGACTCTAATCTCTAACCCGACCGTCTCCAACTGCCCAGAGCCCAATCGGTTGAATTAAAACCTTGCTTTGCACAGAGTGTTGCAGCCTGCTGGTGAAGACTTTGAGAAGACCTGATTCTAGAGGTTTTTATGAACGATCTCAGAGGGCGCCCCGGGTGAAGTCTGTCAGGAGCGCGTATATACGTGCAAGTCTTCATGGAGAAGATTTTTGGATTTTCAGCTTCGAGATATAGCCGCTGGTATATTGTATTTCTTCGAGTAGTGAGGAGCAGGATACAACAGAGGAAGGGGAGACCTGTAGGAATGGATCTTAAGCAGCCTGAGACTGTGAGCAGGGCTTCATTTAGTTGAGAGTTCACTTTGGACGCATGTGCACTTTGGCACCGTTGAGCTTCTGAAAACGTTAAACGAGCAGTTGTCTGGGCTTGTATTCTTACACTACAACGGGTAGCACGTAGAATTCGGAGGAGGTATACCCAGATATGTCGGATTTGCAACTGTAGGTTTTTTCCTGGTGAAGATGCTACTTACGGTTGGTCATCAGCACAGTGGCTCCTGATGTGGAACACTGAACTGACAGTTTTATTCGAAGAGAGTTTTAGGGCCTAACACCCAACGGCACTAGCACAACGCAGGGCATAAGAGAACTTGCGCAATAGTAAGGAGGCTAGATATTTTTTGACGAGGCAGTGGGCCTCATGCAGCAGTTGTTACGTCGAAGATATTTTCATGACGGGGAGAACAAGCTTAAGCATCCTTGACGCCCTCATCAAGCGACCAGGCCGGAAAGTCAATCGCCAAATTCAGATTATGCCACAGTTACAGACTGTTGGATGCGTGTGCGAAACCTTAAAATTTAACGCTGTTAATTAATGCAATGAAACCTGTTAAACAAAAAACAAGATTATGGATCAAAAGTTCACGCTTTGACGTCTCGTAAAATTATACGAAACGCCCTTTCAAAATTTCCTTGTTTTTGTCCAGCTTTGAAGTCGCAAACTTAAAAAACGCGTCTTGTCAGTTTTCTCTATCATTCATTTGAGTGAAAGCAAATTATATCCCACCTAATGCGTTAGTTTGGCAGCACCTGTATCTTTCTATTAAACACTTTAATCGGACGGAGATTAAAATGTTCCCAATTGCAAACGTACCACAGCACGTTGGTTTCTGCTGACGCATGCAGCAAGCAAAACCATCATCGATACGCGAACCTGTGATTTCAAACTTGCGTGATGCAAAAGTCCCAAGGTAACCCTGTTGTACTTGCTCAATCTTGGGGTTCTTTCTCGAAATGAGCAAGCGTGTCGCAAAGGGCGTCCCTGCCACGCTTGAAGCTTTTTTCCAGCACGTATTGATTTCACCTATATTTGAACCTAACACGCTGATCTATAATAAGACGTCGTAGCGGACCACAGGCAAAAACATGCGGGAAAACACAGCGAGTTGATGTGATTTGCTTGGGAATTTTATAAGCAATTCGCTTTTTTAAGCATTAGCTCAAAGCTTCATGAAAAAAGCAAACTAAAACTTGCATGCTGTAGCGTTCATATACAGGGAACGAACTCTGCATGCGCGGACGCATATTCCGCGAATGCTTGTAGAATGAAGCTAAAACCATTACAGGTAAAGCAGGAAAGAGCAAGAGCAAAGATGAAATAAGTTTCGCAGAGAGCATAAATTTTTAAAAAGGGTTTGACAGCTCGTCATTCGCAAGAAACCCGTCCTTCAACAGCGTTCGTTTCATCACGTGCTTGTTCTCGCCTAAAGCAGCGAGCAAAAATAATCGCTCGCAGCCATAGGCATAACCTGACAAAGCGTCGGGGTGGGCTGGTAAAATAATTTCGTTTTTTAGCTCTCATTCTGTTTAATTGATGACAAGTCCATGGGTTGCACACGGAAAATCACAAAATGTGAAAGAAGCGTTAACATACCATCCCTTGTCGCACATAATCATGCTTGTTTTATTAAACCAGTGGTTCTCAAATGGGGGTACCCGTACCCCTTGGGATACGCAAAGGTGCTCCGAGGGTATACGATTTTTTTTGTCTTAATAATGAAATTTTAACGTGAAAGTACAATAATCGTAGATACATTTCTATTTGTTGTGCTCATGATTACAGTCAAGAGGTACTTGATAGACAAATGTTGCGCAAAGGGTGTATCACTAAAAAGGCTGAGAACCACTGATTTAAATCACTGCATTGAAGCTTCAGTCGAACAAGCGGAACGCTCACACGCCACTTAACATGAATCTATCAAAGGCGTATTTCTTCAATAGTCAAAACTTTCGCGGGACCATTTTGGCTGAAGGAAAAATTTTGCCAGGCCTAGAACAGCCTCGCGTTTCGTGCTGTACGTCAAATGACACAACAACTTTCCAGGTTTCACCAACTATTCAAAAACCCCCGTTGCAAAGTGGCGACCAAAAACTCGAGCAAGTTCATAACCTCAGATTGCAACTTGAAAGAAAACGCAAACATGCGTTCGCTGCGGCCGCGACAGTTAATGTATCACCAAGATCAACTCAAGGTCAACTCAGCCCCAACCGTTCAACTTGATGCATCTCTGCCGGAGTATTTGGCCATCAAAGTCGAGCAAGCCCACAATTCGATTTTTCCTGAAAGGAGCGTCTTGGACTCGAAATTGTGCTAGGCTCGAAATCGGGAGTTCATGCCGTTTTAATATTCCAAAAACGAAAATATTTCTGTAACGGTGAGTTTTTGAAAGATAACAAATAAAACTTTTGAAATCAACCGCATTCTCAAATCCACCAAGGATTAAAAATCCTGAAATGACGATTTGTGTTAAAAACACGACAATCGCAATTCTGTACATAGCCAGTGTCGACTTACATTGACAAATAAGCGCAAAGAAGTCGACGTTGGCTAAAAAACAATACAAAAAAACTTTCCCTGGATTGTTGATAACTTTAGATGAAAAACAACTACGGCAAGCGCAAGGACGAATGGTGGTCAAGCAAACCACACAAGTCTTTTTGGACAAAACGTCCCCCATTTTAATACATAAGGCTCACCATTGCAGTGGCAACTTACAACCTACTTTAGCACAGGTCAAGCCTGTGGTTGTGTTCTCACAGGTCTGAACAAAAGCAACGGGAACAGCCAGGATATGGAATTAGTTTTACACCAAGTATTGCTCCGGGTGAAATTTCGTATAACGCACATTCAAAAGCACAACACAGTTGCAAGAACGCAGCGGCCATACGAGACGGATTTACGTTTCAAAGTGCTACAAAACGAAAACTTGCTGTCTTTCAGTGGCATACGGTGACCCTTCTGGTGAGACGATCACTGATGGTTCAGCAAGTGGCCTAAGGTGGTCATTTTTTGCTTGATGTGGCCTGTTCGTGACGTCAGGCTATGCTGAAAACGTTTTTTCCAACAATGACGAAATATCCATGTTTGTAATTTTGTGCAGAAACGTCACTCCAAAACCTTGCCTCGGTATAAAACTGTTTAATTAAAAAACAGTTTATTCTGAAATATATCCTGAGCCGAGCGAACTTCTATCACCTTTTGTGGTCCACCTTGGATGCCTCCAGGGTCACGATTCTGTGGAGTAACAACTTTCAGACCCTATACAGCCATGAATCCCATCTTCTACAAGTAAAGCACGGATAAGCAAGCGTTAACGACTTACAAAAATCCAGTGTGTGACTAACAGAAACTTTGGTGTGTGTTTCCTTCGTTTTCAGCAATTTTGTGATTAGTCTATAATACAGGCTGATCTGGTTTTGTAATTGACACCCAAAAACCCCTAACCAGGACGTCTGTATCTAAGGTGTATTCACAGAGGTCGCAGTGAGTCATGCACAGCTTTTACCCCGAAAACGAAGGAACACTGAATACAAGCGCGTACCAAACGCGCCGCTTGCGGCTTCAAATCTGTGCAGCAGTCATGGTTAAGATATTTGGGTTCGGGATTTTAACGGCTTTAGACGAAACGGAGATGCCATTAGCGAAAGCAAAAACATTTTGGCAGTGGATCCCGCTTTCCTAGAACGGGTGGACCTCTTCTGTAGGCGCAACAGACGCAGAAGCATCCGCAACCGTCTTGTAAGCAAAGAAATGGGCCAAGAAAACGGATTTGCGTCATTGAATGTCAGGCGCCGTAACCGCAGACAGCGGTTACACCCGATCAACAAACCAACAACGCACACAGCGCCTTGCATTCAGTCTTAAATACAATTTCACATCTGTAGAAACAAAACGTATGACAGGCCTAAATTATTGCCGGAAGTCCAGCATGCCATCAACCAACCAAATGAGCCGTCAGAATTGGTCAGCAGGAATTTGTTTCCACGTTGCAGATATGAATAGTAAGTTACTTACGATCAAACACAAGATTTCTTAAGCTGCTATTCCCAAATTTGACAGCATCAGCCTGCTTATTAAGAAACACCAGCTGCCACAAAAGTATTTTACATATGCCACGCACTTTTGACGCAAGTAGGGATTACAGGCACTTCTACAACTACATGAAACCACCCACAAGAAGTAGAAGTACGGCGTAAGTATTCTTGCGACTAAAAGACCATTACGGTTTTATAGCTTTTTAATTCACTTGACGTTAATTGCTTTTTGGAATCGCATAATAAATTACTCTGATGGTGTTGTAGCTTTACATTCACAAGCATATTCACAACAAACCTGCATTAATGATGAAATTGAAATGTAATGAATCGCTTTCTCTTAAACCAGGTTCCTAAGCGGGGTCCGTGAGCCTATACCTGGGGGTTGTTGACGTGTTTCTGAAAAGCAAAAATATAGTAGGCTACGTTTGTTGAAATAAAAATATACCTCGTGTAGAAACCCAATCGAGTATAGGTCTTTCGCATGGAACGGCTTGGTCATACTTTTTTCCCGTACAATTTATGTGACATCACAATGCCTTTGAGGTCACAATGCATTTGGTTGATGAAGGTTTGCTGTACACTATAGGGCTACCAATCGATCTAGAACTAAAAATAAGGACGACTGGGGAAAATTTGATTTTCCTACCCAAAATGAAACAACAGTTGATGAAATTGTTTGTTTGCACGACTATAACGTCAGATCATCAGTGGCGTACGCAGAAAATTTTCATGGGGTGTTTCATTCAGTGGCATATGGTGGTTATTTGTATTAGGTGTGCGCTGTTTGTGATGTCACAATTTGACTTAATATTCATGTTTCCAAACCAACATTTTGGCAAAGTTTGTTGACACAATATGCATATTCTTCCACATGCACTCTCCTTATTTTATGTGTTATTGCATTGAATATAAACTATCAGCGCTCCAAGTCAGAAAATACACTCAACGCTGCGACGCGGCAGTTCATAACCGCAAAAATGACAGGATGAACGTCAAAAACAGGGGAGCAAAACACACTCATCACTAAGTCAGAGCATTTACAACTACAATTTTTGCATTCAGTCGACAAATTAACAAGCGAAAGTATGCGAAAACAATTAATCTCCTGTTGGCAGGTAATAAAGTTTTTTTAACATATCAAACTAAAGGGGTGCTTTAATCCCAATCCCCCTTGCGTACGCCCTTGCAGATCATGTATTTGCATATTCATCTCCAGGCGGAATTTGCTTCAGCAATGTCTTATTCTTAGAGAAAACTCGTGCATCTAGAATTGCCTCTTGCAATCGTCACAGAAAACGTGTCTTTCGTTTGCTTATTTCTTGACTCAATTCAATGGTAAGCCTGCACTACGAAATTAATCTTCCTCAGATTCCTGAGCAGCCTAGAAAGCTTACAGTGCTAACAATGCCTGAGAATGCGTTATGTCTTTGTGCTGCAAATTACACTAATTTTATGACCTCACAAAACCTTGATTACAGAACGTTCAAGATGAGATGAAAATGGTATGTTTGTTAATCAGATATTGCCTATTTAAACTTGTTAGGGTGCAGAAAATAGGAAAAAATAAGGACGCAAATCACATTTAAGTATATTTCTTAGAAATAAGGACAATAATATTTTATAAGACATAGTTCTTCAAAATAAGGACAAACAAAGATGATATGCTAGGCATGCTGATAGACATCCTCTTGCTAGCGTAGTTTCTTTACAAGCGGGTTTACGAGCTTTAACTAAGAAATTACGTGAAAAAACTCTCAGTGTGTGATACTTTAGTTAACGTCACTCAGTGTGTGTTCATGGCAAAGGGTTGAGTTAAGAGTGCTCATTGCAATTACAGTTTAACCAAGCAAGCTGACACTGTCATTTGGAAGAAGTTCGTAGTATCACAACTCAAGACCAGATTTCCACAGTTTCGTGCAAGCGTGTTAGCAATTAAGCATCGCGTTTAAAAGGCCGAATTTTAAGTGCACAATGTTTTAGTCGGTTTAGCTACTGAAAAGCAAAGTGTCGAAAATGCGCAACTGCATTCTGGAACTAATTTTTTTCAAGGGCAGCTCTTCAACGCGCAGAGAAAATAACACAGAAATTTAAATCAATTTCGAAATGGCGCGCTTTTAGTTCAGTAGCACGTGGTCGCCAACTACTGTTTAACCACAGCTTCTCGTCGACGAACCACTAACAAAATAAGACACAGCTTTGCAAAACTTTCAAATACAGAAAATTGAACAGAGTTGATGGCAGCATAACAAACTTCTTCTTCTGAGCATGCCGCATTGCCAGCAGTGAGAATTTTAATTTTCTTAAGCTAAGCGTAACCACTATTGCCAATACAAGCTTACCTTTATCCCATGAACAAAAAACTAGTTTTCAGAAAATTTTTGTGCATTAGCCTAGCAATTTAGGTTAAACATCAGTTTAAATGATTCTCGACATAACGCTGAGATCACACAAAACTGACTGGGGCAAATGTCTATACGTCAGGTACACAGAGTCTGTACTGAAGCTACAGCCCGTATGCTCAAAAACAGCGAAAAGGTTTGAAAATGGTAGTAATAAAGCCTGCTTCCAGTTTGGGACAATACATTTACAGTGGTTGCACACCTAAAATGGCGTATGAGCGAAATTGCTTCAGTTCCGTATTATATATTTGCCAAGAATGCCAAGGTGATCATACTACCAATTTGCCAGATGTGAAGTTATCAACAATTTTGTCAACAATTTTTTATTGAGTCTTTTCCATTTCATTTTGCAATTTTTTTATGTTTCATCAAACTTTTTTTCTTGACTTTTTTTCTTGGTTCAAGCAGCTTTGTCTGCTGTACAAATCATCTGATGCCTTTCACAAGATTTTGATAACTATTGTTTACTTGGTAAAAGGAATAAATTGTGAAAACTGCAAACGGGCTTTGCGAGCTGGTAGAAATCGAACAATATCTGAAATCTGCAATCTGGCATCCAGAATTGACAAAAGTGCCAATGAGATGTTTTAAACTCCTTGAAACCGTGCAGTCAGCAGTCACTCATTCGTTTGATCCAGCTGATTCCAGTATTCCTCCTGAGAGATGCCCGGTGGCAAAAACACTGACATCTCGATGATCATGAAAGAGCTACTTCCAAGCTTTGTATATTTTTTCAAAAAGGTGCGCTATGCCTTGACTTGTGTCAAAACTTAGGTACTATACTGCCTGCAAAACACTCAAAACAGTTTTTTCACTTAAAACAGCAAAACACTTAAAAACAGTAAATTATTCATATGCATTTGCACCAAAACCTTGAGCGAACAGGTTTACATTCCATGATCTCCTGGGTTTTTTTCAAAAAAATTGTATTCCTTCCTCTTCGTGTTTAGAGTCTGAGCAGCACACCGCGATTGTATCAAACATTACATCAACAAATCAGCAGCAGAAACAAGGCAATGATATTAGACCAACTGAACAGTTTATTAGTTCTAGGGACTGGGAAACAGTTAACAACGTATCTCCCGACATTGTCTAAAGTTAAAAACGCTCGGTGTATAGCGCTACCCACAAATCCACAGAAGTTTTTAGAAGAATTATGTAAAACAGAAGCTTGAACAGCCTGGTGATGAAAATAACGGCCAAAGCAAGCGAACCCAAAGACATAACGAAGATGTTGAGGCAAACACCATTACCAGCACCAGTACGGACCGAAACATCTATGTTATGCCTTTGACTTCGTTGGCTTTGGCCGTTGCTTTTGTCAGTGATGGAAAAGATGAAAATCGTTTGCTAGATGAAACGATGTTCAATCTTTAAACCGTAATTCGAGAGCGTTAGACGCGCAAGTCATTTGTGACCAATGTAGTATGTTGCAATATCCCTTAAGAGGCTGGGTGGTCATTGGTCAATGCGCATCGTGTTTCGATCTTGTTGTCACAGATGCAGAATCACTCGCAACCCAACGAGAATCGACCCAGTTGGCGGTGCTTTTTCATATTTTGTATTCGCGCGAGTTGTCGCCTTAAGCGTGGTCGGTTTTCAACGGAAGTCACTCAGTAGGTATAGGTGCAAAAAGGTGCCAGTCGCAGACGCAAAAAAATTTACAACGCACACCTCCTATGTGTTTGAAGAGACGTATACACAAAGGTTAGCAGTAGCAAGCCTACCCACTAGGTCAAGAGCTGATCAGCAAGCTGAGCCAATTCTGAACTCATACGAAATACACAATCGTCATAGTAAAAACCCGTGGCTTGCAGCATTTTCACAACTGCAAGCTACTTTTCAAAAACCAACGAATTTCAACTCTGCAACGTTTGCAATTTTTTTCATAAAAGATTTACGCAATTTCGATCAAATGCACTGAAATGCCATATCCACGGCATCTAGTTAGAATGCCGCTGCACGACGCTAAAATTGCAAAAAGTTCACTAGCTTTGAAATGGTGCATTCTGCTTTTAAGGACTACCTCAAACCACTTTGCGGCAAACAAAAATATGAACAAGTTTATCGAACGAATTCACACACAAACAATACAGTAGTTTGCGCTGAAAGTGAAGAGAAAAACGTGACATTAAACAATGATATTTCTATTCTCGATTATCTAATATGCTTCCTTGGAAAATTGTTGTGCATATAAACAAGTGGCATTAATTTGGTATAAATGGTTTGCTGATGGAATATCACAACTTGAATTCTACCAAAGAGTTTTCCACGCAGCAAACCAAACCTACAAACCAGGCCGTGGCTGATTTTGGTCGCGATTGTGGTTTATGAGAACTAATTTTATATTACGCTCTGTTTGCACTAACTTTCAGCTTCCAGAAACGTCTTCGAAGTCCAAAAAACACGAAAGTGGAGAAATTGACTGTAGTCTTTAGCTTGAAAAATGGAAGGGAACACCCGTTGGATCTTTGGGCTTTTCTAGATAGGTTTTGTTGATTCATCTTCTGCAAACATTCAACGTCAGCGACCGCGCATTGCTCGCAGGTCAGACGGAAGTCAAACGACCCAAAACTGTCCGACCGCGACAAAAGCTCGTTTTAGGGTCAACACCGTTCTGCGACCGTGAACACTCTCGTCTCTAGATTTCTGCCTTGCCTCGTTTCCGTTAAATCTGCAATTACACCGATTGACTGAACAAGTCTTTTGATGTGTTACGAGTTGGTGAAAAAGTATATTCATTCGTGTCGTAGATTTCCAAACTTACTTTTATTGCACAGGGTCTCAGGTAAAACAACGTGCAATAATATAGGTGGCGTGCTCAAAAAGATCGGATAGGTCACTAAGTCACTACACTGTTAGAAATCAAACATAGAACAAGCTCGCGAGTTTTCTGCCCTTTGGAATTTTCTTCAAGACCGACGACTAGCAGAAAGGAAGAACCCTGGACAGGAAAACGAAAACATTGTGCACAGGTAGCCGTGTATGTTCTTCTGCAAGTCTTTATGCATGTCGTATTCGCAAGACAAGTCTGCTTCAAAGATAACACATCTCTGATAAAAAAAGTATGATTTTGAGTAACTGGCAGAGTAAAAGCAAAATTTGCATCAAAAGGTAAGTGGAGAATTTGATTTGAAATGTGAGCAGAACAATGGCACGAAAACGGAGCAACAACATTCGAGATTGCGCTCCGTTACAGGCAAGAGCAACAACTGCAGCGTAGATATCTAGCATTGTAGGTTAATACACGCAAGTTGCGCTAATTCATAAAGCTGTATTCACAGGGTAAACTATTTCCCAAAACATGCTCTTAAGACGCAAGATATTCTCATCGTCTTGAACGACAGTTGCAGGCAGTACTATCCTCGTAAAGCATCACTACCTCTACCAGTTTGGACCTTGGTGGAGCAAAGAGAACTGCCACTCTGACGATGAAGCTCCGTGACTTTGACCTTTCGCTCCCCAGCAGTTGGCAATCGGGTTTCGCAATATCGAGCAGCAGAGCTAAGCGCTACGCTCCAATGCGCGCCAGACTTGTTGAGACGACACGTGATCTGTGACGTATTCAAGTCTGCCGGTTTGAGAACAGTGGCGTCGGGCAGTTATCGCACAAAACTGTCGAGCCGTTTCGGTAACTTTGTGAAGCCGCCCTGTCGCTCTGTAGATCAGCTTGATGATTCACGCTTCGGCTAGACTACTGCCGGTCAAGAGAAGGGTAATTCTGAGTGATTTTCTATTTGTTCATTTCAGTTTTACGAAAAGGTTCACAGTCGCATATTGCGTACAGCTCAAGAGCATTTTTCTCGCAGCTGCTCGAGGCTGTCTGATAACCGCACTGAAACGGGACAGACAAAACTAAGAGCAGCAGCGGCGGCAAATTCGCAAATGGCATAACTTTCAAGTGCAATGCTATAAACTTTCAGCACCCAAGCAAAAATATGCTTTGCTCACCACCGCACTGGTTTTTCTTCTTTTTTGAAAACATGGGAGACAGTAAAATATGTTCCACACACAATTGTGCGATAAGTATTAATGGCAGCGTACTATTTTGGGGTACAGCCAGAGTTATGCCCAATTAAAATTTCACACAACGAATACCTGTGAAAGGGGAACAGCCAGAACATCCCTCCTTGATTTTTTCAAGGAGGCCACGCAAAATGAGAAAATGTGTCTTTAACAATAACCAGTGTCGTCGTTCTCCGTTTCGCTTTTCTGTTGCCCTCGTGCGTTCGACCCTCACTTTCTATTGTTTTCCTGTCCGTGGTCTGAATCTACCTGCAAAGATTAAATATTGACACCCAGCCCACTCCAGTCAACTACTTCATGATGCCATTGCATGGCGACAACTGATAATACACAGCTTGACGCTGAAAACTACACCCAAGAAGTTTTACAGCCAGAATTTTTAGTCGGAGGAGACGTGAACAACAGTTTGGCAAACAAAGTATTCGAATTACATCAAACCGCGCTTCGGGTGGCACCTGCGTTTCTGTTGGTTGTACTGCATGACAGGTCATAAAAACATGGAAGTGGATGTCTTGTTTCTAGGTGAATTAGGTTCAGCAAAAAAGAAAAACTACAAGTAAGACAATTTCAATAATAAAAGCGCACCTGGGCTTACTATGGTAATGATTCAAACATATCAACACACTTGAGTCTTTCAGTTACTTATAAAATGATTCAAATCAATGTTGAAACCACAGCTTTTTGTTTTGTATGAGAGAAGCAAGAAACAAACAAAACCAAAGTGTACTAAATCGGACCATGAAGACTTTCTTAACACAAATACGTTAGTGTGCTGTAATTAGCAGTAATGAAAAGTATTTTAAAATACAGCTCAACTTTAAAATACAGCTCAACTTTAAGAGGGATAAATGCTGTTGCGTTCATTGTAATGAAGATTCATTTTGAGGCTATTGCGTAGTAGAGGCAACGCAATACTTCGTAGCCCTATTTTTTCCTCAGAAAAGTTCTGCTGAAGAGGTTACGTAGTACGTCGTATCCCAACAGGCTCCATAGACCCATTACTCGGATTCACCAAAAAGCTTTAGAAGCCTTCCTTTACCAATAAAGCTTTGAGGCAAAAGCCATCCATGGTTCTCCGAGAAATTTTCTTCCAGTCGCCAGTAGGAAACATTGTAAGCCATCTTCACTTCAAGCGCAGTTCTAGCAAGCGACCATCAGATTTTGCTTATTGTACTTTCGTTCGATGTAAAAACTAAACTTCGTAGCTATACAAATCAAATCTACTCAGAGAAGCGGCAAAAGTACATCATAAATGAAAAATAAACGCAGTTGGAAATGCTACTCACCGGACAGTAGTTCCTCTTCTACACCCGTACTGAAGTTAAATACTCTAATTATGAAGGTAACGGAACAGTTGTATTTCAGAAGTGTAGCTGAAGGAAAAACGTAGATAAGCTGGTAGGACTTAAAATGATTAAAAATTACTGATACAAAAATGATAAAAAGCTGTTTTGACGGCGTGCTGTGGATCAAAAAAGTATTTAATATTTCTGATCTTACTTTCAAAGCTTCACAATTTGTTGTCAAAGATTATGCACAAATGCACAGTTTCATCCGATTGGCAACTCATAAATTTTCTAATTTACAAAACACAACAGGGGGAATTCAAACAAAATTGGCCTCCTCACTGGTGATGGGTTTGCTAGAAAGTGATCCAAACATTTTACATTCTAAGGAATTCGACACGGGTCCCATTTAGCAGGGTGCTTCATCTTGACAGTTGAGTAATTTCGAGTTTTCGTAACAGCGTAGTGATTACGGCGAACTAACTCAGCAGGAACACCCTCCGAATTTGACGAATGTTTTAAATATTTTCGGTAAAATTTGGGCTATTGCAAAAATTGTTTCTGCCTCCGAAAAACAAACAATACTTAAACGAGTAGCCCATGGCGCTTATTTCCGCTTTGAGAACAGTCGAACCGACCGCAATGGGGGGAGTCCAAGATATTGCGCGTTGAGCTTGCTTGCTTCACACGAAAATGCTTAACACGGGGAAGCAGCAAGTATCGTTTTTTAAGTCTTCCTGACGACCTGAATCGAATTCGAATATATGTCCCACGCGTCTCTTTCGTGTTGTTTAATTATTTTCTACATGAGTTCTTCTCGAAGAAGATACAATATTGTTGAAGCCCGCTTCATCATAGACAACCACAGTGACACAGCAATCCTTGTGACCTAACTTGTGAATATGCAGCACCAGCACATATTTAAAAAAATAATTCAAGATATTGTTGCGCTAGGTAGGTCGCAATCGACGTGTGATACATTTTGAAGAGATGGCTTCGCCCCAACGGGAAGACATGTTCCGACCTAGCACTAGCCAAAGCCGCTGACGAGATGATCAATGACACATTGCGGGACGGCGGTGACGTAATAAAGATAACATATCGAAGTATGCTGATGGCTGGTCGGCCAGACGCTCTGATCAGCTGAGACACGGTGGGAAGTTGCCCTCATGGAAATGACGTTTGGGCCGGATGACATGTGGGAGTGGAATAACTTAGGTTTTACTGACATCGAAGTCCAGTTGAAAACGTTACGGTGAAAAACTTGCGCTCGGATCTTGTTGCCTTAATTACCCCGAATAGCTCACTTTGGGAGCAAATGCTTTCACCAAACGTGGAATTGCGAACCACATCATCAGTCAACACATTACAGTTCCTCGAACACGACACGCTATTAGACACGAAAAAATGTTAGGCAAGGTCACGCTTTCTTTGATACTATTTAATGGTTACGTAACTTCAACTGCCTTTTTAAGTAAATCTATAAATTACTTATACAGAAGACATAGCAAAGCGGTTTGCTTCGACAGGGACACTTCTCCAACTAACGTCAGACCTTACCCAAATTGTCCTTAGCGATGCGCATGAGTCAAAATACTTGCACGGGTGCAGCATGGCTGTGGATATAACAGCCACCCCTAATTCCACAACGGCTGTTTGTTGTTGTTAAAATTCCCCTTATCTTATTGCTCATTAAAGTTGTATTGCTCGTGGTTTTGAGATAAATAAAAAAACTTCGTTTATTTGAGGGACGAATTCTGGGACCCAAAATCAGTCTACCAAACAAAGCACGCAGTAATTTTCAACTACGCAGAACACGGTAATGTCAATGCGGTGGGCTTCCCAACGCCTAGGGCCAGCCGGGTGCAGGTGAAGGGCATTCTTTGCTCTATTTGAGGCCATTCTTATGGCCATCGATCACGTTCGTGGGATATTACGCTCGCTTTCAGCACGCCCTACAGCAATGGGTGTTTTAGAAAATGCGCGATTTTGTGTCTCGCTGCGCGTATACACGTGGCACACCCGATAGTTAGTAGAATATTCTTTCCAAAAAAAGTTATCGCATCTCCGCCCAGCTTTTCATCCGCAGTGGAAACTTTCTGGCCTATTTTCTTTTTGCTACGGGTTCGTGCGGGCCATTGCGTTTTACACAAAACTGTAGTTTTCCACCAAATACCATCAACAAAAACAAAGCTCTACTAATGAACAATTTTGTTTGGCCCGCGATGGCGTGCGCATGCAATTTCCAGAGACTCTTCAACGACCATTTGTCATGCGCTCACGGGCTACGGTTAGCCCATCATTGGGTAGCCCGAAAATATTGATGATTTTAATTTTATCAGTTGGTATGTTGCGTTTTGCAGAGATTAATTCTGCACCTGTTTTCATAAAAATTGAATTAGCAACCATTTCTTCTGTTAACTAGAAAATACACTTGAACTGCAATTACCTACCAAATGTAAATTCTGACAAAATTATTTGAAGTGCCAAGGTAACTACACACATGAAAATGATCATCTTTAATCATTTGCGTATAGCTATTCGACTCAAATTCGCAAATTGTTTTCACTGAAATTATCACTGAAGTGATTAATTAGTTCAGCAGGTCTATCGAAAGCATTTTCCAAAATGCAGAAGAGACCAAAAGTTATTGACCACTTTAATGGTTTTCTTTTGACTATTTCGACAATGCTGGCCTGTAAGCAAGTGGTCACGTTTGTGAGCCAATCTGGCCTTATTTCCCAAACCTACAAGTGCCTTGATTCTTTCCAAATTTCCAAGGACCGTACGATTACGCTTGCAGCGAAGTGGTAGCTGCGCTCCAGAAGCAAGTCAAGCCAACAACGTGGTTAGCTACTCGTGGTTTTGTAACTCCCGTGCATCCATGCTCTACATAAATCCATGCTGATTCCCACTCGGCATTCATGCTGCTGAGGTATGCAAGTTCAACCGAAGTGTTCGTGTATCGAAGATACGAGGTCGCAAAGTTGGGAACAAGTAGTAAACACTTGAAGATTAAATTGACCAAACATTTGACCACGTTTTCTTTGTCTAACTATCTCCGCTGAAAAATACACGTAAGCATTCCAACCACGAAAATCTCCTAGCAACCCAATGTTACATGGCGTTGAACGCTATGACCGCCAAGTCCTTTCAAGCTTTTTCGCAATAGCTTAATCAACTGATATCCACTGTGTCACATAACCCTAACTATAGCTTTTTTTCGCTAAACTCTGCTACCATGTCGCATCCCAACCTGTTTTTGTCTTTCGCTCCGTTAATCTTGACTGCAAATGCTGATTAACTATAACCATCTTACAAGAACGTGTCTTCAGGCAAATGCCAAATGACAACTGGTTTCAAAACACAAATCCGGTTGTTTTGGACTCAATCCATACGTTGACCGTTGCGGTTTCCCGTAAAACGCTGATGATTCACTATCGATTCCTAAGGGTCTGCTCACGATCAGACAAAGAATAAAATCACCACGACCGGAAGTGGCAGCGTAAGACAAGACCGACAACAGGTTAGTTAACGCCAATGCTGGGACCTTGACAAACTAACACGAAGGTTGAAGTACCAAGACTTTCGTTTTGACTAAACTAAATCGTAGGATCAGAACATGCAACCCAAAAAAAGCAAGTTTCAAAAACGCAATTTTTGCGTTGTTTGTGTATCGTTTGACAAAACAGTGCCTTAACTGTTCGTAATCTAATTTGCTAGCAAACGATAGTTCAACTTTGGGCGCGATAAACGATTTTCTGAGAAACTTTCTCAAGATACTCCATAAATAGTTATTGGAGTTCTTTAAAGGAACAGCTAGCATCAAAAAGTACACCTGACCGTAGAAGGACTTGTCCTTCGTTTTTTTTGATTTAGTAGAGTGCTGAACTGATTCTGCATATTTGTGGGCGCCGTTTACTCAAGACTTTTCAACTAACAAATGTAAACAGTTTAAGTGGTAAAAGATAAAAAGCATTTAGTGTCACGCGCCCAGGAATGCAACAGATTACTTGAAAAATTCCCTAGATCATATTTTAAAGTTTCATAGCGTAGCGTTTCTGAAGCGCTGCATGGCGACTTCTTTGACGGGATGGAAATAATCAAGAAAGGAAACGCACAAGCATTCAATCGACTCACATATTTATGTTCATTAAAATTGAACGAATCATGCAAACGTCGTTGGTTAGAAAGAACAGCGAACTTTGCAAAAGACTTGAGCAGTAACGCAACTGACGGGGAGGCAGGCAGGGGGCGAGCCGCCCCCATAGCAAGCTAAATGTAAAAACTGGGCACCCTTTAGCTGACATTTTGGTATTTAGTATTCTTGTGGTTTTCAGTAGGTTGTTGTTTTTTTGCGTTTTTTTGGCATGTTTTGTTGTTTTAGCTAGCATACACATCCACGACATCCGGATTCACTATCATTCTTAACTTTTTTCTGAGCCTTGGCTAGTGGCCCCCCTACGGTGACTAGTGGCTCCGTTCAGCTAGGTTTTCCCCCAATGGCTCAAACCTCTAGTTACGCCACTGGACTGGAGTACAATAGAAATACTCTCTGCTTTAAATCTGACTTAAATACAAGGGCTCGTTGTACTCACGACCTGGACCGGCAATAGTACAGCTGGCGAAGCGCAGCTGCAAATTAGTATTTATGAACCTTTGAAGCAAAAAAGCGTTGCAGTTTGTAAAGCGCAGCACTTCGACTACCATCTGGTCTTCCCGGAAACACAGACTATACGAACTTCGCACCCACTCCTAACCAGAATAATTGGTTTTGCACGCGTACATGCCACCTGACAATGCAATAGTTGATGACAAAAACTGTAGTGTAAATAGTTAAACTTGACATCTCTTATTCTGCCTCTTCAAGCATAATGCAGAAGTGACTGTAGAGGTGCAAGCTTGAACCACTGCTATTGGCAGAATTTCGTACGTAATATGACAAAGATTTAAACTGCAACTCCATCAGTGGTAAATGCCTCAAGTCCATCGGCCGTTTATTCACTACCGTTTTGCAGTGTTTGAAATAGTTTGACACTTGCGTATCTATAATGTATACCTTACCTCTGTTTGAAACGCTTCCTTCAACCTGATTCATAAAGTGTCCAGAGCACAGCGTTTCTAAGACTCCATAGCCATAGCTTGCTCCATATCCAAAGAGCTGCCGTTCGGAGGCAAAACAGTGGGTCATATTCAAAATTATGTTTACGTGCTCGCAGCTATCTGTAAAACATTTCGATCAGCACACCTAAGCAACTCCTGCCATTTCCACAACTAACAAATATAGACAAGAGTACAAGTCCATCTTAGTTCGTGTAGTTTTATTTTCAACGCCAACGCTTGTTGCCTCAAAGCGTTACGGCGGTTTTTACAGCATGCTGTGTTAGTCAAATTTCGTAAACTTCGTTTCACCCGACAACTTTTTTCTCCATTTTACACGTGAAGCCTTATCGTAAAAGTATGAAAAGCGAAAGGCCACTGCAAGTGACTTGCAGCTTACCGACAAAACAGCTTCCGACTAAAATTGATACGATCAAGTAAAACCACACGCATAAAAAATCACGCATTTAACATTATCATAGCTGGCTAATACCTGAAAATTTCATCGAAATGTATATATCTCTTATAAAGTTTTTTCAAAATTAGTCCTGTGGAACATTTTACTGAAGATACAAAATTTTTATCTGTATCATGCAGTGAAAGGTACAAAATTTTTTCTGCCAACATGCAGTGAAAGGTATTGTTCATAACCTAGCTGCTGCGTTACTTTGCATTTTACCAAGTGTAGCAATCATCACTGACGCTAGGCACCGCACATTGATAAATATGCATCCGTTTTACCGGCTGGCGAAATGCCACAGCACACCAGGTTACCTCATACACTTGTCGAGTCGACCGTCAGGTCGGCTTTGTAGTAACAATCCTCAGTAACGACCATCACGAACAATGAATGCAACTTTAGCAGGAAATGTGGTCACGAAACAGCCGTTGCCGGGAAGAGCATGGTTTAATCTCTCTTTACCTTTTCAACTGGTCATTTTAAAGTGCATCTCAGTGTTCCTCGCTAACAAATTTAAACAATTTCAAATCAGCTGCAAGTCAACTGAACCAGCGCATCCACCGGGGACGAGGGGGAACACGCCCCACAAAAAATTGTCTACAGCGATAAGCGATCTGTTCCCTCCAATTGGACGTTGCAGAGCTATGTCGTAAGTACTGGCAGGGCATCCAATGCAGTATTCACCTTGCGTGTACCTCCATCTCAACTGATCTCGATATGTCACTGATTAACCGCGGTCTAATTAGATGAATCCTGCAATTACCGTAGTCTCTACACGAAATGACAGTACGAGTTAGATTGTCTGACTACGGAATTTACCAAACCACGTGATCCAAATTCTTAACGAAAAGTTCGTTTTAGCAAATTGCACCTGGCAGTGCCCTACGAGCAGTGGCGATTCTAAGGGGGGGGCTGGGTGGACCATGGCCCTCCCAGATTTTTGGCTGGCCCCCCCAGTTTTTTGCTTAATTTTTTTTCTTAATTTCCCGTTCAAGTTTGTTTGGTTGACATATGCAGGGTTGCCAAATGCGTTTTGTAAAAACACCGGCCATTTTGTCAACAGCGCCAGATCTTAACTGTGTCGTAATTTGTAAGCAGCACAGGGAAAACAGAGACAATCAGTATTGTTAAGCCACAATAATTTGCCCTACTTTGGCTGATTCGTTACATTTCGGTATGTGTGTGACGTAACAATCGCACCAAGGATTGCGTCAACAACAGCAAATAAACTTCGCTGAAGAAACTGTCCTGACAAGGTTCACTACAAGAGTCATTATGATTTGATAAATTCTGAGTTATTTCTTTTTGAAATTACGGTAAATTTTATTTTGACAATACCGGCTTCAGACACTGATTTTCAAAATACCGGCCTCTGCTAAATTAGCGGTAAAATACCGGCAAGGCCGATGAAATACCGACCATCTGACAACCCCAGTCATATGTAGCAGATAACATTCGGCCAGCAATATTTTAAACGATAATTTAGAAACCCTCTAGCCTGCATTCAATATTTCCCAAATGCATGATTAGCTGTGTTGTTGTTTTTGACGGTCTGGTAGCTAGAGTTGTTTATGACGACGCACACCAGTACCGAGGTAGATGCTCGCATCCTGCGTGAAATTCAGTCAGACTGCGATCGTGGTGTGGAAAAATTCATTTCGAAACTAACAAACAGGCGCAAAAATGGGAAGATTGATCTTTCGTGCATTTCAATGTGAGATGGAACTGGATTATATAACTGTGAGCAGATTGTTGCTTGTCCCAGTAGTAAATGTTTGTGAAAGCATTAAGAATTGGTTTCAGTTAATTTATCAGAATTGATCCTGGCTGCAATATTGCGTTCT
>JGI24022J15233_10000940_pt1 | contig 21888 bp, 18 predicted proteins | sample Ectturendosymbi2_FD_15233 | JGI IMG/M metagenome (IMG submission 15233)
TGGGTCCGGTGTACCAAACCCCACATTTTCAATTGATCCCCTGAGCTTGAAAGAAGTGATGAACCGTTTTTGGTCTTTCGCTGATAATGGTCTAGTGTCTGCCACCCATCGAGCAAAACCTGATGACGTGAACATAAGTTAGTGTCTAAAAAATGTTTCTGGAGTTACGCCAAACACGAAGTTTTTGACTGTTTTGTGCTAATAAGCATCTTCAATCAGCTAAGACTTTCATTTCTCAAAGGTTAAGAAACACTGGTATAGTAGCCCTGCAATTAGCTCAAGTTGTCAGAACAGCGGTTTTGATCTTGCACCTCAAGCGCAGCGGACAGCACGAGGCTTGATACTGGGGCTATAGGTAGACTCTAATTCATTGGTTCTCAAAGTGGTCGATTTCGACCCCCAGGGGTCAATTGGGTCATCCAAGGGGTCCATAAATAGTAACGGTGTTGAATGGGGGTCACTGAATGGCCAGTGGGTCAACGAATAACTGCTGGTGTCTACTGGAGCATGAAGCCTCAAATTCAAAATTATTGTTAATCGGACAAAATTATTGTTAATTTTATCATGCATTTCAAGTAAAAAGCACTCAAATTTATTTTGACACATACTTTCCTTATATTAGTAACTGTTGGGCCAGGCCACGGGGTCTACAGAAAATGTTATACTTTAGTTAGGGGTCAACGTGCAGAAAAGTTTGAGAACCACTGCTCTAATGCAATCAAGCTGCATTGCAGTTTTCACGTTGCGTTGTGTTCACCGAACTCTGAACATATTTCGAAAGCATTTTTAGAAATACCGCGAGCGGCTTATCAAACTTGGCAGCCAAGTTGATGTAGCTTCTTACTACTGCAAGAAATTTACTCATGTTTTTGTGTTTAACAAATCGGTTTCGCTTCACGTGCGGAGCAGTGACGCATTGTTGTGATTTCCGTTGTCATGCCTTTGCATCTACACCTTGTGGTGTCTTTCCAAAAGGAGCCCTACAAGTAGGTGCACCCTAAAATTTGGTTGTGCGATTTCAGAGTGATTCCTTGCACAGCTTTATCTTTATGAACATCAAATATTGCTTCAAAGTTCCGACGTTGGTGTCACAGAACTGATTGTGTTGGTCAAGTTGTATTTACGGTAAAAAACTGACTGATTGAAAAACTGTACCATCTTTAAATTGTAATTCTCTGCAGCGCTCAAATACAGCCTGCAACGCTTAACGATAATACAAATTAAATCCACGGCATTAAAAAACCCAAACGAGTACACTGGCAAAAAAACACTGGTGTTTGCTACTTACACATGGGGGAGTGATACATTCTGCCCCCTCCCTTGAGGCGCTGGCTTATATTTCGAGAGGTAGAATGTTGAGATCCACGACGATCAACCTAATGTGTTTTTAAAAAAGTAGATGGTTTATAATACAAAACGTACAAAGTTTGAAGAAAGCGCAGCGAGAAAAAACAGTTTAAGAAAACTGTTTTTCAATATAAAGCGAACTGCACCCTAGAGATAATCAATGCAAAATTTAGCTTGTTGCATTAATGCCATGATTACGAATTTTGTTAACTATAACTTGCAGTGAGCGACAAGAAATAATTTTAAAGCTATAATGCATTTTTTTCGTACCATCACACTTCACATTTACATGGCAGATTACTTGAAATGGCAAAAAATAAAAGAACCGTCTGGATAGAGGTTGTAGTTGTATGAAGATGGATTGAATACTCCAGGAAAAACATATGCAGTCATGCAGTCATTAGATTAGGTGCAAAATATTCAGACAGGGTACGATAATGGTGATACAAAAAGCTCCAAATCGTGGTATATATTTTTCAATGTTATTCGTAGATCGATGTAGACAATCCAAGACAGTGCCTATACACCCTTTCGTTACAGAGGTAAAGGTCTATGTTTTGTTGTCCACAATGCTTTCGCAGCATGGCAGCATTGCTCAATTCGATGTGAAAGTATTTTTAGCTCATTTGATTTGAAAACATTTGTTTCTCATAAACGTTATGCTACTTGAAGCAAGTTGTTTTTTTTATTTATCTGACCTAACTCCAGATTTGTGCATTCTCAACCGCAATTGTCGACCAACAGAACAAGCAGAAAAGATACGTACTTGTCCCAAAAGGTTAGGNGGACCAAACGAAAAATTTCCATTCGCTGGCGCAGCATCTATACAAACACTCTATGTTAGAAAAGCTATTCAGCTACAAATACGTTGTACCGCAACAATCTTACTTGCCATCACTTCTCCAAGGAACCACAGTTTATAATAAAAAAAAACACAAGCAACACGNCAAAAACACGCAGTTGAAAAACGTGAAGACACTCTTGGTGCTAAAGATTACTAACTTGAAAGTTAAATGCTTCCAAGAAAAAGTTACAGCATTATTCCTACCTGAAAGAGAAGATTGCCTTGTTGGGTCTGGTGCATATCGTGGCTCCGTGTTGACAGGCATTGCCTCATTTAAAGCTGCAACAACCAACTCATTTAGAAAGATCAATTTCATTTTATAGAAAAATATAAATTCTATCTGTTCATTCACTCTGCAAAGGTTTCTCAAAACATTTTGTATACTTAACCTACAGTGTGTTACAGTAGCACCGTACTGTAACGCACCGCAAGCCACAATTTCAAACGCCTGAGCCATTCTTCTTCCGGTTGCATGTGCACCGCTTTCACAGAGCTTGTTTCATTGTTTGACCGAAAATTTTGAATTATCCCTGAAATAACAGGTTTCCAAGAAGAAATTAGCAGGACTGAATCGAACTGCTAAGTAGCTATCCTTATTGGTTGATCCTATTGCTCGTGTATTATTCTTGTTTCAATCTGTGAGGATTTGATAAGCGCAAGACGTCATTAATCAGGTTTAGTCAAATAACTCAGTGTCACGCACTAAAAATTTTCAAATTCTCTTTAAAACAAAAACTCATAATTTGAGAATATTTTTTTTATGAAGCACAACCAAATCATCTGTCATAAATTTTGCTGGGTCTAAGTGTCCCAAGCACATTTTTATGAACTTTTTTTAATCTTTCTGCGTTTCGTGCTTTCGTTCTAAGCATGTTGCTTGAAAAATGGCAACGTTTTCGATCTAAATTTTTATTTGTCCAATACCAGATTNCCACAGGCTGCTCGCCAATAAACGCTCATGCGTGCGTATACCTATCCGGAACAATCCTTTGATACTGGGAGAGCCACTGTTGTTGCTCGGAACCACCATTTCGGTCACACCTCACGAGGAATTTGCAGTGGAGAGACAAACAAGATATTTTTGAACCGGGATTTTTATGTTTTTTCTACAAAAATGTTTATACTTATCTATAGCTTTACATTCGACTTTTTAAGGAAACTGCATGTTTGCTTACTTCAGACAGTATTTTTTCTAAATTTGTTAGAAAACATACCTGCAATCATTTTCAAACTGTATTTCAACTTGGAAATCCCTGCAAGTAATCCAACTAACCAAAAACACCAATAAAATCACTCATTGTAATATTTAGAGTGAAAATTAGTTTATTTTACCCTTGAGTCCCACTGAGACACTACCATTACATGGTGACGCACTCATCACCTTTCTGGTCATAACTCACAAACCATTTACGGTAGTGAGACAACCAAGACATTTTTAAATAGGGATTTTGATGTACATTCTATCAAAAGATACATGTAATTTTGCATTGGAAATTTTTAAGAAAAATTCTTTTTTTGTATTCCTCGTTTGTGAATTTCGCCACTAGGTTGTAGAATATTTTAATAACTTTTTCGTGTTGGTGTTTCTCATGAAACTAAATAGGAAGGCGTGAGAGGCATGTACAAACCTCTTCTGAAAATTTTAAACAAGGTGACGTCCTAAGTTACATTGCTTATGTAGAAATAATTTATCCAACGTCAATGCTGTTAGCTTCATAGCCCTCTGAAAAAGTAACTGCAGGAAAACAAAAGTTGGGTTGGAAAACAAAAGTTGGAAAACAAAACCTTTGTAGTACGTCATACTGAAATCGCACATGAGCAAAAGCAACATCATGAGATGCGGGCTGTAGCACGCTTTCCAGCAATACCTAACGTTTTGATATAGCTTCCCCGGTTCGTGATTATGACCAGAAAGTTTATTCAGGACCACTATATTGGCTTTGCCGATCTCAAGAGGTTTTATCACTGCAAGCATCAAAATATTCGGAACTTTGACTTGACGCAACTCAACCAGCAGAATCCTATACTCACACTGCAGTGGGGGGGTTGGCGCCAAACCCGCTGTTTTTCTGCGATGCGAACTTTGTCGTTTTTTTATGACAGTGCTGTACCTATGAAAACAAGAAATTCAGAATGAAAAAAATTCAAGTTTTAAATCCTATAGGTTTTTCAAAATGAAATAAAATTTCTTTCGAATGGTGCGATTAGCTTCACACGCCATTTCAACAAAGATTGATGACCAATTCTAAATGTCACAAAGTATTTCTTACACTTCTTTTTCTTGACCATATCGCAGGAAGTAGACTTTTATCGGCATTCGATCACGTAATGACGGAAACGTTTCAAGATCTGAAATTAGATCCATGATGTAATCATCTCCAGATGCCTCTACGGTTGTGCCATTTTGCATTTCCATAGCAACAGTCCATCCCGGCATGTTGTAAAGGCCCCTGAACAAATATTACTGGAAAAGGTAAAATTATAAAGATACGAACCTGTTTACATGTGCTGTGGTTGAGTGCCCGACAGCGTGATAGGTCAAATAAGCTTGTGGCAACTTAGCCAAACAACGCGATTCAACAAAATTGATTCAACCTGTTTTTCTATCTTCAGTTTGACGTTCAACGGGAAAATCATACACTATCTTCGCATAGTCATTGTGCGCATTACTTACCGTAAGCAGGTCTTCTAACGAATGAATTCCTTATATTTCCCCTCACAAGTTAAACTTATTCTCTTCACTCGCAGATTTACACCGATTTAAGGGCAATTATAGCAAAATTACTTAAGTTTGCATCTAAATGATTTACCATTGTGTCATGCGGCGTCACACATGAACACAACAAATATTATGTTCAAGTTTTTGAAGACGGCGCTATGTGTTCAAGCACACTCTGAAACCACTACATCCAACACACTGACGGATATATATTTGAGGCAGAAAATGTTAGAAGTTGCATCAAGTGTGAATCTGGCAAAAAAGCAGTTGGGCAGGTCTTCAACCATTTTCAAAAATAGGTTGCAGTGTAAACCTTTCCACGTATTGTATTTGCACGTGCAGGTTCTTGTTTAAACACTCAAGTTGCAAAATTAGCTCAAGGGTGGAGGGGCAACGTTTTAAGCAAAGCTCTGCTACGATAATCATAGACGCCATTTCGTAAGCTTCAAAGCTATCATAGAAGTTCCGCAAATCATGAGACATATTTTCATTCAGTCAATTACACGCAGAAAACAACGACTACAACTGTTCAGAAAAACGAAAGAGCTGCATCAAAATTGATTTTTAGAATGGTTTGCAATAGTCGCAGCTACTTGCTTCTTAACACATGTCAACAAAACTTGTTCATTGACGAAGATGTGCAACCTGCGTTAATATGACATTCAGTGATCATTAAATACTTTTCATCGTATTCAAATGCATTTGAATTCTGGAATTCTGCATCTTGTCCTCGATTCACATCGTGTCGTTGAAACAATATGTGGAGTTGCTGGTGTGGTGTGTGAATGTCACACAACAGCACCTAAATTGCTTTCACAGAACACTGAAAAGGATTTCGCTTTCAATTAAATTCAATGTTGTTGTTTTGAGCTCCTCAATATGGAATAGATTGAAAGAAAAGTCTCTTTTGAAATTAACTTTCAATTCTCCCAATTGCCACCGGCTATTCGGCCTCATGAGATAAAGCGCTCATCACAAAAGCTGGTAGGCTGGGTTCGAATCTCGGTTGCATCACATGGAAGATTTAAAAAACGAGAATTGACAATGAAAAACGATTTTTTAGCTCTGTCCCAGCCTCGTGCTCGGTGTTTGTCGGGAAACTTTTCGCTTAGAGTAACCTTGACACTCTGGAGGGGAACAAAATGATTATAATGAACTCTTTTCCTGGTTTTGTTCCAAGTACTTGCTTTGTTTAAAAAAAAAGCAACGTACTTTTGTTTTAAAGCGCGCTTCGCAACATCTGATGCGGTGCTCCACGAACTCACGCCGATCAAGCTGGAAGAACCTGTTGAAGAGAATCACAAGTAATTTTGAGATGAAGGCACCCTGCCTGCAAGATCTCACAAACCTTGTTGCCGCTGAGTGTTGCCACTGGATTAACATTGCTCATGCGTGGTAATGCAATTACCTCCTTTGCCAAATGGAGCCGAAACTCTCCGAAGTATCCTCGTCACGGGCAAACCGCGCATTTGAAGTACTCCTGGCAATAGTATTACGAAAGTAATATCCTATCTTTGGCGTTTGCTAATGTTTCTTCTAGTTGTGTTCAGTGGTGTGTTTAAGAGGAGGCGACCGAGGCTCTTGCCTCGGGACCCCATTTTTAGCCACCCCCCGACATGCTTCGCGCGTAAATGCCTCATTTTTTGGTGAAAAACGTATTATCCACTCAAATAATATACTCCGAAGCAGATCAAAAGTAAGTACCTTGTTTCCAAAGGGGCCCACAACAGCAACTGTAATGTATAAGTACTCCACTTTCAAAGGGGCCCCCCAAAACAACTGCAATTTGCAGGTACTCAGCTTTCAAAGGGCCCCCAACAGCAACTGCAATGTACAACTACTCCGTGTTCAAGGGGGCCCCGGTAGCAACCGTAATATGTAAGTACTCTGCGGTCAAAGGGGCCCCCAATAGCAACTGTAATGTGCAAGTACTCTGCTTCCAAAGAGCTCCAACAGCAATTGCAATGGGTAAGTACTCAGCTTTCAAAGGGGCCCCCAACAGCAACTGCAATGTGCAGTTAGCCTACTCAGCTTTCAAAGGGCCCCCAACAACAACTGTAATGTGTAAGTACTCTTCTTTCAAAGTGTCCCCCAATAGCAACTGCAATGTGTAAGTGCCGTGCTTTCAAAGGGAGCCCCAACAACACCTGTAACATGAAAGTACACTGTTTTCAAGGGGAATCTCAACAACAACTGTAAAACTAGAGAAGTGGGAGGCGATGACAGATTGCTATCGCTTAACTGTTATGTGCCGCTAGCCTTTTCTTCCCAACTTTCAATGTTTCTAAAGTTGTGCATCATGAATACCCTTTTGCATTTCCTGAAATGACAGTCATGCCGTATAGTCTTAGAAACGTATCCTTCCTTGGGTTGCCCGCATATCTCCTTTCAAAGCTTGATCAAAAGGTCTTATCACGATTGACGGAGTATAATGACCTCAAAGGGCCCCTTTTCAGCCTTGCCTCAGGCCCCTCCAACCCTAAATCCACCACTGGTTGTGTTAATCTAACAAACAGCATATAACCTCGCAATGCCGATTGCATACAACGGAGACGATACACGGGAGCTTAAGGAAGCATCACCTCCACTAGCTTAAAGCACTGAAAACTTATGAACTTAATTTGGGACATGCGTGTTATCTTTTATGCTTGTCTCTTGTTTTCTCAGTTTTCTTATCGCAATATGAAGATGTGGGCCTTATTTCACACAATCATTGCAGCGAGGTTGCCTTTTGAAATCATTCGTTTTTTTAAATTTAAAACTGCAATGGGCTTTTCTTAGTCCTATTAGGATTTGATGACAAAAAGTTGCTTGTGGCTTTTCACTGCGTTTGTTCAGCAGCTTCAGTTTGTGCATAACCTGTTCAATTCATTTTTTGAATCAAAACTGGTTTCTTGAGATATGCAGAAGTTTAACGGTGGTGTCTCTGATTTAACACAATTGTTTGCATTGGCTATTTTCTTGTTAAGAAATATCTTGAAGCTTTTCCTGTAAAATAACGACACAAAATGCTCCTATTATACGAGTACGTCTCAACCCTTCTGACGATAAACAAACAGTTTGCGTGAGTTACCCAGCGTTCACTGTTGCACATTGGTTTGCAAATTTTCTGAAACTTTCTCGATCTAAACAGTATATCTGAATAATAAGTAACAGTGTACATGAACTTTTGTTTTAATTGTGCGGTTTGCCTGAAATGCCATAAATATTTTATTGCAAATTAAAAGCCCCTTTTAAGTATCTTGGTTTAACTCCTCTGTGCTCTGATTGCTTACAGGAAATGCAAAAAAAGATATTTTGTGAAACAACGAGTGTATGCAAGAAATGGTCACCAGCAGAAGAGTAGAGAGCTGTAAGGAAACATAATATTGCAAGTCAAAGGCCACTGCCTCCGTCAATATTAAAATTCCAACTTATGTGAAAATGAACATGTTATATGTTGATAATGCTTAATGTATGCGAAGAGTTCCAAGTTGTAATGTATAAGTAAGGCTTCTGAAAAGGAACGGCAACTGTGGATTCAGCAGCAGCTAACAGCGTACGAGTTTGGTTACGTTTTTCAAACAATTCTGTCAATTAGTCACTTTAATTAAGTTGAAGCCATCGTTAAATGAACGACGAATGAAAACTTTCTTCGAGTTAAAAAAATTTCGTGGAAAGCTTACCATCTGGATAATAAACCTCCAAAGCCATTTTGTTGCAGTTATTATTAGCTTCCCATTCTAGAGTAGTGGTCGGAAGAGAGCGATCCCAGCGTCTGTTTTTGGTCGGGATTTGCAGCAGTTTTGCTTGAAAGTGGCCTCTGAAGTAATCATCCGCTTTGTCAGATACGTACCTGCACAAGGTATATTACCATTTTTATTCAAGCACCTTCTGACTTGAGTCAGCATGGAAAAGCTTAAAACCCGAATTTAAACTCTGCCAGTGAACTGAAGTTGTTTTGGAATCGCTAGCTCATTGTGGATGAGCTATAAGCATATGTAAAACTTACTAAAAACTGCAGCATTCCCACAGAGAGGCACTGATGGCGAACACATTGTAATTTCCAAATCCTACAGCTGCTAGCAATGTAAGCGTACAACTGCAACGCTTTTCTTATCACTGTCACAATAACTGGCCATTACAGAATCAGTTCCACATATTGAAAGAGCGCCATTCGCTTACGACCGAAAGGAATGCATGAACAAATTTTCACCTACTAGCCATAAATTTTTTACGAGGAATTTAAACAAACACATTTGCCGTTTTATTTCGTCCGCCATCATTGCAGTGTTGAAGAAAAGTGGCCCGAGAATCAAAAGCGATGATCGTTAAACGTATCCTGAAAATGGCCAAGATCGCCCGGGCTTGCTACAATTGTCCTCGAAATATCGAATATTTCCTCAATTAAGGCAGTTCGCTTCTGCGCTCAATTAAGCCAGCCATTTTTCGCCTTCTCCCAATTACCGTTTTATGATCTCCTGGAAAGTTTATAAAACGCTAATGTATATTGAAGAACCTTGAAAAAATTGGTCTCTTCGAATACTTACGTTTAGGAATCTCTAAAGTTTCATGTAAAATACTTGCGAAAGTCTAGTCTACTGATTTTTTTCCAATTATGTCCCACTACGAGCAACACCTCCCCAACCGTTGGACTTGTCCTGAGTCATTTTCCCCACTAATGTAGCGCTAACAAACCGCACATTAGCACCTAAGGCCATTCAGCTTGATTAGATATAGAACTGTCTTGGCTTTTCGACGTTGGGGAATCTGTATAAAAATATGCAGCTACATGATCGCCGAATGGCTTGCTGTTTGTAACGATGAACAATTTATGTGTTTGGAATAAGTAAATCCCAAAACCAACGATACGATTCGAAAGAATACATGTTTAGTTCACTTAGACGACTTATTTGATTTTTTCAAGGGGTCAGCAAAAGACCGATTTGCCAACTCCCTTGTGGACGCAGCTGGCAAGACCCGCCTGCCACAGAAAAGAGCCGAAGAAATTGAGTTTCTCATGCATAAAATTGACTTTTCCTCATGAGTGTTCATCAGTTCTAAGCAGTATGCTTACTGTTTTTTTGGTCGCTGAGGTAATTCGCGGGTTATGCATTGTTCGCTCAAATGACTTCTCGATACAGTTTACTATCAAGTCCGGCGCAGAAGTGTTTGCAAACGCTTTGTACTTTTTCAATCATGAGCAGACGTTTGAGTGTAATTGATGTGATGAATAGCACCTATGAAGCAAAGCATTGTAATAAAATTTGCTCAAGATGTTTAGCAAGTCTTGTTCGGTAAGACTGACTACATGCCGTTGTCATAGGACTTAAAACCCTTGTATTTCTCGCTGCTACTCGGCAGATGGAGAGAGTATTTCAAAGATCTTTCCAACGCAGTCACTACCGCACCATCAGACACACAGGAGGTACATTTGTGGGAGGAGATAGCATCTCTACGCTATGCAGCCGAAGTGCGTCAAAACACTGAAAGCTGGGAAGGCTGCAGGCTGTGATGAAATCCGACCTGAAATGCTCCAAGCATCGAACAGAGGAATCCTTTCACTGGTTCGTGTGTGTCAAGTGGACAGGTATTCTGGAAAGGCACTGAAAGATGGCAAATTTTGTGGTCATCCTCATACACAAGAAGGGAGGTAAGAAAGAATGCGCTAACTACAGGGGCATCTCCCTCTTTATAGCTTAACTGGAAAAGCGTACGCCAACTTCAATGAATGAAGATTTGTTTGCTCCAGTTGTTGCGTATAAAAGGTTTTGAAATGTTTTCACACAAAAAAGAAAAGTTTGTCTGTTCAGAAACTCTCTAGATCATTTTCGACTCAAAACCAGTTGTCATTGCCAGCTGTTGCTGATCAATTAAATATCGCTGAAAGTTCACAAAAAATGCGTTGCTTGGCATTTATCAAATCACTGGTATCAGTTAAAAAAAATTTTGATAGAGAGCACAAGTTTTGTTCTTAGATCAAGGCTCACTTGAGTATAAAGGGATAGAGCTCCAGAGACGGGAGCATAGATGAAAGGCAGTGAGACAAAAGTCGCCATATCCTTTCATGGTGATCATCAACATGATTCTTCCATGTCTGAGACACAACTTGGCAGAGAAGTTCATTCGATACGTCATGATTTCCTTGGCCCTGTTACAAAACAGACAATAAATTTTTAGTCTAAGTGACGTGTGAAACCGAAATAGTTACACAACCCTGTTTGCTCAAGCAAGATCTCCAGCTGGAGGTGTAACGCAAGGTGAAGAAGAAAACAACAGAGCGATACATAAACCCACCAAAACGTTTGCAAAGAAAGTGCACACACCTTTTGCTTTGTGTGAAGCAGCCAAGTGTCACATACACGTGAACGAAGCACAAATTGACTTGGTAACATGTATAGCAAGCTTAATCCATGCATAGCAAGTAAGCGCTTGTCAGATTTACAAACAGAGGTTTCAGTTGTTTTTGTGTGATAATATTTTTTGCATTCACATAAACATGCCGAGAATGCCTAATCCCATAGCATCTTGAGATTTGTTTTTCTTTAACGACCCTCAGCAAATGGTTAAGCATGCGTCCGAAGGTTTTTGCGGAAACGCTGCTGCTTCCAAATTAAAAAAATGTATCGGGGTACTAAAATAAAAAAGAACATTATTCCACTTTACGCTGAGAACCACGTGTTGATTCAATTACAAAAAGCGTATTAGTGCGTTTTCTAACATAAGAATCACCAGTGATGTTCTGATAGTCTTTGCTGTAGCAAACATTTAACTATCAAAGCTGTGGCTCATTTGAAACGGAATGCGCAAATCTGCAGCAGGGTTAAATTGTGACAGGACATTTTACCCTGATTTGATTCTGACACCACAGAGTGTTTAACAAAAAGCAAGTCAATATTAAGATAGGAATTATTTTGTATTGTAATGAAACTCAAGTTTATGAAATGAACGGATGGAAAAAAATCAGAAACAGAAACAACCCTTTATCCCCATTTAGTCTTTGAAGAGTACTTCACATCGCACAGCTTGAATTTTCAAAATGCTGGCAATAATCTTTCTCTTATTTTCCTGCATAAAGATGGCGCAAGAAGTATAAAAATAACCTTTGTTCATAATTTCTGCTCTATTGACCGAATGAAAGATTGCTGGAAATTAATTGCCCTTTCAGTGTTTCAGTGTTTCTGACCCAATGCATTTATTCGAAGCCGAGATCATTGTATCATTTTGGAAGGCGTGTTATTGCACGCTATGTTTGTTTGGATTTAAAGCAAGCTGGTAACCAAAATATCAAAGTTTTAAACGACAAATTTGGGTCATTAGTTTGGGAGATTGAACAATTTTGAGTTGGTGATGAAATTTCCCAAAGTGAAAGAGTCAAAACAGTTTCTGTTTTTAATGGGGATTTGTTTTATAGACGCATGGTTTACAATGCGATGTTACAGAGTTATAAGCAAGAAGAACACGGTTTTAATAGTTGGTTTACCAAAACCCAATGATGCCAACACAATTTTCCAAACATTGCCACACTGATTTTCAGAATATTGACATAAGACATAAGAAAAAGGTCTGTAGTAAATTTCAAGTACCAAGGAAATGACGTAATCCGCAAGTAACTTTAACCACTTTCCTTTCAGATTCTTGTCTGTCATGTATTGCAGCACCTGCAACATATCGCAGTAAATCAAATTTATAAAAAGAGAAAAGTTAGCGACAAAAGAATACAGGGCTAAGTAAAATTTTTTCAAATTGGAAATATCATAGATATTATAGCATTCGATATTTGCAATTGAAAGTGCAATAAAGAAAATTTTTGTTCAAATTGAAAGCAGGCTTTGTCATAAAAATTCTAACCCTGATAAACTAAAAAAACTCTGGAAAAACTGTGGTAATGACTTTATACTTAAACAAGACTTTTTTTCAGCATCAAAGAGCACATCACGTTTCACAGCGTAAACTTAAAAAGCAGTTAATGAGTGGTATGCTCTTAAGTAGAAGCCAGGATTCTTGTGTACAGAGCGTTCATTTTCATGAAGACTTTTTGTTGAAAAAAATATCTTGGTCTGTGACAGCTTTGTAGCTCTCTGCAGGTCTAGAGCACATCACACATTTAATCTTTCATCGGGTTTGAAGGATCCTATCACGAATTCCTAATTACGATCATCGTTTTGCTTATTAGCGCCACCTAGGTACATGGTGCTCTACTGCTCTTACGCAATGTGAAAGAGAAACATCAGAACTTCGGTGGAAGCAAAAACGACAATTTTTAATAGAAGGATTTGCAAAAATGATAATTAACGAATTAGAGAGACAAAAGCGATAACAAAATAGGTCATTGACGCTTTTGGTAATTTAGATCAGATTAACGTTTTTCTGTGAACAACGACGGGCTTGGCAGAAGAGTTTCATGAAAGTAATTTACCGGTTGCAGTTCCTGTAAGTAATGGTGTAGACATTGACTACATGAGTGATTAATCCAGCAAATATCATTTACAAATTGATCACAGGTGCTAGCTGCGTGAAATAAACCATATTGAAAGGCATCGTTACATTTTGTTTGCTTTTTTGGAAGATTAGATTGATCTTTCTTGTCTGTTTCTAGCACTCCTTTATTTGCAGCTTCTTGCAGAACAATATTTCGACAAGTCTTCAACTACAATTGCATTGCAAACCTCCTATACTTCAAAGGCGAATGAATCCAAAGGGAGCCTATTCCAATGTAGTCTTATGATTATTATAGATAAAGACAACTAAGTGGAACTACAGCGAAGAAGCCGATGGCTGATATGGTGCTATGTACTAAAAATAGACTTGAAGATTTGATTGCGCCAGCTTGCACGTCACAAAATAAACAGACGAATTGACGTTAACGGGTTGACGTAATGTTGGAGTTTTGTCGAGTCTGGTAAATATTGAAAGAATTTTGAGTCATAAATTTTGCCGTTGCATGGAGTTGTTGCGCATCTTAGTAGGGCGTTACGTTGATCAGGGCGTGTGTGATTATTGCGAATGGCTGTTGCGGGCTGCAATGAAATCCGACGAGAAATGCTCAAGCCTGAAAACCTTGAATGAAGAAGGAGGATTTGTACCAGCCGGTGGCCTAGTGGAAAGTGGCCAAGCGCGTCCGCTTCGGTGCTGGTAGGTCTGGAGTTCGACTATTGGCCCGGTCTTATGAATACCCTGCAAATTGGTACTACAGCCTGCTTACCGAGCGTACGGTGTGTAGATGTGCTGCAGGGAACACAACCACAACATAAAACAAGCCGAGTGAAATGATACCAGACACTGTTCAACTCAGTGAAATGATACCAGACACTGTTCAACTCAGTTTTGGAAGGGCGTAAGCTGGAAGGTACCAAGTGCGGTTTTCGTCCTGTACGTGGCACTACAGACCAAATTTTTACTCTCCACAAATTTTTGAGAAATCTTTGAATTATGCAAATTTTTTGGTGACTTCGAGAAAGCATACGGCAGAGACTCTCGAGAAAAGTTTTGTCGACTGTTGCGGGAATGCGGTATCGACGACAGGCGTTTACTGGCATGGAAGTCATTCTCCTGCTCAGATGTTTGTGTCCGTGTCGGGGGAGTTTAATCACAACCGTTCACCGTGGGTGTGGGACTCCGACAAAGGAGTATGCTGCCCACCACATGAATTAGATTAACAGCCGATTCACTGTGTGAATGTCACTGTTTGAATCGGAAAACCTCATCGTTTGCTTTTTGCGGAAGATTTATCACTGCTTGCATGCACTGCACATGGTCTTCAACATGCACTTAGTCAGTTTTCCAGGTTCGTCCATGGGAATGTCATTCCTATGGGTATCCAATGGGAAACGTCCCATGGGATGGGATGAGATGGGACAGGCATAAATTGCTATGGGATGGGAATGGGACAGATAAATATGTGCCATGGACAACCCTGCGGTTTTTACCTGTTTGCAGCCAAGCAGTAATGAAAATTAGCATTAAAGAGACTGAAGTATCATATATGCCTTTCCAGAAATCCAAGCCGGTGTATGCTGCAGCCAAGCGGCAATGCACTGCAGCAGGCCAAGAAGTTCAAGTACCTTGGAGTGGTATTCACAAGCTACGGAAGGAGATTGATACACGGATTGGTAAAACAAACGCAGTTCTGCGTGAGCTTATCGCTCTGTGGTTGTTACATAACGGGAGCTTTCGAACACCGCAAAGCTGTCAGATTTTAAATTGGTCTTAGTTCCGACCCTCACGTATGGCCATGAATCTTTAGGAATGTTTAGTAATGACCTAATGGGGGTTACCTGAAATACAAGCGGCAGAGATGGGATATTTGCGAAGAGTTCGCGGCGTGATACTTCGTGACAAAGTGCGCAAATTGTGAAATTCGTAAAGCCCTGAATGTCGAATCACTTCTCTGAATAGAGAGAACTCTGATACAATATTTCGGCCAAATGACCAGAATATCCCAGAAAAAATTGGCCAGGCATGCTAGCTACACCCACGGGAATGCGGTTTAGTGGTCAACCAAGGACGAGGTGGTGTGATTATATCTCCAACCCAACAGAGCTATAATAGCTTGCTGAAAACCCTGAGGTATTTAGAGTCCTCCTAGGGCCGCTACTCCCACGGCCCTCTCCAGAGGAAATCGGGTTTAAAAATGATTGAATGAATTTTTGAAACGTTAGTCAAATGCATTTTATGTGCCCAGTTAAAAAGGTTTTCGGAATTTGGCACTTCGGTGAATAATTCCTTTATCAAGGTAATTTTAGGATGTAACACACCGATGTAAGTTTTACATGTTGCTGTTAAGTGATATTTTTAAAGTTTTCTTAGATTTTTATGTTACAATCGATGCGCATCATACTTCAATGGCAACCTGTGTATGTGTACGTCACTTGCAGTATTTATATCATATTGATGTTAGTAGAGCTAAGACGGCTTTGACCATAACGCTACTTATAAAATTGTTGCACAAAACTTTATCCTTGTGACTGCATGGAAAAAATAAACTGTCCAAATGAGTGGTCCATTTGTGTTTTTCTACTTCACAGATAAAAACAAAAATTGACAATTAGTAATGTCATAAAATTGGTTAAACAGTCCATATTCAGGCATTGAAAGTTATCTCTGCTAACAATCTCTAAATATCAAAGAATAAGAATTGCTTAATGGAATCTAGCTTCGATCAAGGTCTTAAATCACACCTATAGAAATGAATGAAACAGATTATGCACGCAGGGGTCTTAGATATTGCACATAAACATACCAGAAACAATAATAGCGGAATAGGTTCAGAATTCTAAATATTTTCATTACGACGTGGCTCAGAAAACTCATCTTTGGTTGCAACTCTATGGCACAATCAAGTATAAAGAAAAGACAAGTAGATTGTAACATATGCTAATCGAAGATATCAATGTAGTTGAACGACCAGCAAACCTTTTGCAATTAATAAATTGTGCCATTATACATTTCTGCGAACCACGATAGTATGAAAAATTATAACACTGGCTAAAAATGCGATAGAAAAACGAGAAAGCAACATGCAACCAGCTACTTTTTGCCTCTTTTTTAATGTAATTCTGATATAATTATTTTTCACTTCAGCAAAGCAGCATGCTGTATCAATAATATCAGCAATAATTGAATATATCTGATCAACGTAACGAATGTTGATTTAGTGAAGATTCATCGAGAATGACAAGTTGGAGGCAATGCACGGAGAGCAGCTCTTATTTTTAATTTTTTCTGTCCACGAACAGACAACTTACCAGATCATTTAAATTTCCGTCATGTTTGTTGATCCGTTCAGTAGTTTTCAAAAGAGCTCTTTGGCTTGGCTTGGTTGAGTAGCCCCATTCATCATGCTAACATACAAAAAAGCAATCACATGTTTGTCAGGCTAAAAAGCACCAACTGTTGCCACAGTAGATGTTCATCTCAAACTCGTTTCTCTCAAATTTTATAGCCTCGTTGTGCTTTCATGTTACTGAGAGAAGTTGGCACTTTTTTAAGCAACTATTATAAGAAAAAACATGACTGTAGCAGTATTTTTTCTTCAAACGAAAAACAAATTCTCAGCAAATGAAGATATTGAAATTTTAATGTAATTTTTAAGGTTGGAAAAAACATTTCATCACAATACACTACAGTACAAAGCCACACGTACTCATCAGTGTTTTCCAGCAACAAGCAAATGTTGCGAGTATACGTAGGTTACACTTTTCAACTGGTTTCCAAGCAAATATAATGGACGTTTACATTTAGTTACATTTTTACTCTCACATTTGATTGAAGTAATGTAAACCAAGCTGATTCATTCGAAAAAGTACATGCAATTTAATGTGGATTCACTTTTTTTCTCTATTTCTTATTGCACTGGGATCCTCCTATAAAACAGCCTGGATTTAGACGAATATGCAGCAATCTAGTCATGCCTAGATAAGTTTATACTTTTCCACATCTTGCAGTGTTCATTCCGCATGAAAAGTTGTCTCTTCTGTTCAACATATTGAAAAATAGTTTAGTATTTAATGAATTGCATTTCAGTTTTGTTTGTGGCTTTGCTTACATAACGTTTTTCTCTTTCATGAAAAAATAAAAAGTGTTACCGAATCCCGGAAAAATGTTAAACTATAGCTGAATTAGAGTTTAGGTTACACAGGTATTTGTGAAAATTGGGACAAACAAGGGATTTCCTGCGGTTTTGTCAAATTTTTCAAAATGCATATTTCCTGAAGGTTTATTGATTTTGCACCAAAATCAATTTCTTCGAAGATTATTAATTGCAAGTAATTTACACATGATTTTAACGAAACGCCGCCCATCGCGAAGGTTTTGTGTGAGTCAAGTGGGCCTGAGGTATTAGTGTTTTGATCAGAGATATGTTACAATTGTAAATAAAACAATTACTGCAACATCAAACATCTCACTGCAACAGCGATTGCATCTAGGTAGTAAGGTTCAAATCCGACTGCACTCGAACTAAATTTTGATGCTTCCATTCTTGCAACAGTCTGTTGAGTGCCAGGGATGGTGACTTGCGGAGGGGGAATTCTTTCTTGTCAATCGGTTAAAAAGGTTTAGAGTTTGGGGTTTTAATTTCCCTACGAGGTTTTGCTTTTGCTAAACACATTTTCACCGGTTACTCCTTAGTTTCTGCTTGTGATATTCCTCATTGGCGTCCGAATATGATTAACTGCAACATCCATCAAACAAACAAAGAAGCATAAACGTGTCTGGACTAAATGATCTTTAACCTCATTACTGATAAGTAGGCGTAATTTCAAAACGCGGAGAGAAAATGCTTTGAATATTCTCACCAAATTTTAACCCTTTTTGATTTTTTCATATTTTTGTTGAAAATATTAGATCACACCTTGCAACAAAAACATTCTCGAAAATTTATCACTGAGAGTCAGAACTTTTTAAGGTTTACTTACCGCAAATGCTTCATCGGCGAATTTCGAGAATGGGTAATCATCAATGCTGTCTGGAAGTGACTTCGTCTCAGGCCAAGTGGTAACTCTCTGAGAAACTTGCGTGACATTTCTTGATGTTGAATGCACTGGTTGGTGCTCTGCAATATAAACAGTCGTTTCATTGGCTCAATGATAGTGATTCTTATTGGTTAAAAATTTAGTGGCTCAGTGTATGTTGGTCATCGACCTTTGACCACTGGCGTTTTTGACGGCCAAAATTTCCCTTGGATTTTTTTCACAGTTTAGAGGATCATTCGTACTTCACACCTTCATTTCTCAAATTTTAGAAATCCTGAAATAAACGTTGATTGCTCATGAACTGAATGCAGTGAAATTTTATGGCAAACTTAGTAAATGATGTTCAACCAACTTGTGTAAAACTACATTATATTTACGTAAAATCCCTTTTCTCAGGTTTCCCGGCTCACGGACAACTTACCACATGTTGAGTATTTCACACATACCGCAAAGAAATTTTACATCTCTCTTACAAAGCAAATCATGTTAAGGACATATGGACCAAACTAATTATATTTTTGTGTCTTTTTCGGCAAGTGGCTTCAACGCGAACAAATAAAACAACTGATAAAGCGATCGCAGATCACCTAAGAACTGCTAACTCCCTGCTACAATCGGTAATAACGTCAATTTAAAAAATGGAGTTGACCTCTTTGACCACTAACTCGTTTTCTCGTGGCCTGCAAATGAATTGTTACCGTAAACGGGATACGCCACAGACATGTAATGATGATGCAATCGTTTGGTGCTTAGATATTGGTAAAATCATCTCAAATATTTAATTATTCTTATTTCCTTATGCAACATAAATTTTAAAATCTACCTAGGTGAAAAAATAGAAATCGTTTCATTTCATCAAACAACCATTGGTTCTTGCTCTACGCAAAATTATTTTCTCCTAATAATTAGAAGTTCTCCTTGTGATGTGTTTGATTCTCCATACGCATGCATTGATAGTTTATGTTGAAAATCGAAGGCCATATTATGAAGAGTATAACTAAAAGATTTCAAAAATCGCTGTTTCCAGATATTTGAGAACAAAATCTTTGTTTAAGAAGCTGTAAACATTATTAGAAGCACATATTTCGCTTTTTAACCACACGTCATCAGCTCTCGTTCGTAACATCGCTTAATTTGCTAATTATTTTTAAAGATAACGGCAAGTGAAAAAATCATTTTTCAAGCATCGACTTGATAAACGCTTGTACAATTAGACCCGATGATCATCAGTCAAATAATCATTAGTTTCACAACACGTTGCGACAAGAACATAAGCGCAATTGGATGGAATTTTTTCAATCGCCCCTCGAGCTGACACGTTAAAATAAGTGAGGAATAAAACCACGAACAAAACTAAAGCATGATTTTGTGTCCATTTGTGTACACAAGCATTAAAATCTAAAGACTTGGTACAAACCATTGAACCAAGCTAAGGCAGAACGTTATGACTACCATAAACAGTATTAAATATTTATCTTATGCTAGGAATGACTCGTAAAAAGTGATTACGTCATGGTTCCAGATGTTGATCATGAGATCTTCAAAATGATGTTCGCTATTATCAAATTTAGACATTGCATTGCAGGCAAACATTCTTTTCATCATCAGATGTTCATTCAAAACGTCTTCTGCTGCACTAACAGAAAAACTCTTTGTTGAATCGCCCAACATTTGGAGACCGATCTGATGTAACTAACTCTTCACTGAAAATGCTTATTGCATGACCAAATAAATACTGCTAATCTACAGCAACTATTTCGCAAACTGAAATGCATTGTTTCTGTACAAACGTTTTGATAAACAACATTTGAAGGGATTTTGAGCATGAATGGAAAAAATCCGAAGGTACTAATTTATGAAACTTACACAAACAGTTATTAATGAGACTTGCATCAACCATCGCTGTACACACGAACGTTCACCAGTAGGACGTAATTGCGTAAAAAAAGAAAGTCAAAGCAGGCCTTACCAGTTATTTCTTCCAGCAAGTCAGCTAGAGCTGTAGGTAGGGCAACCCTCTCCATGCCCGTTCGTGGATGTCACAGCAAAAGTAGATGCATCTGACCGGCAACGTCACAAAAACTCCTCTTACGCACAACGAGAACGAGGTATGCGCCAAGGGTGCAAAACGTTATTGGTAAACTCAGCAAAGTTAACGTTTAATCACAAAGCAAATAGGTGCGTCAGATGTTGAACAAATATTGTGTATCACATAGCTGTGAGAAAACAGGTATGGATAGCCTCATTGTTCCAATATACTTCAAAAAGCGTATTTTCTTTCATCCCACAATGGGCTTTCTGTGTTTCGCAAGATACACTGTGTCTTTGGTTGAACATTCAAAATGTAAAAACAAACTTTATTAAAAGTTTCGGTGGTAATACCAGCAAATGACTGTATGACTGATAAACCAATTATTTGCAAGAGTCGTTGTTTGTTTGCAGGCACAAGTTCGAGCATTGTCAAGATGGTCCAGGAACCAGGCAATCAGAGCTTATAACGATTAGACGAAAATCAACGTCAATTCATTTGACTTCCGGAATGAGAACCAGTGGCGTAAAAAGAGGTTTGAGTCAGGAGGGAAACGTAGCTGAAAGAGATCCATTGGCCACTGTTGGGTATCCACTACTAGCAAACACTCAGAAAAACTTGAAAATGGTGGTGAATCCCGACCGATGTGAATGGCTCAAAAACAATAAATCACCTGAAAGTACTCCGAAAAACGCAAAAAAACTACAACTTACTGAAAACCAAAAGAATACTTAAGTGGAGGCCCGGCTTTTACATCTAATTTGCCAGGCGTGAAGGGGCGAATCACCCCTTTTCCCCCGTCACTTACGCCACTGATGAGAACTAGTAAAAACTTATTAAAAACAGCAACGCCGCGTATCATGAATCTATGATGTGAATGCATGAAATCGTGATATGAATGCAGCCGTGATATAAATGCAGTCGTGATGTGAATGCACGAAAAGTCGTGTCCAAGCCGCCACAGAGTACAGCTATGCGTTTTTGGCTCAAAAGAGGATTCTTAATTTTGAGAATTGGTAGATAAAAGTACGCTTTGAATAAACGCAGCTTAATTTTTTCAAAACCGCAATAGTCTGAAAACGGTCTGGTCCATACATAGCAATTTGCATAGAATATTATTGACATGGAAAGGAAGGGCAGAGTAAAACACTCATTTCGACGTCTGTCTTATCAATCTGCTGGTTTTCTCACATTTCTATCCACTGCAGTTTCTATTTACTGACCCTTTCTTTATTATAATATGTTGGAATTATTGCTATGGTGAAATTAAGGGTAAATTGCAATAAAACAAGGAAGAGATGTCCGTGCACGGGCGTAACAAGGGGGGCACGATTCCCCGGGCGCCGATTCACTGTGTGGTCGCGGAATGATTGCAGGGGGCGCCGAATAGTCCCAACAATGTCACAATACTTTCTTCACTACAGTGAAGATTACTTCCAAAATACCTCAGGGTCGAACATGGGGGCGCCAAACTTGCTTTTTGCCCCGGGCGCCA
>JGI24022J15233_10000950_pt1 | contig 21820 bp, 15 predicted proteins | sample Ectturendosymbi2_FD_15233 | JGI IMG/M metagenome (IMG submission 15233)
TTTAAGCCTTGTCAATTCAATGAAAATAGACTTTTTATTTGCCGACTTAAATCTGAAAACAATTGTTCAGGAAAAAAACGCCAGGTAATTGTACGTTTTATGAATGATACTTTAAAAATAAGCGGCATCAAGTTTTTAAATGTTGAGTTTTGGTTGTTGTTTGCCCCCCAATCAAAATATTTGGATACGCGCCTGCATCGAATATAGTTTTTATCGGTGCAGTTGAAGCCAAGAATTGTGAAAAAAGCCCCCTGAACAACCAATATATGGTGGACACTGTGGGTGAACGTGCTTGCTTGTAAACTGAACATCTGCAACTTAAAACCGGCAAAAGGCAAGTATGTTCCGGAAATTGCTAGAAACGCTTTCACAAAGTGTTTATCATGACTTTTATTTACCTTTGAACTCTGCTTAGAGCTCTTTACATGGCTCAGGCTAAAAATCCCGCTTCGAGTATATGAATCTCAAGCAATGTTTTCAATGATAATTTCCTGAGTATTCGTGACTACATGAATGCTGGGGATTTCGTGAATGCGACTGTTGACTTTCACTGAGGCATTACATAGCATTAAGTCACACTTCCAGACGTGAGAAGTTGCAAAATATTTCCGAGTTGCTTCATGCTTGTCCGCAGTCATCAGCCGAACTTCGGCGGTTCGCGAGTTATATTTGTTCCTTTTCAACTCCCAAGTTTATTCGTCTTTCCTTAAAGGTTTTGAAACATAAGTATGTTTCATTTACTTTAATCTGTCAATTAGGGCAATATGCTTGGCCAACGAGGCCATGTAAACTTCAACAAGGTTCGAATAGAGTGGTAAAGATTTGCATTGAAACAACCTATAAGGTTGTTAGAATTCGAATTATCGAAGAAACAGTTGGATTTGGTTTGTTGATATGCCTTATTACCTAAAAGAAACCGGCAAAGGGTGTTCGACAAGAGCTTCCTTTGTTCTGTAAGCCTTTACTCTTCAAACCATCGACCCAGCGTGACGGGGTAAATCCTGACGATTTTCATCCCGCTTGGGCAATCCCCGAGGATTTTTCATTGACCCCCCATCCAGATCCTTCTCTTATTATTATTATAGCAAGCAAACAGTTTTGCTGCAAAACTGGTTGTTATGAAACGGTTTTACAGGTATGTAATGTGGACGTCGTTTTATTGTCTGCCTTTATTCCATATGGAATCGCAGATAATGCACAGTCTCAATAACTTGATTTACCGGTTTTCAATAACTTTCTCAATAACTTGATCACCCAAAATTAGCGTATTGTACTGCAATTTCCGCGCTGTATCATTATTATTTGTTTCGATTAGCAGTTTCTTTGATTTCGCCGAACGTTTCAGGTTGAATTTAACGCTGGAAGACTACCTGACAAAATCCTCATTCGCAATCAACTATTTCACGACAAACGGTGATCTGTGGCCTGAGGTCAATATCACAACAGGACAGATCAAGCGATTCAGGTACCAGAACTCCGTGTGTTTGTAACTTTATCCAACCGTGGTTGCTGTCTAGAACTTTCAAAGTTTTTTTTTTTAGGGAGTTGTGTTAGGCAATTTCAAACCAGTCCATGTTTGCCACGGCCCTGCTTGCACGCTAAAAAGTGTTTTTGGTGCAGCAGACCTCAGCAGTCAATTTTGCAACTAAGCAACGCAGGTAAGTCAAAACAAGTAGTTGGCTTCCTACTATTTTAAGGGGCGGTAAGACTTGTGACAGCATTTTGACCGCAGCCAAAATGCAGGCAACTTTGTTCAGTCATGCGAGTCATTTTGCTTGAAGGATATATCCATATATTTGCGTTAGACCTTCTCTCTCTGTCATATCTCAATCTCTCCGGCTTGCGATCACTTTTGCGGCCCATACAAAGTCTATGTTGCCGGTTTACCAACTCTTGATTACACTAGTGTAGGAGGCGGGGTGCAGGTGATGCAACCGCATCCCCGAATGCTTTGATTTGGTGAAAATCCGGGCAAAATCAAATAAAATCCGGTCAAAATTCTCTAAAATCCAGGCAAAATCTCTGAGAACCTTGTAAAACTCCCTGTAAATGTGAGAAAAAATGGCGCCCAACAAGCTTTAATTTGAAATTAATCAAATAATGGTGCCCTCATTGCCATGAAGAGCTTTTATTTGGAGGTCATTTTTTTTGAAGTATTTTTCGGGCAGGTTTGGGAGAATCCGGGCAAAATTCCTTTGCACCCCCAAGAATTTTCCTGTTCCTACACCTATGCTTGATTAGGATCAAAGTACATTATACCGCGATCAAAGATGTAGTATTGCTCAAAGACAAGTGTAAAAATCATTTCGAGAAAAAGTGAGCAACGTAATGAATTGGGTTGGAATAAGAAACAATGGCAAACAATGAATAGGATTACACAACTGGGTTAAAAAAGACTACAATGATCGTACAGCACACTACTGTATTTGACCCTTTTAACAGCGTTATTTAGTAGGATTAAAAATGACAGAGTAGTGTGGTACGACTAAGAAAACAACCTTTTTTGCTAAAATTTTTGAAATCCAGGGGCCCATGTCCTCCCTGCTCTCCCTTTCGATGCCCATGGACTAAGGCACAATTTCTTTACATTTTCTCTAGTTATGCGGTTTCATTCCAAATCATCGACCGGTGTTTGAAACTTCAATCTAAATAGATGTGCTTGGGTGCTTTACTTTCATCTTTGAAAGATATTTTGCCAAGGCTGAGGTGGCTCTTTGGTCCTAATTGTGGGGTACATAAATGTACATAAATTTACACTGTGGCAACACCCTTACCATTCAGACTGTTTTCCGTGCATCATTTCTTTATTTTCCGAAGGCAGCAGCGCAGTTGGACCGGAGTCTGCAAAATCGTCGCTAGAGCGACTTCTCTGCAGCTTAGTTCAACTGACCGTTCGTTTCGATGAGAAAGTGTAGGCGTCATACTTTCGACTGCAAGTGATTCAACGAAAACAAACCTATGAAACGATAAAAAAAGTTCCCAGGGTAAAGTACATCAGCGTTGACGCGGCTGCATTCAAAAGCCATTGTTGTCACACAAAATGTAGTCTGAGGAAAGCATTTTTCGAAACCGTTCCTGAAAATTGCCAATTGCATTCTTTGAGTGAAGTTCCGAAATGATTTGTTTCTCAGATCAAACGCAAAAGCGGGTCAATTGCTTCCCGTTGGCAAATATGTAGCGTATCTGCATTACACTTTATAGAACTATGTGGTTGCCAAATATATGAATGTACAGCTATGCTGTATGCCTGGTATCAGACTTATATAAGATGTTACCGTTTGCGCTAGTCAACCTCTTCAAAGAATTTATAACAACGGTTACTTTATTGGACAACACAAAAGTATGTTGTGGCTACGTTAGTTTCACTCGAACGAATTTTGTATTCATCCGACCCTGGAAAATATCTGTGACCCTCTCGTTCGAAATAATATTGAAATAATATCGTTGAGCTTTGCTTGAAGCCTCCCTGACTTTAGATAAGTAATTTATACGAAACACTTCCCGTTCAAAAACTTTCCATGTTGTACAGCGCGTAAGAGCTCGCGCTCTTCTAGAAATTTATTGACTGCCCCATGGGGAGGCATGTCCCCCCGTTAGAACCACTGTTATAGACTGTTTTTACCTGTTCGAGCATACGTCTTCGCAGACAGGAAAGCCTCGTTTGTTATGTCATTTGTGATCGTTGGTAAGGAGGTGAAAATGTCAGCTTGCGTGATTAACTGCGAAAACTCATTGTGACGCAGAATGGTGAATGCCGGCGGCAGTGCTGCCCTGGAATTGATGCTCACTGACAGCAGTGGCCAATCTACCAGCGGATGCGAGGTTCGGGAGATCGCCATCGACGGAGTTTATTTGGATGAAGCGGTCCCGCCAACACTCGGAAAAACTTTCTTGGTTCCATCGGCAAGAACCGAATGGCTGGTCGTGTGTAACGCACCGGGAACTTATCAGGTATGCTTGACTTGAAATACGAGAATAATTACTGTACTTTACATTTATTTCTAAGGTCACTATTGAGTGCACTTAATCATCTGTGATAAATGACGTGTGGTTGGTTTACACCAGGAGTGAGGGAACCTGCGGCCCGCGTGAACATTTGATATGGCCCGAATCAGAATATTCATTACTTAAGTTAGAGTACAACATCGCGTGAAAACGAAAATCCATGATGAACCGGTACATAGTAAAGCAAGAGGTGTCACTCTTCCTCATATTTATATAAAGGCAGAATTTTAGGATGAAATATTGATTTCTGCGGCCCGCCAGGGATAATGCACAATTCGTGCAGCCCGTGATAGTAAATAGGTTCTCCACCCCTGGTTTACACAGTTTACGCGATGAGTCATTCAGGATTCGCGATCACACAGTTACACGTCCCGCAAAACTCAAGTAACAAGGTTTTTCACCACAAATGTGCAGTATTTTGATTGGCACGCTTTCAGTTTTCGAGCTAAGCCATGGCAATAAATATAGAAGCATCAAGACAGCTTTTTCTGAATCATTCTTTTGCCGTGGCCGAGAAGCAGCCAAACTAATAAGACTTGGGCTGGTACGTTTTCCGACTTGTTATGACTTTCTAGTTGACATTGTATTTTTGACAGACTCATCAAGGTAAGATAGCTGGAGAAAATATATAGAATCGCCATCACTTTTTTCAACGAAATAATATGAAAAGGCTATTTTCCTACGTTCAGTGTCTGAAATAAAATCCTTAAAATTACAGAACTCTGAATAAATAAGCTGTATCCGCATATAAGACACGTAGCCCAATAGTAGTAAAAAACGCGCGAAACCGATTACTGAAACAGGATCATGAGACTTAGACTGTTTATTTAGGTCAGTAGTTTTCAACCAGTGGGCATGGTCAAGTAGTGGGGCATGACGCTTTTTCGAATGAGCCACAGAGCTTGGCATCAATCAGAATGCAAGCAACATGAGACTTGTATAATGATGTCATTATGATCAAATAAGATAGACAGATAGCAAAAAAATTCGACCTGAACTTTAGGTTTGTGACAGAACTAATATGAGTCACCAGTTGTTGAAAAACTTTTTGTCATGCGTTTTTTTCAACTGACGTCATAAACGGCTTCTTTGTTATCGTATCAAGCTTTTTCCATCCTCATCGTCAGTTGACCTGTTGCGCCATACACGCCGCATCATACTACCGTCATGCATGTTCGCTTAGCGTACACTGTAAATGGACACTTACCGAGATTCGGTGACATTTTTTGCCTCTTGCTTGAAGGATTTTTTGCTAGTTTACGTTGTCATTATCGCACTCACCGGTTATAGTTTCAAACGCCGTTTAAACTCCCAGAAGTTTTTTCTTATTCAATGTTGGCCAAGCGACTAAAAATTCAAGAAGCAGCTCAGGCACTGTGAAGAAAACCTTACGCAAATGAAGCAGTCGTAAGCTTTGAAACTTATTTGTGTGACGAAAGCAACGAAAATTGTGTATTCATTTATCGGCCAAAGCACCATCCTCAATGGTTGTCAGACTCCACCTCTGAAGCTATCATCACGTCCAGACGAGAAGGATTACTGTAGTTAGCAAAGCTGAATGGGTTTCGTAATAAAGCGTGCATGACATCATAATCCGCTGCTATCACAAACTTAGTTCTTGCGAAGAAGTTTCAAAAAACAACCGACATTGCTGCTCGACACCCGCATTCGTTCTGATCCATTCTGTGAAGGACTGACCTTTATTGTCTTTCTGTTCCCAGTTTAATGGGATTACCGAACGCAAGCAGTTGTCGAGACCGTTTGTCTCTGAGGCTGGTAGAAAAATTTAAGGAAAATTTAAAACAGTACGCTCGGCTGCATTTGAAAACCGCATGTTTTTCATTTCTATTGCGTGCGGTGTTTTTGCATCCAGTTCTCAGCTCACAGAATTGTCTTGTCACCAACTATTTACGACGTAAGGTTTACCTTTTCAGCACATAGGTCGCGTATTAACGGCATTTGGTTTCCGTCGAAATAAATCCCAACTTATATTTGTTAATTTATTCCTATTTTGTGGACAAAACGTATGCCAGAATTTCACCTTAATCCCTGAAACGCTTTTGATTGTTGTCAGATACGTTCTGTCAACGACATGGCTGATGTGCGGTCGATGGCCAACACCCAGCGCTACAACGAAAAGTTGCTGATAATCAATGTCCACGGACCCAAAACCAGCGTCACCATCCCGGCCTCGCTTCCGGCCCGGGCCAGCTTCAACAAGGATTTTCGCAACTTAACTCAGGACCAGGTTACCGGTCGATTTGTCATCGAGGTTGACCCCTCAGACAAAATGAACAGGGAAAGTTTCATCGGACCGGACCATTTTAAGTAAGAATGTGAGCTAATCAACTTTTTGACCCGTAAATTTTTGTTTGAAACCTGTTAAAATTTAAATTTTAAATTACCGCCTTTGCTTCAGTTCTTTTTCTATAAATCATTGTTTGAGATTTGCAAAAAAATTTTTACTATGAATAACGCTACATTTTTGCAATAACAACACTTCAACTCAAAAAACTAAAACGTCTTTCATTAAAAGTAAATTATGTGGTAAACTTTTAGAGGTATTTTATATGGAAAACAAGTTTTGAATTTCACCAGTACTGTGACTCTACCCAATTGTTTGGAAATTATCTTACAAGGGGATTTTCTTCACTGCCAAACATGAAATATACGTTCCGTAAGTTGTTTAGCACGACAGCTTTGCACAGTCGTCTCAAGATGCTGCGAAAATCCTTGCATTTTAATGTTAGCTGAGATCAGATTTGTTAATTGTCTGCTTGTTCACGTCATTTCATTAAGTGAACATGGATTCATATGCTGTTCCTTTCAACATCTAGATTCAAAATGGAGGAAGGAACAGTCCAGGAATGGTACTTTACAAACGCCAACACACACTCCGCCCATCCTATTCACATTCATGTCAATCATTTTCAGGTATGTAAAGCGAATATAAATGACAAACTATGTGAAATAACATAAAGGAATTACGAGGAATCGCAACGGCTTAGGATGCATAGGCGTCGTTAGCAAATGTTGATTGCCTTGGAGTTTATCAAAAAAACGATCGCGCAATAAAGTTTTCTTTAAGATTATATACGATAGCTTCATTACTGTAAACCAGGACAGCAACCAGCTGTAATTTCCAGGGGGGGAGGAAATGATTGTAACTTCTTGTTGTACCTAAAAACTACAAAATATTTGGCACTTTCAAAATGCCAATTGCCCGGTTGCCCCCACGGGAATAACGAGGTGTCAAGGGGAGCACAACTCCCTGGGCGCCGAATCATTATGTGGGCGCCCAATCACTATGGGAGGCGCCAAATGACTGGTGGCTAAGAATTTGTTTACAATTAGCGGTAAAATTTACAGGTTCAGATTTCAATTACTCTCATTTTACTGCTTCATACAATGGGATTGGCGGTAAAAAAAATTAGAATGAAGTTTTGAATTAAAGTTTCACATGTGGTTTTGACCACACTTGTTTTTCAACCAAGCTTCACTTGATAGCTTCTTTTTTTGACAATCTACTTGTTGGCTGAATGAGATTTCACACAGCCCCTAAATAGCACCAAAAGTTTCAGCTTAGAAATCTTTTTTCAAATATTTTTGAAACTTTCATTCAAATCAAAACAAGTTACGTGTTATAAAATCTTTTTTCGACAGGTTATCAGCTATAACAAGTACACCGGGCCTTACGCCACACACACGAATGGGGAACTTGTTTTTTTTGACCAGAACAGAACGAGATGCGAGGTTCAGATGGCAGGATACCAACGTGAGTGTTTTCGTGACTTTAACAGTTTCTCTTCAATCAGTGGCGTAGCTAGCCCAAAATTCTTTTGGGGCAACAAATTTGGGAGACGCACAATTTTTTATTTTAGGCTAACAACAGTAGTTTGAGTGGGATACCGCCTCTCAAAGCACAAAATGACTAGATATTGTAAACATTTTTGGGAGAACATGGCCCCCTCGCCCCGCCGGCTACGCCTGTGTGTTCGGTCGGTCGTTTTGACTGTCGTGAGTTCGGGTTTCCCTTGATACTGTGTATAAGCATGACTGACATGATCACATTCCTGATGACATGGCATATGAGGTAGTTTCTTTCTCGTGATATATGAGGCACTTTTCTTTGACAGTTTTCTGATGATGTAACGCAACAATGATTTGCTATTCTTTGATGAAGTAACTGCTCAGGAACAGGAAAGTCAAAATTCTAGAGAGTGGACAACTACGGTTTCATTAAGGAATTGCTGGCATGTTCGCAATTGCCAAGTTACTTCCATGCTGGCAACGCAGGCTCGTAGCCATGGGGAGCGTTTGGTGACAGTACCTCCCAAAGTATTGTTCCCCCAAATTTTGTTTCACCCAGAAAATTTTGTATTAAAACATATAATAAAAACAAAAAATGTTGCCTCCCTAAAATACTAAAAATGTATTTTGCTCCGCAAACCTTTAAAACCCGGGCTACGGGTATGTGGCAACGTCCCAGAATCTTGCACTATGCATTGTTTAACTTAAAAACGGCAACCACCCTCCTTTTTTAGCTTCGACACTACAACAAACTCTTGATGTGGCCTTATTAGTTTGTTGCTCAACTATCATGCAAAAATTATTGTACCAGGCTCGTTTCAATCAAAGTATTAGAGTGAAGCAACCTTAAGTCAATTGCAAAAGAAGCTGTTTTGAGGCTAACGCTTGAGCGTTCTACAATTTTGCAAACAAGCAAAGATAAAAAATAGAGGTTACAAAAATGCTTAAACTGGCTTGATTGATGCGATGACAATTTAAACATTACCACTTTTTGTTCGCTTTCAAGTATTTAGAAATGTCTTGCATTTTTAAAACTCCGCTCCAGCTTATGATCCAAAGGTGGCCAATTGCAGTTTTCAACTTCATTTTAGAAACGCTGACATTTCAAGTCTAATGCTGATCTTTTTAATAACTGATTTTTATTGGTTTCTATCGAGAGGTTCTGTCGAAATCTGCATAAGACTGTATTCTTTCAGTAAGGGGCGACAATTGGTCTAGGTGGCCGTGTATGGCCTGATCGACGTGTGACAACAAAAGCTGCGCTTAGGACACCATGGTCATTTTGACAAAAACAAATTTGATGCGTTGATTCATGTACGAGCAAGCTTGGAAATTGCGATGCATGAAGGAATGTGGTGAGGAGACAATCGGATTCGACACGCGTGACTGATGTTCAACGTCGGTCGTTGAACCTGTCGAAACGCTGCTGCCGCACCCTCGTTAGGGAAGGGATTTGACCTGATTTTGCGCTTAAAAGTTTGTGACGTTGCATTAGTCAGAAAAAGCGCGCAAGTAGTTGTCGGTCAACATGTCAAGAACCTTCTGCAAAGTCTGCTGGGAGGTAAACGTTTACATGCAATGTGGTTTGTATTGTGTAGCATATGTGAACGTTGCTATAATGTGTGAAAGAAATGTTTCTGCAAGCGCTGTGTGTCCAAACACTTTTCTGAGTGACGCTTGCGAAATCTAAAAGTCAATAGCAAATTACTTTGTCAAATTTTGTCATTTTGGTCAGAGTGAACTTCTGTGTCTATAAATCACAAAATCATCCTGAAAATAACAGATGTTCGTGTCTCAACGTAATTTACTTTTTTTGTATGTAAATCCGCAAGCTTCGGACACAATACGACACGGATCTCCAACAGACCGTCAATAAGGCTACTTGCAGAACTTCTGGATTTTTCGTGCCTTTTTCGTGCCTTTAGTGTTCGTACTTTTCGCTTTTTTGGGACATTCAGTTTGTTTCTGAAATAATAACATTTTTCATCATCCAAGGAATTACATTTTTTGGGTTCAATGAGCTTGCGAAAAATGGCTGAGTTGTTGAATCACCCTCCTGTGCGCCTAAAACGCCTCAGTAAGATTGGGTGGTATTGGGAAATTTTTTTAGTTAATCTGGGTATTGTAGCGACGGTGAACGTGTTTCCTGTAAACCTGAGCAGGGAGTCTTGAAATGGAAGTTAACAGCGAATAGCTCTGGAAAAAGTCAATTTTTTTGCTTTACAGATGAAGAAACAGGTATTGTTTGTATTGCCAAAAAGTTGGTTGAAAAGACTTTTACGATTTCAACAGATCATCACTTTCGACAAGAACCACAGAAAATATTTTTCTCCTGATACACATATCTGCGGCTTGTTGATACGTTTTTTGCTGAGCTTACACACTGAAACAATGTGATGTTCAGAAGTCTTGCAAAAGCATGTGTTCACTGGCATTACTTTATTCCAAATGAATTGCTACAAAACCGCCGACTTGAACAAAATCAGGTCGAAGTTTCATATACGTTAGTTTTCATCACAATCCACAAATATTGTTTACTTTAACATTTTTTAATTCATTACTTCATTTCATACGCAAAATCTTTTTCACAGCTACTTGGACCGGAAAACCAGTGAAAAATAATAATCCGGCTGAATACTTGGGCCACGAAACACTTTGGAAAAAAGGTGGTTCTGGAACCCTCGGATACTCGCGCCCTGGTGTCTTCAGAGATGTCATAAATGTACCCCCGATGTCCAATATTACGGTAAGTCCAACAAACCCAATTCACTTCAACAACTGTTTTATATGAGTGCGAAATTGGTGCTGAGATCCCTTATGCGTAGTATATTGTGTTATAAAATGTTGTGTATCTTCACAGAACATAATGCAATACGGTTTTCTGGTGTCCGCATTAAAAACCCACGATTCTCTCATTGTCAGCTGGGCTATTTTTTGTAAGTACACCAAATGCTACCTCTTCTAATTGACCCGTCTGTCTTGCAAACTTGGTGGCTTATAAACCAGCTTTTCATTTTTCATTAGACGCGCTTTGCAAACAAATTCAGTCAAATAGCGGAATTAAATGCCAAACGATTACGTTTACGGTTCACAATTGTCATACCTCGGTAAACACCGGCTTCATGCATCGGTTAAACCCTGCTTCTTGCTCAAATGGGTGACGAAGAACAGTATCTAAGATTTTTCTTATTATTTCGAATTTATAAACAAGGCCAAATTTATGTGAGTTTTTATTGGGTGTTTTGGAATTTGATCGTGCAGTGTATCCATTTAACCCAATGTAAATCTTGACAGATCCGCTTCAAAGTCCACAAATACCTTGGAAGAGTAGTGCTGCATTGTCACTTGCTCGAACACGAAGATGAGGGAATGATGTTTACGGCGGAAATTGTGAAGAAAGGTGGTGTGAGGCTGCATTCTTTCTTCAATTAAAAGCAACAAAATATCTGTCTAAATGGCATCACCCTGGACTGCCTTTATGACAAAAGCAAATCACTCACGTTGATTGCCAGCTGCGACGTAAACAGCCATTATTGGTTCAAAGACTTTGATCCAACTCAATATAAATTAATTTGACGTAGTAGGAAGCAATTTACTCAACTCATGCAGAAAATTCATTTTAACTCATAGGTGTCAACTGTCAATAGAAATAGTCAGTTCCACTTCCCAATGGAACTTCCAATTTTAGTTTGCTTTTGCTGGTTTTCGATACTCCAGATTGGATGCTTTCATCTCAATAACTTTTGCGACGAGTAACCAAATAAATTTAAAAATGGCATGCGTGGCAAGAAAATTTGAGTGACAATTTCTAAAAATTTGAGTTGCTCGCTGCAAGAAAATTCAAGGTGTATGATGTAAGAAATTTTGTGCGGGATGCTTCAAGAAAATTTAAGGGGCATGCTGAAAGAAATTTTGAGTGGCATGCTGCAAGAATATTTAAGGAGCATGTTGCGAGAAAATTTGAGCGGCATGCTTTAAGAAAGTTTGAGTGGCTTGCTGCAAGAAAATTTAAGGGGAATGTTGCAAGAAGCTTTAATAGCATGCTGCAGGAAAATTTAAGGAGGATGCATCAAGAAAATTTGAGTGGCATGCTTCAAGAAACTTTAAGTAGCGTGCTGCAAGAAAATTGACGTAGCATGCTGCAAAAATTTTAGTGGCCCTTTTCAAGAAAAATTAAGGAGCGTTCTGCATGAAAATGTAAAAGTATGCTACAGGATAATTTTAGCGGCATACTGTAACAACGTTTAGTGGCATATCTCAGGGGCGCTTGATTCGATATTAAGCTTAATTGACACAAAATGACAATTGAAACTCTAGGTTTGCTGCCAGCTTTCAATAAATCTGCCGACTTTGCTCTTCTTTCATGATTTTGGGATGATTTGCACTAGTACGTACAGTATCTTTGTTCAAGTATAGGCTCCATGAAGGCGACACATTCAGCAAAAAATTGGATAGGAAAATGTTTTCGCATAACTCTACCTATCCTCAGTCCTCAAATTTTATCCAAATGGAATCGATTTCAAACAAAAAAATGTGCTGATTGATTCGTCTGCGTCGCCTTTGTGGAGACTAGTTCCTTGACATAAAATGAACATGACGATAATTGAACCCTCAGTCAAAACATGATACCTTCCGGTCAGCGTCGGTGGTTAAGTTGAAAAATCGGCAGCAAACTGACAACTAAGTCGCCAGATGAAAAAGTAGGGAAAGGTCTTTACCCTTCAAGAGAAGTGGGGAAAAACACTTTCTCGCGTTCCTACGACAGCTTTACTGATAACTGCTTACCTACCTTGCTGCTGACCTTTTGAGACTCTGCTATTGACCAGATTGAATTTGGGGAATATACCTGATTTCCATTTTTCATTCAGGAAGCGACCTCAAAGCTTTTACTAAATCCGGAAGTGGATATCCGGGGCAATGCAAGAAAAGTGACCCTTATCCGTTCAATCAAGCTCAAACATCGGTAGGGATTGGAGATCCATCTGCCACCACTATGGGTCCAGAATCTACCAGTGGTGTAAAAAGATGGCATCAAACCAAGTAAATGCTGTTTGTATTTCAGTTTCATTCACCACGAGAAGCAGAATGGTGCTTTGCGGGCAAAACTCGCGCGAGACAAGTGTCGAGTGCGAACATGAAATATATTTCAACAGGATTTTGAAATATATCGAAAACAATCATACCAGCTAAACTGAAACCTCGGTATCTAGGTTTTATTCTCGCGTACAACTATGAAATCAGTTTGTTGGAAGTAAGATAAGAGTGGCCGAAGTTACTTATATTGCGAGAATCAAGTGCAACAATCCACACGTTCAGGATGTTGCAAAAATCTGTTCAAAACAAAAGTATATTGCTATGTTCTTCCAAAATGTTTACCCAAGAACAAATGCAAGTGGTATTGAAACGTAGTGCTTTGCGCTGCATTTGAACTACGACAATTTGGTTTACTGATCCAACAAAGCACAATCAATATGAACCTAGTTGCTAGTCAGAAAAAGCTTGTTCTACTTCGCGCGTGTGTTAGAAGAATATGTTTGAAACTGTCATGATACATTTTAACCTGATGCCTGAATAAGTGATTTGTTTGTTAAATATATACGGTAATTCAACCACAAGCACAAGTGCGATATGCTTGTGGAATTACGGTTTTAAACCCAGCACTTCCATTGTTTGATTTTATTGCAGGTTCCTTGCACTTGTCTCATTGCTCATGACTGCTCGCAGTATTGCCTGAATCGATGATTCGAGCGAGAACTTTCAAGTTCTTTTCAATCATTATCCCATTTATCAAAAGTGTGTTAACCATGTAAAGCGCGTTCTGCAGCAAGCATTGATTTTAACTTCTGAAGTCCGTATACGTTGGAGCCAGCGTGCTGCCGCGTGTCATTATCACCACTTTAACCTGATGTACATTTCTAGGTGAACAAATTGCTTCCTAAAAAATATCACTGAAAACTCTGGTATAAACAGAGATGCTTTTAAGCACTACGTTGCACCATTGAAAGCCTGATGTTTAAAGAAAATCACTCTGTGTTCGCTGCGGATGCTGCGTCTTCGGATTTTGTTTAATACTGCTGGATTTCGGTTGAGATTTGTTCTCTCTTACTGAGATTTGTTCTCCACTACATGATACCGATTTCGGCTTAGATTTGTTCTTTCCTGTTTTTTTCGACGACAGCCTGGGGCGTCTGGACATCCCTGGCTTAGTTCACACCCGTTTCTCAAATGTCATATGCGCTGTTACAATCCTTGCAAATAAAACTGCTTGTTTGTAGAGATCCAAGTTGGAGAGTTATACTGAGAAAGTTGGAGTTATAAAGAGTTATACTGAGGCCGTAAACAACAACGTTTCGTAAGGTGGCTTGTCAAAAGCAGGAAAGTAAGCTTAAGAACAAAATTAGGAAATCGATCTCAAGAAACCCCTATCACTGCTAACAAAGTGCAGTGGTGTTTATGTAATGGACTGGGAGAGTGGCACAAACCCACGGTATGTCTATGTCTTGAAAGAACATAATTCGGGAGCATTTTTAAGGTATAGATTTTCGAATTAATTCTCTGTCACCGCGCTAAGAAGAAATTGGACACATAAGGTAAGATTTCCGATTGTTGTTGCGAATCAGAATGACCAGTGCTTCGCCAATGAAAAAAAGCAACAAAAAAATAAAGTAGCGTCGAATATTACTTCGTTTTACTCTTGCGATAATGAGACACGGAAGTGAAGGTCTTGCCTCAATTCAAACTATTTCTTGAGCTAGCAGTCTTGACTACCACGTTGTCCCCAGGCAACGCGAAGGCAGTCAGGCGTGAGGCTTACACCAATGCAATTTCCTGTGAGCCGGTTTCTCTACGAGCTGACGGACTGCGATTTTCCCTTGTTCTATATACATGTGCAACGTTCCCTCTTAGAGCTTGCTTAGTGTGCGCGGAATGGAAGGCCGTGTGAGCTCAAATCTCAAAGGTGGGGCTTGCGTCCGATTGAAAGCACGTATTTACTTTGTCTTGTCAATACTTATGCAGTGCGCGGTAGAACGAAAGTACTGCGCGGGGGTTCTAGGCCAGCTGCGTGGCCGCGCAGCTTAGAGGGAACATTGTATATGTGTAATGCAAATTCGTCCATTCTCTGAATCAAGATATAATGCCGTGTCTAAATACTGTTCTCTTACTCGCCAATTCAAAAAGAATGCAATAGTACTGTTGTTTGACCAAAATCACTGGTTTCACAATTTCTGCATAGCCTAAACCAGTGATTCTCAAAAGTTTTTCTCATATTCCCCCTTACAAACCCAAACACTGCCAATTCCTCCCTAACAAAAATCACAAAAAAGTAATTGCAAAATTCTGCACATACCTACTGTGATGAAACAATTGACAATTATGAACCAAACAGACTCTTATAACACCAGTCGCTGGTGTTAACACAACTTTTCTTTGCGTAGCCTTCTACAGAAAATCCCATCTACGCCAACCTTTTGTGCATTTTTGTGTTTTGAATAAATAATTAATAAACACTTGAGGTTTTTCCATCCACAGCTTTTACTCCCCAATTCCTCCCTGGAACAAATTTCCTCTCAGAAATTAAAAATTCCTTCCTTAGTGAGCCAAGTGGCACCCATTTGAGAACCACTGGCCTAAACATTGCTTAAGAATTTCCTGTCAACATTTTGCTTTTGCCAAACATAGAACGTGATCGCCATGACGATTCACCTTCACAAAACATGTTGCTTTATTTTCTGACATCCAGTTGATTTTCACCAGGCCAGTACAGCATCCCTTAAGCTTGAATTCTTCTCACTGAAAGTTCAACTGAAGTTTTACATTGGGAAACTAGACTCACCTCGACAAGGATAACGTTGCTGGATCAAAGAGGGAACCAAACGCCTCTGCGCATTTGTTAATCATTGAAGACAACTGACAATATATTAGAAACGCAAAAATATCAAGGCTGGCTTTAACTGAGTTCACAAAATTTAGGAAACTTGGAATGTATGGTGAATTCACCAACATTATCCTCACCTGTGTCCGTGATATTGCGTTCTATTATTAGATAAAAACACTTGACCCAACCAATAGAAATCTCAAAAATTTGCCAGGTGCTCCTGGGCGTTTGCGTTTTTCAAACCAATTTGGACTTTTCGGTGCTCTTTCCAAACCGCATTCAAAAGTTTCTTTTCAAAAGACCAACGTTCTTTATGACCCGCGTACGCCACTTTTGTTGTTGAACTTCGCGACATCATAACTCGCCAGCCAATTAAGCTGGAACAGCTCTCAGCTCAATTGGCTGGCGAGTTACTGTTGCAAGTTTCAACAAAAAAGTGGCGCATGCGAGACTTGTATCTTGCAAGTGTGCATCACAACCTCACAAAAAATATTGGATTACGTGGTTTGCTTAAGAAATTAATCGGAAAAAGCCCACAGTTCTGAATTGCAGGGTGACCGCGGATATGAAAGTCGCGTCTGCACCTTGCAAATAAGAAAAGTCCTTGGAAACTAAAGTGGTCGTAATGCTTTTTCCTGTAAGTTGGTGATTCACAAACGTAAAAATAACTTTTTTGACAAAAATATATCGGCTGCAAAATTTACCGCCAATTTCAGTTTCCATTGAAAGCTTTGCTCTGAGAAATATTTTTGAGCAGACCTTGCAGACGCAGCAACCAGTGCTGCTTACCTTGTAGGAGCACGCCAAAAGTGTTGCTGCTTAAGCAGGGTTGGCATACTAGTCTTTCGCATCGCTTGGTCAGTGCTTAAGTTCAAGCTCAGGTAAGCTACAATTGCTTGTTTGCACTACAAAGGAGTAACACAGCCACCTTGGCTACCACTTCTGCCTTTTCCAAACAGTAGGGGATGAGGCCGGTTCCAAATGGGCCATGCATATATATCCAGTAAAACATTACCCTACCATATGTGTTTAAACAAAACACATCACCCCCCAAAAATACTTTTAATACTGTTAATCAAAAGAAGATATTTAACCAACTTTTAAGTAAGTTCCTGCTGCCAATTAACGGTTTTAAAACTATCGCCAATCCAAGACAACGTGGCCAGTGCATGGCAGAGTGACAGTGGGCCACATCATTTTTGTGGAAAGTCCACTCGCTTGGCGCAAGAAAAGAATCGGGAAACACCAGTATCGTTCCATCAACTGATACAATGAGAAACGTAGTGTTTGTTACTTTGCCTGTGTAAACGTCACAGCTTGTAAGGGAAAAACGCTGCGGTCGCAGCAAGAGTTTTAATATTTGCAATCTGATTAAAAAACTACTGGATATTATGAGAAGCCCGTTAAAATATTTCATTTCTAGCTGAACCTTGAGTGAGACTTTAAACAGATCAATTGGACCCGCGTAAATGATAGCATTTACTTAAAAGGTGTTTGCAACAACCAACATCGAAACTAACGTCCTGAATAGAAACTCAGCATTGCTTTTTGAAATAATTCTACAATCGCAGCATTGAACAGATTCATGCCAAATGCTGATCCTGACGTCGCCAGACTTTGAACGTGTAGTCGCGTGACTAGCAATCCGAGTTTTATGAATTGTAATAAAACTTGTATTGTTCGGATTAGGTGCTGCTGACAGCTAGCGACTACGCTTGCATGCTACATCTCAGTCGTAACGGAGTTTTCGAAGAGATCTCTCTGAAGTCACGATCAAGATTTGACGTCCACTCGTTGATTATTTTCGTTGTATTAACTTTTTGGGTCATTTGTGATCACAGACAGAAATGCTGACATCAAACGCTAGAAAGCGCAAGCCGTAATCTTTCCTTTTAAAAAGCAAAACAACGCTTTCACGCACAAGCAAGAAAATGCTTTCTGCCCATGACAGACAAATTATAGTAAAGCTCTCCAATGACGAGACAGCGGCCAACCAGTTCAACGGCCCATAGTTCTAAGAGCGGGCAAACTTTTGGGGGTGCAAAGGACATTCTTACCCGAAAAAATGTTGTGCGGCAAAGAACTCTAAAAGATGAAGACTTTTTTTCCAAGGTCAAAAAATAATTTTTTTTAGACACAAGGCAGACTCTTTTATTCGAGAATTATCAAACTGAAAACCGCTCATGAAAGGCAACCACAATTTCATGCCACAATCACAGACATGTGGCCGTTGGGAACAGACTTGCAGCGATATTTTAACCAGGTGGAAACAAATAATAAAATGATAACATTGCAAATTTTTTTCACTTACAACATTTGTTCTGACTTGAAGGTTATGCACTACGTCGCATATCTCACAAAGCTAAACAAAGACTGCGATTCTCCTGAGGTGTGACAAGCATGTTTGTTGAAAGAGCTGATGGCAACTCACATGAGTCTTCCGCTGGCTCTGGTCGGAAGAGAGTTAACTCTATAAACAACATACAANCTATATAAACGTAGCATTGTTGAAAAGAGTGAAAAGCGGAAGTCTTGCAAACCACACGGCAAAAACCAGTGGTTATGATGTTGGACATTTTGAAAAGCAAGTCGGTGAACACAGCTTACTTTCGGAACATCTCATACGAATTTCTTTAAATCTTGGTTTTCGTTTCTTACACGTTTCATCAATTGATTGTATATTAGACAATAATTTTTCTTCCTGTATCCAGCAAAGAAAACGTATGATCTTAATTCCAAAATGTAACGAAGATTAAATATTTCTTTTCAAAGAAAATTAATAATTTTGAACACCCTTTGCAGTTGCTTGAAATACCAAACCTCGTAAATGTGTCAGAGACTTCTGAAGTAGAGCGACGAAGATGACAATGCCACAAGTCTTTCAAAAGCACTGAACTATCAATTTTCTCACACTTTCCCAGGCCCGCAACTACGAGGGAGCGCAAGAGGGGTTTCACCTCCCCAAAAACATTTTTGCCTCCCCCTGGAAAAATGCGTTGGACGTAGTTTGAAACTATTGACCATAGTTTAGAAAATTTGGGCCCCTCTCAGAACTCTTCGTCCCCCCTCCTAGTATCCCAAGCTGGTTACGGGTCAGCACTTTCCTCACATGCAAAGATTAAAATGTGCGCAGTACTGCATGGGAAACACCGTCAGTAAACTTGAACTAAACTGAAGATGAATGTTACCGTTGCCCACGCTTTTGAAGCGAACAATTAATGAACCCGCTGACAAGCACCTGTCGCAAGTGGCGAAACTGTTTCGACAGGTTCACATCTCTTCACAACAGAACTTGTAATTTGACACAGATATTGTGTAACGCTGTGACGTGGGATGTCGCAAACACGCCGCAAAGCTGGATGTTTCTTGCACCGAGCAGAGTTAGAACACCATGCTATTGTGACGCAACAACTGCATTCTGACGAACACGTTACGGCAAAAAGGTATTTTTAACCTACTGTATATGCTGACACAGAAAACAAAAACAAATTATAACAGTACGTATAGTGAAAAAAGTAATTTTGAGAACATAATTACGAGGTTTTCGTGTTTTACTATCACTCTTGTTTACATAAGCTTAGGCAATCATCGCAAGGTTCAACAACCTTGTTGAATAGGAGCGAAATTCTTTGTGGCTTGCTTTTTCTGATCCTATCAAATTCTGCGACTCTTTCTTCTTTGGAGAGGATACAGTGTAAACCAAGGCTGCCCAACCCGCGGCCAGCGATGTAATAAGTTCATAAGCAGATTTTTCATATTTTGTAGTACTTTTTCAAAGGCTCAAGTATATTTGCCATCAAAACACACAAAAATTAAACCTGTTGTTTCTGTTATGAGTCTACCACCCAAAAACTTGTATAACAAACGCTTGACAAAAATATGTCAATTTTTTAGATTTGGTTTACATCCATACAAGCTGGCAACACTACGTGCAACTATAGGCTTCATTATCACCTCGTGTTATTCCATAAAACTCATCAAAATCAGAGGATTTGTTACGTCACAAAAGCTTATTATAGTTACGGCACAAAAACGTTTGTGGCCCGCTAATGTGAAAGTGGCCCGTAACACTGAAAAGGTTGGGCAGGTCTGGTGTAAACAGTAGTGTAATTACGCACTTTACGTTTGGGTATCGCAGTCAATAGTTGTTGACCTAAGCGCTCTTTACCATTTAATTGGACTAAAACTTCACAAGCGACCATCGCAACACATCAGAGTTTGTTTCAAATTTCCAACCAGCTTTTTTAGAAAAATTAACATTTTGGCCAAATCTTCTGTTAGCAACTGAAACATCAGAATTATTTTTTGAAATCATTCAGGTTCCTCCATTTCTGATTGAGATAGTTGTTCAAACAAGGACCTGTGAATCATACGTTGATTGCCTTTTCCTCGGGATCATAACGGAGAACTAAACAAGATTAGCGCCAGGTACTAGGATCGTCTTGAAATCCGTCTCCTGGTCAACGGGGTCTTGCGTGTGGCACGGTTTCACGCCTGTCGTTCATGCTTCTCTATCCTCGTTATCCTCTGGCATTGATTGGAGGACATCGACAAGATCTCTAAAACTCGCGAATGGAAAGGAGACTTCTCGAAAGCGTCTGAAAGGCCAAAGGTTAAGACATAACAAAAATCTTTCATTTCGCGACTTTATCTGTCTGCAAACAACAGCAAAACTAAACAAAACAACGATGGCTTTAAATATGAACATGGAAGTTGGTGCTTCCAGACTCTAGTCCAGCTGTGTCCAACCCGCAACCCTCGGGCTGCATGCGGCCCAGTCGAAGGTTTTGCGCGCCCCAGTTTAGGTGTTGGCTGCAGTAAAACTATCCTACATACTGACAAGCTGTCCTTAATTTGATAATCTTGAATTTGACATTTTTGATGCGGGTGGTCCTCAGTGCCACTTCATCACGTCTGTTACGATTGCAGTTAGGATTCAAACGCTTTCAATATATTAGCTAGCTAAATTTAGTTTGCTAAGATCAAAGCAAGTCATTCAATGTGCGGTCGTGGTTAAGATAGTGACATAATTTTTGGCTCAGTAAGCCATTTGGGTTGGACATAGTTGCTATTGTCCAAGTGGAGCAAACTGGAAACTTACTTTTTAGCCGCTTTCTCTATTTGCTCGTCACTGAATCCCATTTCTCTTGCGCACTGTGCCAGCTCATCTGGTACCATATTATGTAACTGGCAGAAGCCTTTTTTGCCAACCTCAGTCGGAACAGTTGTGGGTGGTGGAATGTCGTAGCTGTTAAGCACAAATGGGTGAGGGTTCGCACATAAACAGATGCCGGTTTCGCTATTTCTACTTCATTTTTTTCGAAATGTCGGGGCACAATTTATCTCGCCTGACGTCACAACCGCGTCATCACCCTTAGCTTTACACTCACCTGGGAACTGAACTTCTGAGCGGAACATGGGACGTGACGTCAGTTCCTTGATATCCGGTAATACTTTTAACAAACGCGGGTCCTTTTTCCCGAAGAACAAATTCACAACTGAAAAACATAATTCTAGTTAGAAATTACATTTAACCACGACCGTACTTCGCTGTAGTCAAATAGAAAATTCATCAGCACTCACCTCGGAAAAAGTTTGGCATGTTCAGTCCAGGGTTGATCACTCTGTTCCCAATTGAATATGCCTCCGCCACAGTACCAGCATTTAACTTTGTCTTCATATCCTGGAAAGATCATGTTTTATTTTTTAACATAAAGTCTGGTCGAGTGAGAGGAAAAAGTCAGCATCTTCTTATCAGTTAAAGTGAACGTCCTTCGCATTTCTAAAAATACTTTGTGTTACTATCTTAAATTTGTTTTGTTGCTTTTATTCATTTTTTGTACATGACAAACGTTTAGTGTGCATCGATTGCTTTCATGCGTAAAATTGATATGGGTTGTTAAGTTGCTTTTCAGCACAAAATAATCGCGGTTTGCTGAACACTGATCATCTGCAACCAGGGATGTTTAGCCACAGCCCAAATCAACTCTAGCTCCAGACCAGGGGTCAGCAACGTGGTACCCGCGGGCACCAGGTCGCCCGCAAGGACAAAGTAGGTCGCCCGCGGGCATAGGGGTAGTCAGGGTGGGCCAAGAGGGCCATTCTCCCCCAAGTTTCTAGCATTTCTTG
>JGI24022J15233_10000953_pt1 | contig 21811 bp, 13 predicted proteins | sample Ectturendosymbi2_FD_15233 | JGI IMG/M metagenome (IMG submission 15233)
CATGCAATCATTGACTATTTTATATCAGGTTCCACAAACAAGGCCAGCTCATCTAATGAAACGAAGAAACGTTTTGGACTAATTGTTAGCATAAGTTAATTTTTAGCGTCTTTTAAAGAGTAATGTGCAGTGCAAAAATACTTTTGACTATGATTTTCAATGAAATCGATGTCATGCCAACACCTCTTTAGGTCTGGTGTGGGAACGCATCCCCTGCATCCCCCCTGTGTCCGCGCCTGCCTGGGAGGTCACAAAATGTACTCGTTTGTGAAACCCACAAGGACAATTGGTGGGATGTTGCACAGTAGAGCGTATTCTATCGACGCCTATGACCGCCAGGGAGTTGTTTATTGTGTACCTTGCAGTAATTGTGACCTACTGTACATTGGTGAAACAAAACGAAATTTTAATAAACGCAAAAAGGCACCCTTCTCAGCTATATAACCAACTGTCACCCCGAAGAAAATGCGCTAGCAAAGCATGCATTGGAACTAGAACACAAAATAGACTGATCAAAAAGTCGAATTGTTGAGCATGAAAATGATTTCATATGATATTTCAAAGAGTCATATTTTATAAACACTACGCGTAACGTTCTTGTCGAAAAATCGTCAGACCCTTTTCTCAATGTATGTAAAACATCCTTTTAGTGCATTTAACTCGTTTAACTATCCGTTTTATGAGAATACTTGCTTTACACCAACTTTATGATTAACTTTGATGGTTTTTATTCAGGTGGGTTCCTGGATCATAGCGCTTTACACCGTTTGTTGGTCTTCTTCCTTGTTTCGTAGAGATGGTTTTGTTTTTAGTTCTTATCACCACGTCACACTAATTTATTTACGCTTTCCTTCTTTTTCACTTCGCAGTGTACAGTGACTTCGCCTCTACTCGTCATTTCCCCGATTAAGGCCCGCTGTGAAATAGGCTGAGAAATCTTGACAATTGAAAACTGCGTCGAATTCGTGACATCAGGAACGGATGATTTTTAATTAGATATTCAGTTTTTTAACTGGCGATGCTTCAGCTGTTGTACACGTTCACAACTCGTTTTTGGTTTATTTTAAAAAATTTAGCCTACATATTGGATTTTTGCGGGTGTTTGTAAACAGAAAGCAATGTAATCTGTTTCAGAAACTTGCAAGCATGATTTTGTTGTGGTTTTTGCTTCCAGGTTCCATCTTGTAGCTGTCTGCAGTTCATTGTTTTGTTTGTAGGCTCAAGTCTTTCAAACCATCCTGCATTAAGAGGTAACTTCGCAATGACAAGCAACCGAACCTCCTTGGCGTCACCGCATTCCTTCTCAAGACATCAGTTTGTCTCTACTCCTCTACAGCCGAAGCACAGTCAGATGAGTCACCATTATTCTCTTTCCAATTCTCAACCGCATCATCTCCATGCCAACCCTCCACAACATCAGCAGTCTCAAGCGGTTGAACCGACCCACTATCTTCCTCCCCTATCTACTCATAATTCAGTATGTCCCCAAAGTTTAGCCCAACCGGAATTCGCTCCGCCTCCATCTTACATCATTTCAAACAGTGACATTTGTGATCAAAACGTTTATCACATCAAGCCTAACCTCCAACAAACTAATCCACATGTTCGACAAGACAGCTACCCCCCCAATACGTCTGCCCCACTAGTCAGTTTACAGCAACTAATGCCTCCACCCCCGCCACCTCCGCCTTTGTCGTCCCATGCTCCAGCTGCCAACAGAACGCTGACGCCGTCTCGGGGGATCAGTCATCTTCAGCACAGAAGCTTGACACCATCGCAAATTGTTTGTGATGTATATCAAGGCAACCAAGACCCTCACCACTTGATGCCTCATCCTCCAACATCCCCGCGACAAACGATGTCCGGAAGCTTTTATATGCATGGTAATGCAAGAAATACCGTGAATCAGATATTTTACGTATTGCTGCGATATTGTTTTCCTTGACAGTGGATATTATATTTGACATGTTTCATCAATATATAACAGTCTGTCAAAGCCTAAATCACCTCATACCCCAAAAAGTTAAGGCTGCTGCGTTCAAGAAATGTTAGTATGTCGTGCGCCTTTCAAATATTTAGGTACAAGCTAAAAAACATAACACACGGAAGTTAGGGGCACTAAAATCGATAGGTTTTGTTGAACATCTGTTAGCACTTCTTGAATATCTGCTAGCTACTAAGGATTCTGGAAATAATACCACCTTTCTTATTCCATTAAATCACCTGCACCATTTTGAACTATAAAAAATTAACACTTTTAGAAAACCTCATTCTTCTACTGTATGTGGTTGTGCACTTGCTGACATGAAGGTAAGGTATATTTGCGAAACCGCTGTTTCAAACATGGCTGTAGGGGCAGGCAAATGTTTTGGGGTGCGAAGGATTTTTGCCCGAAAAAAACTCCGAAAAAAGTGGCCTCTAAAAAAATAGCTCTTCATGTCATTTTGGGCGCCATTTTTTCAAACCAAAGCATGTTGGGCGCCATTTTTGCTCATTTTTTCAGGTAGTTTGTGAAGGTTTTCAGAGATTTTGCCCAGATTTTCACCAAATAAAAACTTTTAGGGGTGTGCTTGCACCCCTGCACTCCTGCCTCCTACACCAGCGGTTTCAAACACAATCGTCAGCACGTAGCGTTAGCAAGATGAAAAGCTAATAAGAAGCTTTGGCGATAAACGCTCAGTTTTTATACACAATAACTTTCTAAAATCAGGTCAAGATTTAATTAAGTAAAATACCAGGATTTTTAAGAATTTGATATTTTTACTTCCGATTTATTGCATCATGAATGCTGTGCAAATCCTTGTTTATGGACCAAGGTTATTCTCTTATGAAATGAAGATTTTCTACAACTACAAATAAGAGCAAAAACCCTAATCAGTAGATAGTAATATCGCTAAACTGAACAAGGAGGAGCCTCTTACAAAATCTTCTAAGGTGTTAGAGCATTTTAAATAACTTCAACAAATATTTCATTCAGATCATATTCTGTCAAGAACTACATGAAAATGGAATTTCATTTATTTAGGTTGTTTCTTTATTACCGTTAATTTGTTTTGTTTTTGCTTTAGTTCCTGCTGAAAGAAACATTTCGTCTCGAAATTCTAACAGTCTAAGTCAGCACCGCACATCGTCTGTAACACCAACACTTCAAAGTAATCGCCTCAGGTTTGTTCATTTCATGCACATCAGTGTATTTTGTTTTTTCGACTCTTTTGCCTCGAAAGCCAAATTCAATGGGTTTTGAAGTTGGACGCTTTTGTATTTCATCTAATGTTGAAGACGATCTTCACAGTCTGCAGGTTTGCTAGCTGAGTTCTCCCTTCCATGCCGTAAGCGTGATGTTCCGTTGGAAGCAGAAATATATCTGCAATAAACTCACGAATTGCGCAAAGTTTTGTTTACGAATTGAAAAACATTGGTATTATTAAAAGTTAGTTCTTTTGGGAGACAAGCTAAATGCCTGCTTGACTCATTGAATTAATTCATGCAAGCTTTGGAAAGATGCCTGGATAAATTGGGCAATCAAATTTTGCTAAGGATTTTCTGCCACTTTGATATTTCAATACATGGACGTTTTACTTAACAATAAGAACAATCATGTACGTTGCAATCACGCAAACTGAAAGCATTTTTAATTGAGGAAATGTACTTTTCAGGGTTTGCTCTGCAACTAGCGTAAGCAATCTCTCTCCAATACACCTTATTGGCACCCAACCTGAGGAAATTGCTGGGTTGTCATATGAAGCTGTGCAACGAGCCATTTCTGCGAGAAGCACCGGCAATGACCGAGGAGGTGAAGCTTTTTAGGTGCTTTTGTATTAAATTCTTATACGGTTGACAACGATCTGTCCAGTGTATTTGAGTATACAGCAGTGCAGCATCACAAACGAGACTGGATTATAAAACAAACAGTAATGTAATGATTACATGATAGAAAATTTTGATATATCACTTTGCTTGTTGTACTTTATTCATTGTTGCTGTTAGTTCTTTTTCTTATTAACATCTCAATACGAAAGCAGGACTGGAAAAATATTGACCATTAGCAAACGTTCCGTTTTCTTCTTTCAATATACTCACATACGTGGTATGTGATAAGAGATGAGAACGTATGCATTGTGTTTCCCCATCCCCAACACTCGAATGTGTTTTTCGCTGTATATCCTGCAACGCAGTTGACATCTTACCATTGATATTCTTCAAACGGATATTATGCTTCAGAATGGAGAACGCAACAAATACACCGCAACCCCAAGACTGCAATAAACTGTCCCCCAAAGATGACCCACCATTAATTTTAAACCTTTACTCAACTCGGAATTTGCTTTTTAGTTATCGTATAGTACATATTGTCAACTTTTCCGATTGGCAATAATTTACTAAAGAGGATCTTCATATTTTACTTTTGTTAACAGATAATCAAGACGTAGGGTGACTTCAGAACATAGGAAACAAGACTCTTTTTTCAAAGACGTGGTTCTAGTAGGGTCTTTGATTTTTTAAGTTACACATTTTTTGGAGGTCACCAAAAAGTTTTTCTAAGATTAGCTAAGCAAGTTTTCTCAGTACTGGGCGCACCATTCTTGCTTTGCTGGTTACAGTTGGATGAGAAGGTGAAAGGCTTTTAATCCTGAGACGGGATCTTCTCGCTCTTCAAAAGTACTTCAAGCTCTTAAGCCAAGTTTTTTTTTCGCTATGATAGTCGCAAAACGCATTACAATCTTATGTCAAGCCATGGATAAGCATTTATATGTCTCCAGAAAAAAGAGCACACCCTTGTGCAGAACGTCATTAATCTGATTAAAAATGAGGGAAATTTCTTAATCTTCCCTCANATAGAAAGTTTTTAACGTCCGATTGTGAAAATCATGAAAGTTGAAACTTTTTTAGTCCTTCAAAATGTTCTACTTTTGACATCAGCACGTTCCTTTGCCAGAGTTTGGCCACAAAGTAAAATTATTCGTAAATTTAAGAGTCTTTATTCTGTTTTACAGGTCCAGATTTCCCTCCCGGGTCTCCTTTCAGCGCAATATCGCGCGCAGACTCAATGCGGAGTCGTGACTCAGCATGCATGCTGCAGCTTAGCGCTGTCGACAGGTGTCCTAGTCAAACGTCAATGGTTTTCGCTGATGGTCCTATGTAAGTGGCAGCCTGAGGACAGCAAAAAAGTCCAAGTGATCATAGACAGCAGTTACTTCCATTTTCAAGACGGTTGGTGAAGGAGTGGCTCATAGCTAATTAGATGTCACTGACGGAATAACAATAAAAAGTTTGCCGTGGATGAAGACGAAGTCCTCAGCCAAGTACAAAAGTAAATTGAATTTTCGTCATGTGCGAAGGTCGAAAAAATGATTTCAACAAAAAAGCTCACAATCAAAGCATAAATGGTTGTTTTCATAGGTCATCAAAAAGTAGAGCCTGAAAATAAATGTCTTTGGGAGGAGCTGCAGTATTATAAGTAGCAATATCAACTGAAAGCTGATCTACATGCGTTAGTTTCTTCACAGGTGATATAAATTTACGAGTAAAATATTTTTGTAAAGATACTTTTTGTTTTAGTTTTGCTTGTTTCAGCTGGAAATGTTTATGTGCCAACCTTTTTGTGGAGAATTCTTAAGCAACATTTTGAAAGAATACACAGTGCAGATTGCAATGAGTTCGGTGCAGTGGTTGATGTTGCCTTTCCTGTCTTTCGTGATTGCAATATTTTTAGCAAAGTCAGAGTAAAGTAATACTGCGGTTTGGTACTTTTCACTGTATTAGCATAAAAAGAACTTGGAATTTTTACTGTTCACAGAGTTTATGTAAGTTTTAAGTTCTTTGCAGAATCCTAGAAAATAGAAAATTGTCATTTTTAATGGCGGTGTACAGCTGACATTGAAGCGCTTGTGACGTGGAATATACGAAAATAGGATTGGGCAATTAGCAGCCTGCGGGCCACATGTGGCCCGCCACAACGTTTTCAGGAAGTATTCAGGAAATACGTTAAAATCTCAAATTTCCTTCAACTCATCACAGTAAACGTTCGTGCTGAGGCTAACTTGAACAGAGACTTGCTTCTATTTCCATTAGAAGGTACGACCCTCCGTTAAACGTGGCCTTCTCAAAGTGGCCCTCAAGCCAAATTAATTGGCCACCTCTGTACCAAAACACCGAACTGTCAAAGTACCATGTTCTCTTGTTGATTTAGAAGTTAATTAGTTTGGGACATTTTGGCCGGTGTTTGCTTGTCATTTTTAAAATTTGAAAACTGTATCGATATAACCGGGCCAGGGTCAAACCTTTTAACTGTGAAATTGACTTTCACTGTAATAGTAGATTTGCTTTCACAAGGACGTTGAGTAGTAAACTTAGTATTTCTATAGACAGAAAAAACTACAAGTTTTTTGAAGACAATGCAGTTCCTTAAGAAAATTCAAAACAAAATGTAAGTGAAATTCCTTGGCTTTATACTTGCATTCGACATTATCACTGCTGGTTATGTAGTTAGCAAGTTCAACGAACCATGACGCACACGTGTTAAGTTATCTTTTCACACTTTACAGAAAGTTATACAGCCCTTTTTTCAGTTAGTTCACTTTATTTCCAGATACAACTGAGGTGTATAGAAGCGAGAGTAATCTGAGCGACTAATGTTTGAGATTTTAAAATAGGTTATGTTTTTCTTGTTCTTTTTAGCACATAAAATCGCCTATGCGTAAGCATGAGTTGATACGTAAGCAGTGGCGTTTGAAAAATATGCTATCTAAAGCTAGAGCTCCAATTCTGAGCAAAAGCGCTTCATATTATGTCAGATCCTGAGGTTCCGAATTTGTAAGCTCAGATAAAGATGCCAGTTTTAATTTGTAAGCTCAGATAAAGATGCCATGACAGCGTTTGGTACGCTTCGTTGAGTTTGTTTCTTTTTATTTTTTTTACTGCACGGACATTGTTTTAGATGTTCCAGCAAACTGTGTCTGCGCAAATGCTTCAAGATTGTGAAATCGATTATAATTTTCATTCGATGTCTCTTCTGGCGGTATATCTATAAATAATATTCTGCGATCGGGGTTAGCGCTCCCCACCTGTTGTGTGTTAGAGGAAATAGGCTTTTGCGATCATTTAATATTATATCGCAAACGTGTTATTTCCTCTCTTATTCCTTGCAATTTTTGTTTCAAAGTGCACTTTATTGCCAATCGCGTGGTGTTTTCACTGTCTCTTTACTGCGATTCTCGGATTACCCGTTCCTTTCATCATACCGTTTTGTATTTATCATTGAGTAAAAAGCTTGACTGGTGGTGTATGCAAGAAGCGAAAACGAAAAGGCAGTGAAAGCAGATTTTGTTGAATTTAGGTAAATGTGTTACTTTTTCGTGAGGTCTTCAAACAAACAAGGCCTATATCATTTTTATGCCGTTACTATGGTCATTACGAGACCTTTCACAGTAAAATTTATGATTTTTTGAAAAAAAAACTTGCCAATCAGCTGCGAGATGTTACATTTCTACCGTCCATAAAAATCTTCACAACGCTGGCGGTTTTTGAAGTAGAGCTTATCTCGTAAATCAGCCATCTATGCAGTGTGTTAACAGAGCCCGGAAATCTTTCAAGAACTTCGAAATAAACCTTCACGTCGATACGTACAAAAAAACACAAAAAATAAGGTCGTGGTTCTGTGAGAAAACATCCAATGCTACTAGCCCTTGAGGTCCCTCGTGCACCACGTTTTTTGCTGAACTTTGCACAACCATAACTCACCAGCCGGTTGGCTAGAGAGCTGTTCAAACCTCTCTAAAGATACGGGAAGTCTTGTAGTTTAAATTTTTTTTAATTGGAAAGGTTTGGGTTTTGTTTTCTTTGGATGACGTTATAATGGGGGAAGTTTACGCGCATTTTGACCGAGGCACATCGGGCCCTGGGCGCCAAAACAAGCAGCCAATTTTTGACTCAAGTTTTTATTAGAAACTAAGCTATAATATGAGTATTTAGAGCCCTTGATTGACTTTCTAGCTTTTCTGGTTCCAAAATTATGGCTCAAACACCAAAACTTCTTGGACATATTTTAGAATAATATCAAAGGTATGATTTGCCCATATTGGGAAAGTTCTTGTCAGCCATAACTCTGCAGCAGATTGAGCTAGCTAGAGAGCTATTCGAACCCTCTAAATATGCGGAAAGTCTTGTAGTTTCGACTTAAAAATTGGAAAGTTTTGGATTTTTGTTTTTGTCGATGACGTCATAACGGGAGTAGGTTTATGCTTATATGGATGACGTCATCAAGCCCTGAGGGAGCCCTTTTTTGACTCGAGTTTTTATTGGAAACTCGGCTATAATACGAGTGTTTAGACAGAAGGTTTGATTGGCTTTCTAGCGTTTCTGGTTCAAAAGTTATTGCCAAAAACACCCAAATTAATTAGGGAAATCCCCTAGGGAATAATTAATTAATTTGTGGTTTTTTGGGCGTAACATTTGACCCAGAAGAGCTAAAAAGCCATTCAAACCCTCGAAAGACTCGTATTATAGCCTTATAGTTTCCAATAAAAACTCGAGTCAAAAAATGGGTCTTGGCGTTGGTACCCAGAGCCTGATGAAAATGAATAAACCTACTCCCATTATGACGTTATTGACAAAAAACAAAAATCCAAAACGTTCCAATTTTATTAAGTAGAAACTACAGGGCTTTCCACCAGGAGCAGGCAAATTTTTGGGGTACGAAGGATTTTTGCCCGAATTTCCCCAAACTTGCTCGAAAAATAGTTGCGCCACTTAATTTATGCGAATATTTTCTCATGAAACCAAAGGTGTTCATGCGATTCTGCACACGTTGGGCGCCATTCTGCCCTGCATTTTCAGAGACTTTGCCCAGATTTCAAGGGATTTTGCGAAGGTTTCAAAGGTTTTCACGGATTTTTCCCAGATTTCCGCAGATTTTTCCCAGATTTTGAGGGATTTTGCCCGGATTTTCATCAAATCAAAACTTTTGGGGGTGCACTTGTACCCCCGCTTCCTACACAACTGCTTTTAGCATCTTTAGAGGGTTTGAATAGCTTTCTAGATCAATCTGCTGCTGAGTTATGGCTGACCAAAACTTGCCCAATATGGGCAAATCATACCTTTGGTGTTATTCTGAAATTTGTCCCATAATTTTGTTTTTATAGCCATAATTTTGGAATCAGAAAAGCTAGAAAATCTGTCAATGGCTCTAAATACTCACATCATAGCCTAATTTTCAATAAAAACTTGAGTCAAAAATGGCGCGCCGGGTTGGCACCCAGAACCCGCTGACTTCGGTCAAAAATGCGTAAACTTTCTCCCAGTATGACGTCATCGACAAAAAACACAAATACAAAATTTTCCAATTTATTTAAATCGGAACTACCGTACAAGACTTTCCGCATCTTTAGAGGGCTTAAACAGCTCTCTAGCTCAATCGCTTGGCGAGGTATGGCCGAACAAAGAGTTGCCCAAATTGGGCAAATGTGCTGACTAGGGCAATCAATTTTTGTCTTAAAAACTGAAAGTTTTGACTTTATAATTTGCAAATTTTGACTTTACTTTGACCTATAAATTTTCTGCGTTTGCAACTGCGAAATAATTCAGCCTTAGGTGTTTAGGTTAACGCAGAAGCATACAGGCACTCTAAGCTTCAAAATAAAAAAAAATTGGTTGTTTAACTTTGGGGATGATATATTGATAAGTAGCCTACATTAATAACTGCAGTAGCGTCAAAACTGAGAACATCATAAAGTTGAAACACTATGCGCATAAAGAATTGAGTATTTACCAAAACAATTATTATAAGTCCACTTCTTGCCTTACCACGCCTTTCCTGCATAATATTCAATCGTCCATTAGTGCGCAAAACAACATCATGACGTCAGAAATTGCAACAAACACATTAATATTACAGAATAGCAACTAAATTTGCAAAAGCATATCAACATCTGTTGTTGTAGTTTCAATAAAATATCGATAAAGAGAAAAGAAAACTGTGCTGCATGAAAATCTGACCCAGCGATAAATTTTGACCTAATGCTAAATTTTGACTTTTTTTGGCTAATAATTTGGGATTTCCTCATGGTATCAGCGTGAAAATTGGTTTGTGGACGTTTCATAAACTTTAGAAAAGGCTGAAAATTTTTGACTTTATTGACTTTTGGTTGCCCTAGTGATGACTTAAAGGACTAAACAGGTGCGTTGCTAGACGTATAAATAGATTCTTGCTTATATTCGTCATCAATTTTCAAGTTATATGCAGCATCTAAGCGCAATATAAACGAAGTATCTAATAATAATTAATGAGGTATAACACGAAACAACTATCCTCTAGCGATGCCAGTGATGTTATAAACTCGGTACTCTCAGACAGTTACACAGCAAATGATTCATCCTTATCAGAGCCGGAAATTGGTGGTGGATTGAATGGATCGCTGCATCAAATTATTGAGGCGGGTTGTTACTGCACTGTAAAAGTTTATTCCAGTGATGGCAAGTTCAAAATGATTGTAGAAGTGGTGCTAAGGGGACCTGGTGATTATGGTGACTTTGAAGTTAATTTTCTGAAAAGATCTAACAATATTAGAAACGAATTTGTGTTTCCAGACAGGGATGATATTGCCTTTGCTAAAAGTTTTTAGCGTGCTGTAAGAGACTTCATCTGTAGCAGCCGACAAAGGGGCCTTTCTGATGGTTTGAGATATGACGCCCATATATCTCCGTATTCGTATAGAACTTGAAGGTTTTAAGTCTGAGAAACGGTTGCAAGGCGTGGGACCCAGAGTGACAATTCAATTCGTATCTCGGCAGTTACATCGTAGTCTGCTTCATTTCGTTACATTCTTTTGTTGCAATTTGTTAATTTGTATAAATTCTGTTGTAACCAGAAATCTTGCTATTTGTTGAAATCTCTGCGCTTTTTTGGAAGAATTCGTTGTGTTGCACCTAAATATGACAGGATTCTTAGAGGTAGTTCAAAGGTACAACACAGTGGTCCATGAAACAAGAATAAAGCAGGATATCATAATCAATAATATAACAGGGCTATTTAGGCAGCGGTTTAGAACCTAAGGGCCAATGACAGAAATATTTTTAGTTCTAAAAAAGACAGCACCATCACTTTTGTATCAGCAACTTTTGATAGGCTATGAGAAAAAAGCAGTGGGCTATTTGTTGTTTATTTGGCCTAGGACAATTTAGTGCAAGTTTATTTAAAGGAAAATATTAGGTACCCGGTATGGACCTACAGGGACCCGATTTCTCTGATTCTAAGAACCTGATGATAATTTTCTCTGATTCTAGGGACCCGATTTTCAATTCTAGGGACCCGAATCGGGTCCCTAAAACCCCTTAAAAAAAACTGATTTAGTGTCAATATGACTTTTGATAACTCTTACGTGGAATAAGGAACGGAATGTTGAGTTTTAAATCACAAACATTTTACCATCTCAGATTAAACAATAACGCTTTTTTATGCTCAGTGCAGACTGGTTTCGTTTCAATTACTGACCAAAACTGCCATCAACCGTACGCTCTGCACAAAATAATCAAATTCACAAGACAAACGTACGCAACTTTGGGAATCTATCAGGAGAAAGAAAAGTGCAAAGTGTTGGAACACCAGATTCAGGCAGATTTCATTTTCGGAAACTAACTCAGAGTCTAAGGCCATGGATTTCACTGGAATATCTAAGATCCTGAGGGAATAATATCAACAATCGTCGACGAAGGAAACAGCCCGAAACTCACCATTCTCAGTGTTGCAAACTCCTGGTTTGTAAGAAAATAAAACTGATCACACTTATCAGCGAAAANCNCCTTCAAATGTCCCCTTTTAAACAATGTAGACCAAGTTTTTCAAAAGAATTTAATGCTTCGAATCAATAAAAAATTCCATCTATTCTAAAACACGCTTTGCCCCCAACTTATTTTCCAACGTTGATTGCTACAATGCACTGTCAACTGTTTACTCAAAAAATAAAAACATACTCTGTATGCCATGAAAGCAGTTGATTCTTTGGGGAGATTTGCTCCTTTCGATAAATACTGCATCCTTGCCTCGTTGATTTTTATCGTTTTGCTGATTTTCAAAACCTGCACTGTGCATGTAGCAATTCTGTTACTGAATGCCACCAACGTGTCTTTGATCACCAGATTCCTTTCTCTGAATTTCAATTTTAGCGTTACAATTGACATCACATGTAAACTCAGCCTTGGCACTTCATTGTGATATTACAAAAAATTAAGAAATACAACGTAAAATCCGGCAAAAATCAATACATAGCAAATCAGAATCTCGGTTCTTATCAAAATGAACGAAACAACAAGTGCAAAACGTCCTGCTAAGGTCCACGGAAACCGTGAAACAGAGCTCGTAGCGTAGGGTGTTTGAAAATCTAGAAAAGAATCGCCAAAGATTGAATCGTTTCTTGCTGAGGCTTCAAGTGCCCTGCTGATATCTATACACTGTGGATTAAAAGTCAAAAAGCTAGAAAAGCATTTGCTTATCATAGTTCATACTTCATGGGTTTCGCTTTTCAAACCACAGTGTGTTCTGAACTATATCTGCTTTTGCAAATCAAATTTAAAAAATGTGGTAATTCTTACGCATAACAACAAATACTGAGCGTTTGCAACTGAACAAAGCAACTGAGCGTTTGTAAGATTTTTTTATATCTTGCACATACTCAAAACTTTCGCAAAATCGAAACAAAGGTATACGGAAGGCCTTTCTATGTAAAGCACCAATCACAGACATACTATGTGTTGACATTTGTTGGTTTGGGGGAAATATTGGAAGTCTTACTCTTTAGAAAAAAGGCTTCGATAAGGTATAAAACCGAAGTCAAAAACCCAAAGATATCCGCAGCCAGTCGAGCAGCGCAGTGAAAATAGTCAAATGAAACACAGTGCAAATAACTCGCAAGCACGATAGAGGCTGTAAGATAATGCAAGCACGAAAAGGCAGACCACACAAAATCGATTGATCCGAATATTGAAATTTTGCTTGCCAGGCCAAGTATGTGCAGCAAGAGGATGATGAGGCTCACTGCCCAACTGATAATGTACGCCGCAAATGCCCATGTACGTCCGGAGTCACATCCATCATTAAAATAAGGACAACGATATCCAGAGGCGTTCAGGAGAGCGAAAGTTGTGCAGCCAAATATACATATCACAGACTTAATAATTCCATTTTTGCTCCAAATAAACTCTGCAACAACAAAGGCAAAAGTTTGTAAGCACATTTAGCCTATTGGATGTTTTTCATACACAGTAAGTAGTTCCGGATAATACGCGTTGGTATCTCACAACTACCAAGTGCTGACATAACAGAATGTTAATCTATTGCAAACTGCGCAGCAATTGCAAATGTACATCCCATAAATGGCAAAAAGAAGGTACAGACTCTAATTAACGTTGAACAGCATTTCACATACACTCGCTTGATGTAAGCACAAACCGCCAGCCATGTTCAAGTGAAAAACGTAGGTAAATAGACTATTTTTTAATTTTGTGTATGGCAGAGGTCTCGGCAACTCCACCAAAAGTAAGGTATCATAGTATTGTTGAAGTGCCTTGTTCTACTAATACATAAGTTTAATCGTTTAATTTGAATCTGATTCACTCTGTCCTGTGAGAGAGAGAAAGAGTCACTCAGGCTTGCGGCTGTTTGAGACACGAAGCAGGCATAGGAGATTTGAGGGGAGACTCCGGTACAATTTATTGGCTTCGACTTCGCGTTACGTTTAAGAGCGTACAGCGGCAACTTTTATCGACCATTGGCACACAAAGCGAGGCGTCTGCTCTTTACCACGGTGACGAAACTAACTCGTAGCGAAATGCAGAGAATAGTCGAAAGAGCTGACAGAAATGAATTGCCGAACTGACTGACTGAACGACACTCCCGCATGCGAGGTAGTAAATACATGCGAAATAATACGAACAGGAAATCGCATTCAACACGAAGGTGTAAATGATAAGTCACGTGACAGGTGCAAGCGTTGTGTGAACATGTGAACAGTTTGTGTCCAGCAGGAAGGCTCAACGAACAATCTCTCATAAATTCGTTGATTCCAGGCCATACTCCATACGTATTTGTTCAGTAAGATGCATGGTGGTTTTCTATTGCAGTGCGTTTGCTGCAGCACAGCCAGATCATCCATTGGTTTAGAGATGATTTGCTTTTTGGGGGGAATCGCGATATCATATTCATGTAAGAAGCTGATACTGCTGGGTATTTTGAAAAGTTTTTTTGAAATCAGAGGGGTGAAATCAGACAAATCATCCTTTTCTGTTTAAATTTTTAGATGCGGTGAAAGTGGTGTTTTTCCCATCTTGTACATTTCAATGTCACCATCAGTTCTGCCACCATTCTAATATCATGAAAAAGCTTTTAATGTTGGTCTCAAGTTAGTTCCATTGCTTTGGGGTTAACTTCCCCCTTTGAGCTTAATATTTTACAAAAACTTTATTACGTGCTCAAAGGAGATTATTGTTTTCGCGTACTTTTTGCATGTTAATTTGTCGACTTTATGCAAATACCACGGAATGAATTTGCATGCAAATTTTAAGGAACAGTGTGAATGGGCAAAATATAATAATTTGGTTTTGGTGGGATTCTGGGTTATCGTCTGCATCCAGAAACCATCTCACCACTTTTTGCAGACTTTTCGTCCACTACGCACGTTTAAGATTGTGTTCCGCGATAGTTGACTTTATCCGTAAAAATTGTCTTTATTTTGTCTGCTGTGGCTGAGCAGCGCAAGTGCTGACCGCATTGGCAGTTTCTGTAGCATTATGGAACTGTTGCACGAGCTCAAAATCAGCAGTTGCTAACATAGAAGCATTCGGGCATTTGCTAATGTCCCAGCAGGGAAAAAAGAAAACTAGAAGTTTGCTGAACTTCTATACATAACAAAAAATCGGACGTTTTCTTGCATACTTCATTCTCAATTCTTGTGTAGTTTAGCAAGATTCGATCTTGCAAACCGTGGTGTGCGTCAGACAGTACAGCCGCACACTTTTTACGCTCCACTGATCGTAGTCGACAAGACATTAGCGTAGCCTCATTTTGCAGTTGTAAATTGCTCTGACGTAGTGATGAGTGTGCTTTACTCCCCTGTTTTAACGCGCAGCCTGATATTTTTGCAGTTATGAACTGCTGTGTTGTAGCGTTGAGTTTATCTTCCTCCGATGTCCTAACCTCGAGCGCTGACAGTTTATATTCGGTGCAATGACACATAAATTAAGGGGAGTGCGTGTAGAATATGCATATTATGTCAACAAACTTCGCCAAAACGTTCGTTTGGAAACATGAATATGACGTCAACTTGTGACGTCATGAACAGCGCACACCAAATACAAATGACCAACATATGCCACTGAATGAAACCACCCCCATGAAACTTTTCTGGGTACGCCACTGTACAGGGGGAAAATATTTCAAGCAGCTTAGGAGCTGAAGTTACCAACGGTTTCAAATAGACAAAAAGTCACATTGGTATTGAAATTTAATTACACAAACTAAACGCTGTTCTCGTTAAAATTAAGTAATGATTTCATGTGGCTATCACAAATTTCTGAAACAAAAATAACGAAACGTAAAACTTTAAAAGCCGTTGGATTTTATGCAACTGAATATATAAAGTTAAAAACGACCCAGCCTCTTGAAACATAAAGTAGCATAAATTTGTACAGGCATCACCAATGTACTGATTTGAATGCAAGTATATCTAACGTTTTGGCGTTCTTAATAAGTTGACAAAGCCTTTAATTGACAGAAGGGCAGGGTACGTATAAGCTTGTATCACCTTAAAACATTCATTTCATTCATTTTCACACCAGTTTTTCCATGCGGGAGGGTCCTAGGAGACCTCTAATATCTCACTGTTTTTAGCAACCTGTATCTCCGTTGGTTCCACACCAAGACAGGAACAAGCCAGATCTCTCGATTTTCTGGAGAGAAGTGACAGCATTCAAGGTTTTCCTAATTTCACAGCTGAACACTTTGTCACGAAGTCTCACGCCGTGAACCTTTTACAAAAATCTCATCTCTGCCGCTTGTACTTGGGATATCACTCTTTCGGTCATTATCCAAACTTCATGACCGTAGGTGAGGATTAAAACCGAGACCGATTTAAGAATTGACAGCTTTTCGATGGCTGAAACTCCCGTTTTGTGACCACGGAACGATAAAGGTCACGTAATACTGTTTGCTTTACCAATTCGCGTATCAATCTCCTTGTTCAGCTTTCCGTCACTCGCGAATACGCACGGCGAGATATTTGTACTTCTCCACCTGCTGCAGTGTTTTACTGCTTAGTTTTAGCATACACTGACATACGATAAATACTGTACGTTTGTGAGTTTATGAAAACCAAGTATAGATTACGACAAGCGGCGCATGCAAAATGAACTGGTGTGCAAGATTTCGAGAAGTTTATTAAAAACCAGGAGACAACTCCTATGCTCCTCACCAAAAATCTTCAATATAATTTAAAAATTTTCGGCATGTGTTACTCATTTGCTCTCATATCTGGAGTTTCCACCAACGTTGTCCATTCATTCACTGATTAAAATCACAGTAAGTGACTGGAGGCCAGGGGCGCAGCCAGAATGAGGCCGAAAAGGCCAAGGCTCCCCCCAAGAAACAAACTTGCTAAGATTATTAGTGGTGCTTTGGATCATTTTTCAACTGTTAGAAAACATCAGTGACTGACACAGTCCCGTCGCCACGGAGGAGCTTTGGTGGGCTTAGCCCCCCTAAATGAAATATGAAACACTAAAAATCAATAAAGTGTTTATCAAATTTTCATTGTCGTGCCCACCTGCGCAAACGTAATCCCCCCTATTGAAATCTTCCTAGCGAGTTCTGGACTGACGACATCATTGACTGGCCCCTCCCGAACAAAATTCTTGGCTGCGCTACTGCTGGAGGCTGCCAGGGTATAGGTAGCTGTGAAAGATTCCAAACCATTTTCGTGTTCGTGGTGCCTTGCCAGGTCTGCTGGTTTCACACAAAACTCCAATTTTCTATCAGTTTCGTAGAATAGTCTTGTCTCTTGCTCTGTGACCAGCCTAGAGGCGTTTTGCCAGTCAGTGGATTGCTTTGCAGGTTTTTCCTTTCCCAGAAAAGGCCGCATACTGTACATACGGTGTGCAGACAATTGAGACCAATTCATCTGAGACCACGTTCGTTTGAGACCACGTTGGTTTGAGACCTGTTCGTTTGTGACTCGTTCGTTTGAGACTACATTTATTTGAGACCGCATTCATTTGGGACTTGTTGAGTTGAGACCGGTTCATTTGAGACTGCATTTCTTTGAGACGACATTCATTTGAGACTTGAAAACTTCAGGTCTCCCGCAAAGAAGTACTGTAGAAGACAGATCGTAAAAATGTGATTCACAGTAAATCAAAACAGCTTCAATTTAACGTGGCGTAACATTAATGTGATCTCAAATGAATGTAGTCTCGACTGAAAGTGGTCCCAAATGAAAAAGTGTCAAATGAATGTGGTCTCAAATGAAAAAGTCTTATGTGAATGTGGTCTCAAATGAACAGGTCTCAAAGAACGTGTTCTCAAATGATCGTGGTCTCAAATGAAGTGATCTCAAATGCGCAACTTGCGCACTGATGTTTTCATTTTCATTAATATGTTGATATAAATTGCAGATAGTGAAAGTTTGTGTAAACAAAGGAATATAAAAAATTGTGCTCACTTAAATTTTCTGGGGCGTTGTTTTTTAGCACGAATCCTTCCACTGCGTAAAGAATAGCGACAAGGAATCCAAACACGCAGGCCGCTATCCTTTCATCATTGTGAGTACCCGTATAAATTGGAAGTATTATACTGGCCATCAAGCAATGGAAGAAAGAGAACACTGTCAGACAGACGTCCACGGCCTGCATTGAAAAATTAATTGCAATGTAATAAGCTGGGTACAGTATTTTCTTGGAAACCGTGAAAATTAAGAGTTTTAAAATGGTACATTGGAGTAAGTTCAAAACATTTCACTAAAACGTGTAACAGTAACTTTGAGATTCGGAGCCAATTTGGGAAATAAAAATCTTCGGTTGAATCTCAATACTTTACTTTTTTACTAAACAAAAGGTTTTGTGTAACATTATTCCGACTTGGATCCTGCAGTTCTGTCGATAGACATTGCCGTGTTAAAACACGTGCAGGTTAAATCTTTTGCATTAATTTTTAAACATTCTTTGATCATTTTTTTGTTTCACATCATGACATGCAATTACTTTTGCTTCTAAAACTAGTAATTATGTTATAAGTTACCAATATTCTGTACGACGCACATCGTAGGAAATTCCGCATTGCATTTTGGAAGCCAAAGTAGTAGCGATGAAGAAGTAGGATAGAATAGAGAAGCACCAGGAAATAATGTAGGCAGCCATCGTCCACGCTACCACACCAGAGTAACCACTGGCTGCTATCAAAGCGAATGCAATGCATCCACAAACAATTATGGCCAATCTGATCAATCCTTCTTTGCTGGTGAGATATGCGACACCAGAATTAGTCATTCTGGTTCTAAAGCTCGGGAGCTTTCTGCACGAACCAGAATAAATTAACACTTTATCAATGGCTAACTTTACGTGCACAGACTAATGCACTTTGTTGTTGAACCTAGAAGCAAAATGCAAAGAGAAATGTTTTATTAAACACGTTAGCTAGGTCCAGTGGTGTATCTATGCAAACTAGCGCCCGTGGCAAAATTTAAATGAACACCCTTTTTAATAATGTAAGTACGAGATATAGGCACAGTTTTCGGCAAAGATAACTATGAAGAAATAAATGCTTTAAAACAGAAAATATATGTCTGTTTTAAAGGTTTCAGCAAGTAAAATTACATATTATCTATAAGAAACATAACATACTTTCATACTTGTGTTTTTGATCATGCCATAATTTATACATTATATTGACTGACCAGCCTGTAAATCTTGCACAACAATCACACAACATATTGCAACTACAAACGACAATTTCTTTTGAAATGAATAACATTCAATTTGAATGGTGGAATAAGCCATGCGTACAAGAGCAGCACCACGTTTAAACGTGCGACAGCCAAACCACTGGACAGAAAAAGCTATAGCTCTAAACAAATCGAACGAATATCTCCTTTCATAACTTGACAATTTTTACTCAACTGGTATGGTAACGCTACCATTTTCTGATGTTTTGAGAACTAACAATAGTTCTCTTCATTTATTTAGCCTATTTGTCGGACACCAGTGCGCATCGAAGAATTTTCGTAAAGTCGAAGTCGGCCGCAGCAATCTTAAGTAATTTGTAAATCTGTGGTAGTTTAACATCAGTTATTTGTGTGACAGTCAGATTCTCATAGTCACTGATTTAATCTCGCCACAACCACATCCGACTAATATCCTCTTGCCTGAAACGCAACAGCACGGACTGACTGTGCCTTTCGTGTTCTGTAACGTGAGAAGGACGAGGTCATCTAGATCAGCACTTCCCAACCAGTGGGCCGCGGAACCACTTAAAAATATTACAGATTCTTGTAACTAACTAAAATTTTTTTAAAAATTAACCGATATTCCATAATTTTCCATACACGAGTGCGTGAAATGGAAACCATGAATCTGCCCATTGTTGCGTTAAGAATTACGCATTGTGCGGTTGTGCTCTCAGGACACAAAGAAGGCTAGCTGACTCTCTGTCAGCCTTGTATTTTGCCTAAATTCGCTTGTGTTACATTTGTCAAAAGCTTACAATAACATCTCGACTACATCACTGGTGTTGAGTGCGCAAAAATGTCGAATGAGTCACTGAAACCATCGGAGCTGGAGAGACCGCAAAATGCTCACCACCCACGAAGTGTAACGAAGCCTAAAAAATATTTTGAGAGGAAGAGAGATGGTCTGCAGACACAACAGCAAGTCATGTTTTCCTATACTACTCGATCAAAGCCAGCAATAAAACTAAGCTATTTGGAGGCTGCCGGTCGTGTTGCTTGTAGCAAGAAGGCATTCACTATTGCGGAGGAACTTATTCTACCCTGTTGCCAGTGCTATCGATTTGTGCCGGGAAGTTATTGGAGAAGCAGCTGCTTCAAAACTTGAATTAGAATCACTGTCCAATAACGCGATTACGAGAAGAATAATTGAAATGAGTGATGATATCGAATGTCAGCTGTTCGGAAGAATCAAATCCAGTCCTTACTAGTCCATACAGTTGGATAAATCTACTGACTTGACCAATGTAGCTTTGTTGCTTGTATTTATAAGAAACTGTGCTGACTGCACGGTTCATGACGATTTACTTTTTGCAAAGAACTTCCCACAAGGACAACAGACGCTGAGGTAATTTGTTGCCTTGACACCCACTTTGCTCGTAAAAGCATTGATTGGAAGATCTGTGGAAGTGTTTGCACAGATGGAGCTGGAACAATGACTGGGTCCATCGTGGTGTCGCCAAGCAAGTTCTGGAGAGAGTAAGACAAGCCAAGTAGACTCACTGCTTCTTGCGTAGAGAAAACCTCGCTACAAGGCAAACGTCACCAGAACTGCATGAAGTTATGTCTGTAGATGTAAAGACTATGTGAACTATATCAAGAAAAATGCACTGCATTCAAGATGTTTTGCTGACATGTGTGACAGGCTCAATCCAGATCTTGCAGCTCCTGTACCACTGTAAGGTGAGTTGGTTCTTAATGAAAAAAACGCCTTCTTAATCGTCTCTTTGAATTGAGACGTCAAGTTTACATATTTCTTCAGGATCAGTATTAAAATGTTGTGGAACATCGCTCTACTTTTGTGCTAAACTGGCCCACCTTTCAGATGTGTTTGGCCAGTTGAATCAACTCAACATGTCAATGCAAGGTAGGAGCAGCTCAGTATGTTTAGTTGCTGATAAAACAGAGGTGAGAGGTTTAAGGAAAAGTTAAGTCTCTGGAAAAAAGGGTGAAGAATAAACGACTCGATATATTTCCACTGCTCAGCGAAAACCTCTAATCTACTCTTCATGTGGACATTTCCGAACCAATAGTTCAGCATCTTACTCAATTGTCGCATAAATTTGATTACTGCTTTTCAGAAGATCCATGTCCTGGAAACCTTGGATATTGAATCCTTTTGCTCTCAATTCTGCAACAGAGGAAGTGACTCTGTCCGCGGAACTTAAGGATAAACTCATTGAGCTCTCTGAAGACAGCAGTCTCAAGCTTTGATTTCAGCAAGCAGGTCTTACAAGGAATACCGTTCATTGTCAGAGCGTGCCATCAAAATTATATTGCTTTTTACCACCACTTACCTGTGTCAGTCCGGCTTAACTGTAGCTGTAACAAAATCTAAAGCTCAAAACAGTCTAAAAACTGACATTCTGAATGCTGCGTTGCGTGTGAGCTTGCCTCCTATCAAACCTCGCCTTGATTGGATCATGTCGAAGAAGCAAGCTCAAACGTCCAATTAACAACAAATCTATCGTATGCCTCTTTTCTTATATTTTAGTTTTTTCAACGTCATATGGCCGAGACTTTGCCGATCTTATAGAGGGCCCTAAATAAAATTTTCAGTAAAAGTGGACCATGGGCTGGTGGAAATGGTTGGGAAGCACTGATGTGGATAGGGCAAGCGAGCGTTTTTGTTCTGTGACAGTGTCTGACTGTCGCTTTGTGTCACAATACCACAGTTTTGTCACAATGCTTGTTACTGTGACGAATTTTAAAGTTGTGCAGCTATGTCCAACTCACGGGCCATATGAATGCGGCCCAGTCGACCAATATTGCCAACCTTGGGGTTTTCCCGCGAACTTGACTTGTTTTTTTGTGGATTTGCGTTTTTTTTT
>JGI24022J15233_10000957_pt1 | contig 21788 bp, 13 predicted proteins | sample Ectturendosymbi2_FD_15233 | JGI IMG/M metagenome (IMG submission 15233)
TGCATGTAGGATATGGAAGAGATTTTATGTTAAAAATGTTTAAATTCTTGATGTTATTTGATTTTCAGACAAATTTTCCATAGATATGTACTGCTGACTTTCACATTTAACACCTTCAGTATTCGAATCGAAAAATCAGAGTCTTTTTTGGAGCATAAAATTGGGATAGACTTAACAGTTTCATCAACACTAAAAAAGCTTTCCAAAAACTATACATTTTTATTTTGAGACGTTTCGGATTATTCTTAATCCATCTTCAGTCAAAAAATAAAGCAACACTTGGCAATGCTAGCAATTCTAAACTAAAAGACTCTGTGATGCAAGAAATAACAGTGTGACACAAAAGACGTCAAAAGCAAAACCAAGACCGCCAACCCTGTCTCTCGTTCATAAAACACATATGATTGGAGATCATTTTAAGTACAAGGACAAGCAAACACATCTGGAACGAAGCAATGTGGTATATAAACTTAATGTTCATGTGGTCATTCTTATATTGGACAAACTCAAAGAAATTTGAAATTTCACCTAGATGAACACGATCCTTTAAAATCGAATCACCAAGCTACCGATTTCGTCAAACATTTATACACATATCCAGATCATTTCATGGACTTTAAAAATCCTGAAATCTTGGCATCTGCTTTTAACTACCGCGAATCATTAATTAAAGAGACACTTGTGGTACAAGAACAGCAACCCGAGATTAATGTAGACAATTTTTCCACCCCTTTGTACCTTTTCAATACGTAGATTTTATGTCAAATAATTGGTTGATGCTCAGTTCTTATGTTGATACATACTGCGTGCATTGCTGTTGGTGCTGACGTAGACATATCATGCTGATTGTTGAACTTGAAAATGTTAAACAAAATTTTTGTATCTTTCGTTTGCCGTGCTCTGTGAATAGTCTTGCTGCTGGTCTTGGCTTATTTACATAAATTACGATCTTATGTAGGTTTTGTTTAAGCACTTTCTGCATACCTGTTGGTCCTGCTTTCGCTGTTAGCGAATTTGACAGGGTTGGCGGTCTTGGTTTTGCTTTTGATGTCTTTTGCGTCACACTGTTATTTCTTGCATTACAGAGTCTTTTGGTTTTGAATTGCTAGCATTGCCAAGTGTTGCTGTATTTTTTCGACTGAAGATGGATTAAGAATAACCGAAACGTCTCAAAATAAAAATGTATAGTTTTTTGAAGGCTTTTTTAGTGTTGATGAAAGAGTTTTTCTTAATATTTATATTTGAAATAAATTTGGATTAAGTAAACGTAAAAATTGCAAAGGCGACAAAACAAACGGTTTCAATAAGTTCTTCAGAATTTGCAATAAATTTTGCAGTGGCACTCTTTGTGCTCCAAAGTAAGAAACACACCACAAGCTCACAGCACCAGATATATGAATTTTATCAAAGCAATAAATGAAAAAAACACCCCAAAAATCAATCAAACCCCCTTGAACACTCCCAAAAAATCTAAAACCTTTGGGTCACATTTTTTATGAAGAATGAATTTCTGTAACGTGTATGGATCTCTGTCCATACGTCTTTGGACATAACCACTGCTTTTTTTGACTATGCTAAAATTTTGGTTTTCCCTGGTCTGATGTCACAAATGATGCCGTAAATACATCGTCAACACCTCAAAAATACGCCATGAAAAATCCTTTCTTACAATGTCTTAAGTGTCAACATAGTTTCAGTGGTTTGTGAATTATCATAAAATTATGCCATAAAGCCGATATATTGTCTCCTTTGGCCCCTAAAGGGGTGTGCACTGATGCACAGCACTTCTCAAGTCCACAGTTATTCCAGAATGGCAATGGCTACGGTTATACCTGTGGATCTTGAAATTTGAAAATTTATTCATACGCCACCTGTGACGTAACAGTAACGCACGACGAGAGTGCAGTAGGCTTAGTAGAAATGAAGTAAATGTAAAAGATAAACCCTAACTTAACTCTAACCGTAGCCCTAACCTAACACTAACCCCTAAACATAACACCTAAGCCTGAAAAAAAGTAAAGAAAAAAACTTTAATGAAAGTCGGCAAGGTGAGAGTCGAACCGAAAACCATTGGCATAGTAGCCGTGATGAATAACCCTTAGGCCATGAGATACACGCAGCTTGAATGACAATGACCCTTTTATTTAAATTGCGTCAGGACAGCCATATCTGTGGTCACTTTCTTCCAGAATAGGATTGAATATCCTGGATTCAAAATAAATATTCTGGAATATCGCAGAACCTCTAAATGTTCCATAATGCACATCTGTACTTCTGTGCTGATCTGGTATCTTGTCAGAACACGCAATGTGCCAAGCAGTTGTGGAATTTTTGTACCATGCTTGTTTATTTAAAAATTATTTGAAATATATATGGCATGAATGCATTTCGAACAAGGTATGAATGTAGTGCAAACAAAAGCCAACTATCAAACAAAGGCATTCCCTTTTTGAGTAATTTGTTTTAGTGTGATACGCTTGGGGCTGCTTGAGCTTAACCCACTACAGAGCACATGGGGTTGAGCAAGACTGAAAACTTATTACAGCAATCTACAGTTGAAGGTTTCTGTACTAGTCAAGATTCAAAATATTTCTTGCACTAGCAATCACATATGACAACTCTATGTCACTTAGTAGAGAGGCAGACCACTGCTGCAAATAACAGTCAATACTTTTTTTCAGTACACTTATGGTCTTTCTTTGTGCACAATGCTAAACCTTAGAGTGATGAAGTTTTATGTCATTTGACAACAAAAGTAAAATTTTTTTAGTTAAGCAACTGTCGATGTGGGCATGGCCACTAAATGCAGTTACCACCTTCAGCTGAGATGCGAAACAACACCTCAAGTTCAACCTCCAGTGGTGAATTTGCAGATTTAATTGATTAGACTCTAAGCTTTGTTAAATAGTATCAGTATGCAATTGTTGTGTGTTTGGCATGAAGCTACCAGATATCAGCTGTGTGACTGTGAGGTAGCAAAGGCATGGGCAAAAGTAGAGCTAGGTGGTGAACTTGAGGATATTTTTCTGATATGGATAATTGCATATTTTGATCAAACACATAAAAAAGCTTGGAAAGTTGGCTATGCGATTAACCTGATTTGTGTGTACTGAAATTACATCATTATCAAAAAACAAATACAAGTTGAACAAAGTTAATCCCCATCCATGACAAATTTTTAAGACTGTCATAGCTTAAGCTAAGGAGAAATGCGGTCCCATAGCTCCTTAGTAAAAATAGTAAAATGTGTAATTGCAACAGGGTGGATGAAATCTAAAGTCATTTGGTCTGCACTCTTTTCTAAAGAAAAGATGTGTGACATAGAAAAAAACAAATTATTAAATGCTCAGAAAAGCAGAATATCACATAAGTTCGCACAATAAACGTGTATCAACTCTTCAATTAATCCACTTCTAAAATACAACAGCTTATGAAAATGGCTTGACACCATGAAGTTTCAGTCTTGGAAGTTTTAACTCAGTCTTAGAGGTGGTGGTCTGAACTACATCACTGATATGAACTATATACTTAACTTTTGACCCATCATATGACTGAATTTAAAAATCTTGGGTTTTTAAAAGTTACCTGGTTTCTTTGGAAATTAGTTTTTGTTGTCTCTGTTAAAAGTAGTTAATACTTATATTAAACCAGTTCTAAAAATTTTGCAGGTGGTATTTTGAAGATATAGGTCGAGAAAAAAGTGAAGAAATCCTTTTGAAGCCTGAACTGGAAACAGGAACATTTCTTTTGCGAAAAAGTCAAAATGGTGCTAGTTTTTGTTCACATTTTCCCAAGTGTCTTTATTGCAAGAAAAAAATTGTAATAAGTATTTACTAGAAAGAAGTTCTAACATAACAGACAACCATTAACTTGGTGCTTTCTTTCAGCTCGGAATCCTTTTGCATTATCTGTCTTGGACAGAAAGTCAAGAAATTCAACAATAAAGCATTATAGAATTCACTGCACACATGGAAATTACTGGATACGAACATCAAAAAAGTTTAATTCACTTTTCAGATTAGTCAAGCACTACCAAAGTAAGGTTCCTGGAATTTCTTGGCATTGCTCTACTGTTAATAATCACTACTTGAATAACTTTAATTCTTCTACTTGTTGGTTAGATGTCTTTATTTTTTCTGCTGTGGCTGCTTAGTTGATTGTGTATGGGACCGCATTTCTCCTGGAAACTTAAGAAACACCTCCTACATGACAAAAATTCCCAACTATGAACTTTAGCAACATCTCACTTTTACAGACCAAAATACTGTGTATTCTAGTATTCTGTAACTCTGTTATTTTTTGTGTATATTTACTTTTTCGTATTTTCTGTGTGCACATTCTATGCTTTTCGGCATGAAAATACGCTTTTTGTTTTTTCTGTTATGCTTTGTTTTTCTTTTATATCTCATTAATTAGTTTTTGTAACATTTTTACTTTTTTTACTGCTATTTTTAAATTTCTTTGTATTGCTAAAAATATTCTAACCATACCAAATTCCTTCACTTAAATTCGATCCACTCATCTATGTACGTAGGCATGTGCTTTCACCTGTACATTTTCTTCACCATGTTCTGCGTTCATTCATTTTTTGTTTTTCTTTTCATTATGCTTATTTGATCTCCAACTGTTGTTTCTCAACACTTGTCAAAAAGTGATAAACGGGGTTGGTTGACCAGATGACCGCTACGGTCTTTCGCCACTCCTATATGACACAGCGCCCCTCTTTGTTTAAAATGGTTGGTTTACTGCATGCCTTGGCTTTTATGGTGCTTCTGCTTGTTGGCTGAGTCATATGAAACAATAAACCATTACCATTATTTCTTATGCAATTTACTAGAAAATGATGGTTTGTGCTGTCACCTGCGTGAAAATCACAGCCTAAAAGATAAGAAAGTATCTGATATTTGGGAAATCAAGCGTTCAACTTTGCAATATTATTCAAAATTAGGAGAAGGATATTTTGCAGAAGTCTATCAAGGCAAGTAGAACTGTACCGATATTGCTTTATAATTGTTGTTTTTCTGTAAAATAGAGTCAAAACGTGTGTGGAAAATATGCGCAAACATAATTTGAAAACCTAAATTTGCACATTGCAATGAATTGTATAATCAGTGGGAAATTAAAATCAGCATTAGCTCAGTGGTAAAGTGTCTGTGTCTCAAGTGGAAGGTTAGGTGTGCTATCCATGGCCACTGAGTGAATCGACGTGAGGTTGTGCTCCCTGAGCAAGTGCAATTACCTTGTAATCACCTTGAATTGGCAAGCAAAAAGCAAATTTCAGACCTCGGCCTGCACCCAATTGCCATCACCAGAATCAAATGAAAAATTACAATAAAAGGTAAAAAAGGAACTGTGCAGGGTGAAGCAAAGTTACACAGTGATGAGCTGGTAATTTAGGACCAGTCATCTTTAGTCCATCTAAAAGTGAAGTTGTACTAAGTTGTTTAAAACTGGTATTTGCTGCTTTCTAGCTTTATGCTCCATATTCGTGGAATAGAACTATAAGGAAATTTCTTGTGGGAATGATCTGCGGTTGATCCATTTACAATGCAACATTTATTATTTTTCCGCCATCATATTGCAGTATCATTGTCAACTGATATTTCTTTTCATTGAGTAAAGACACTGCTTCTACAATTATCCCAATTTAGCACATTCACTGCAGGTGTATGAATGTATCATGCCTAAACATCCTGGATATGACACTATTTTCGTGCCACTTTGCAAATCCATTAGCTCGCCAGTTGATAATTTATTAATCCCCTGGTTAGATTAATTAATTTGTTGTTAGACAATAATTTTTTAACCAGAAGCATTAGAAAGTTGATCAAAGGCTCAAAAGACTCAGATTCTAGTCTAGTTTCCAATAAAAACTTGAACAAAATACTTCCAACTTGTGGTTGGGCCCATGGCAAATGGGCCATTTTTTGTCACAAATATGTTTTGCATTCTTGACTCGAACATTTTTTGCATTCTTGACTTGAGTCTTTAGAGCCCTTGTTTGACTTGCTAGCATGTCTGGAACCAAACTGAAAAATCTAGATTTTGCAAAAGTTAAAAAAGTGCCATTAACCGCTTCTGGCCAACCTTTAGCCAGTCGTAATCGGCAGCAAGATTGAGCTAGAAAGCTATTCAAACACTCTGAAGACTTGTGAACTCTTGTACAATAGAATTAAAAAAAAATTTTAGAATTTTTTTTGGCCTTGTTGACTTATGACCCCTGGAATGGGGGCTGTTTTGCTATCATTCTTATGATGTTATCTGCGGATCCAACGTGCAAACATTGTATCTCAAAGTCTTGTTGGATTCCTGACTCAAATACGAGTCTTTAGAGCCCTTGATTGACTTTCTGGCATGTCTGGTTTAAAAGTTATGCCAAAAAACAGCTAATTAGTTTTATGGGCTGCCAAAAAACAGAAAAAACAGCTAATTAGCTAATTAGTAATGGGCTTTTCTCAATATTTTTGGGGGATTTCCCTAATTAATTTTAAGTTTTTTTGGCCCTAATCTTGGAACCAGGAATGCTAAAAATCCATTCAGACCCTTCAAAGTCCAGAAATGTAACCAAAAACAGCTAGACTCAAAAAATGTTTTTACCACTAAAATGGCTCCTGCGGGTCTCAAAGGTAGTAAGGCTAAAAATGCTGACGTCAGCAAAAATAACATAAGTATCCTATCATTATATAAACATAAAAAAGAAACAAACATCCTAAACTGAAACTTTTTTTTATTATTGCAAACTACATACCTTCACGAGTCTTTACAGGGTTTTAAAAGCTCTCTAGCTCAATCTGATGGCGAGTTACCGCCTGTGGTGAAATTCACCCCAGAGTGGCTTTTGAGGGAGCAAAATTTTGGTCATTTTTTGGTTTTTGAGCCATAATTTTAGTCCCAATATGCTAGAAAGTTAATCAAGGGCTCAATGAAGACTCATGTTCAAGTCAAGATTCCAACAAAACATTGAGTCCAAAAAATGTCCCATTGGTTCGGCGCCCAGGGCCAGGCAAAGATGGCCAAAATAACGCAAAAACACCTCTACTTGTGACGTTCCCCCCAGAAAAGCTCAAACCAAAATGAGAATTTTTTTTTGATCTGCAGTTCAAGACTTGCTGAATCCGTAGAGGGTTTGAACAGCTCTCTAGCTCAATCTCCTGGCAAGTTATGGCTTTGCAAAATTTTTAAAAATTGCAAAAAAGTGTCCCACGTGGGACTTACAGGGTTAAAGTCCATGTAATATGAAGGCTGTTGACTTTAAACATAGTTATAGAACATATTTTTGATTCATGAAACAGATATATTATCATCATTGGTTGAACATTTGATGCATGTATGCCATGAGTGTTAATGAAATCACTAACTGGTAGTTTCAGTATTGGCATTTCAATAAATATTTCATTTTGTACATAGGTACTGGTGCCATGAACTTATTTGTATTAAGAGATTAGCCCAAAAAAGTTTGAATGAATGCTCAGCTATTTCTAGTCAGGATTGATAGATTTAAATCAGTGGTCTTCAACCTTTTTTGTTCAATTGCCCCTCTACAGGTCATTTGCTTAAAAATTGCTCCCCACTTATGATTTTAGTGTTAGCAACCATATTATTTTAATTTGTAAATATTTCAATGCTAATGAAATATAGGGACAGTTAAATAGCACAAAGAACGAACAAACAAAACGAATGCAAGTGCGTTTGTAGAAACAATGTCATTCATTTCCAAAAGCAGTTTGTTTCAAGCAGGGCTGTGGAGCTGGAGCCAAAAAATTTTGAATGGTGGAGCGGGAGCCTGAAATTTGAGTTTCCGTTCAGCCGACACAGTTTGTGGAACAAGCCAGTTGTACAAATAAAACAATGGTTCTTAGTTTTTATTGGACCAAATCATTCTGGAGCAGGAGCTGAAAACTTTTAGAGGTTGCAGCCAGAGCAAAAAATTTTGGATACCTAGAGCTGGAGCCGGAACCACAGCCCTGGTTCAACTTCCAACTACTGCGAACCTTGCCCTTGGCTTTTTATCTGCTAGTTTTTTAAAGCTGGTTGCAAATTGGTCAGCTTCAGTCGTATGGCGTTTCCACCAGTCTATGCTCATGTCAAGACGATTGCGGAATTTATTACGCATGTGCAGTGCGTGGTTGAAACTTGCTCAGCAACATAATTTGTGGGAAACCTCAACAGTGATATTAGCAGGCCCATAACCAGCTTGAGACCCCAGGAGGGGCAAAGAGTTTTTCGAGAATGGCCCAAATTTTTTAAACTATGTCCAATGTTTTTTAACTACGTCCAACACATTTTTCCAGGGGAGCGAAATAATTTCTAGGGGGGCTTCACCCCCTTGGTTACGGGCCTGGATATTAGCTTAACTTTCCGCAAAAATTCCAGAAAACGCTCACTGCATTTGATCAAAACATCTGACCATCCGTGTTAAATATGGTACAGACTTCATCATCGCTTTGGTAGTTGATAAAAGTTCCTGGATGTGGATTCGCATTCGCTTATGTTAGTTAACTGGCAAAACACTTCACCCAGTCACTTTCTACACAATCCAACTTTTGGCGTTATTTCCACAACAGAAAGACTTTTTAGCAAACCTCAACCTATAGGTGGCGTAAAAGGTTTTTTGAAATTTTTAGTTTAGCTAAGATGGGGATGGTTGGATTTTCTTGCCAGTATAAGTTATCCCTTTCCTAGCCTACTGTACTGATATACTGTGTCATTAGTAAGATGAACACAGTACAGCTATATCTACAAGCAGAGTAAAACACTCAAACTGATTTAAAAACATGATAAGCACATTTTGCAACTTACGGCTTATAATTAATTTTGCTAGTCAAAAATTGCTACCTAAATCGTCTCACAACAGTCATTTTTCACGTGTTTTTTTTAATAGAAAACACTTGGTTCCACTCTTTCACTCAAGTTACGACCCGAAGTTTTTAAAACACATGATACCTGGACTATGACATGTTTTGCCTACGAAACAATGTTTTGACAACGCTCTATCAAAAACTATATGAAGTTTTGTTTCAAGGCAATATTGCTAATAATAATACATACAGTTGGGGAGATTTATGTAAGTTCACGGGGAGAAATAAATAGGCTAAACTTAATCAAAACTTTTTGTTAATATTCTTAATTGCTGCGAAAGTCGATATGATGATTCAGTGGTAGCAATGTTATGATTGTTGGACCATTTTTAGTATCTTCAAAGAAACTGAAGATTTTCGTCTTTAACTCCTTGGCTTCTGCTAGGATTCAGCGATTTTCGCAAAAAAAACAGCAGTTTGCGGTTCCCTTACCAACGCCGTAGCTCCTCCGCCGATTGCGCTAGAGAGCTGTTTGACGGCTCAAACGGATCGGCCAGTCTAGTAGATTGCACTCGAAAAAAATTTTTGCCTGGGGGTGTTTTTTTTTTGTTAGTGACGTCATAAGCTGAGGACTTTTAGGCCAGCTTGGCCCACTTTGTCTGGCCCTGGGCGCCAACCGTTAGGTGGTAGTATTTCGCTGTAAGGTTTTATTGGAGACTAGGCTACAATCCGAGTCTTTTGATACTTTGGATGACCTGCTGGGGTTTCAGGTTCAAAAGTTGTGGTGATGTAAGTTAGTAAAAATATTTGACTATTTAGCTAATTGGTTAATTAATTAATTTGTTTATTTTAGATCATAACTTTTGAACCAGAAACGTTAGAAAGTCGATCAAAGGCTCAAAAGACTCGGACTAGAGTCTAGTTTCCAATTAAAACTTCAGCGAAACACTTTGGCCTAGCGGTTGGGTCCTAGGCCAGGCAACATGAGCCAAAATGACCCTAAAACTACTTCAATTATGACGTCAGTCACAAAAAATGCGCATCCCCCAACCAAAAAAATTTTTTTCGAGTGCAATCTACTAGACTGGCCGATCTGTTTGAGCTCTTGAACAGCTCTCTAGCGCAATTGGCAGAGGAGCTAGGGCGTTGGTAAGCCAACCAAAAACTGCTGATTTTTAGGCCGAAATCCAAGTACGAATATCACGTAGGCCGGCAGCCAACGAGTTAAGGAATAGCGTTCGGCCGATTAGGTATTTTCCGATAGCTCTATCAGTGTCGGTTGCTTTCAACCAACATAAATATGACAAAACTAAATAATGCATGCTATTGCATAGGAGAAAAGTCCAAAAATCCGCGTGTGTTGACATACCTAAAGACTTATAAATGTTATTGCTTGATGTCGCTTTTTTGATGCTGAGTATGCAATGACTAGGTCAACAAACTACTTATTGCATATCTTATTTTAAACATCAGACTTAAAAATATACCTGAAAATTTGTCAGAGCCGCAGTACTTGGCTCCAAACCAGTAACACTCTCAGTGGCCTTGGTTAGTTAGAGCAGTAATGCGTTACACAGGACAATGCTAGTTTAATTGTTACATCATCAGTCCTATATTTTGTGTTTTATAACCTTTTTTTCAAAACATGGAGTCGTATGTGCATCAAATGAATTGGTTCTGAAGTGGCAAATCTAGTTTGTATTTTTGGAATCAATTCAGAATTTTTGTGTGTTCTAATCTGTAGAAATCGCCCCCACAATCTGGTAAATCAGAAAATCGCCCCCTTAACGCATAAAATGGCCCCCTGGGGGTTGATTTTGCCCACGTTGAATATCACTAATTTAAATCATGTCATCTAAATCAGTGATAAGATCAAGCAAAAAATCATATGCAGTTTTGAAGTTTTCTGTGATTTGTATGACACATTTATTTGGTATTCTAATCCGATTTCACTTTTTGTTAAAGAAGGCAGAGACTTCTTATGACAACATAAGTCATAAAATCTCAAATTTTATGAATCATACCAACTGTGAGGTCCCAGATTCTATGCTAACTAACTGCAAAAATGATATGTGGACTGAAATCACAAACATTTGCAGACTCAGAAGTCAGAATGCCGCAAGTGTGAAAGTGTGAACTGACATAAAGCAGGCCTGTAGCCAGGTTTGGAGGGCAAAATAAACTGTTAGAGGGGCAAGATTTTTGTTTTTATTATGGTATATGTTATTGAACTTCTTCTGGGCGCAACAAAATTTAGGGACACCACCCCTGAATGCCCCCATGGCTGCGGGCCTGGCTTAAAGTTACATCTAAATTCCAGCAAATGTGTAGGCTGTTGACTGCAGAAATAGTAGTTTTAAAACATATTTTTGATTCAGATTAATAATACACATATATCATATGTTTTTACCATTTTATGCATGTAAGTTATATTTCATTTTGTACACTGGTGCTGGTATTATGAATTAATTTGCTTTAAGCGTGGTGAATAAGTGCCAAGTGAGTTTGTATGAAAGTTCAGCTGAATTCTAGTTGCTGTAGAAGAAGAAACAAGGCCTCACAAAAACTTATATTGAAACAAACTTTTTAAAATTAAAAGTTACTACTTGTTAGATGGACATCCTCTGCACATTAAATCATAAAAATAAAAAAAATGTGATTTAAATCAAAAAAATCCAACCTAAATAAAAGAAATCCGAATTCAAACTCAAAATGCACACCTTTTCTCATAGTGAGATACATTCAACAACACATTGTCAAGGAGGGCTTACAAGTATCCCCACTTCTGTCTTGGAAAACTTTGCTGGAGTAGAAAACTTTTGACCGATCATCCAGCTCTGTAGTGTTAGATCTAGAACCATGACATTTAGTGGAAGAGATGCCAACAACATCCATGAAATATCATTTGGCTTCCTCAACCACTTTGCTATTCCTGTGAGTGAAGTGATGATTCCAGTTTGCAATTGCTAGCTTGTGGCAAGATTGTTTATGTGTGGCATGTATGTCTCTCAGGGTAGACACACTTTGCGCTGTCCCCATTCACCTCTCCAGATGGGCTGCAATCACAATGCGGACTTCACTTATGGGGAGCTGGTTGGAAGACTGGACTTCATGAATTTTTTAAACAAGCCCCACTGTTTGAAGCCAGAATGCGGTCCTTGGTCATATGCGTGACGACCAATGCATGGTGGTTTGATTAGTTTTGTGCATTCCATGGTAGTAGCTACTCCGATTACATTGTTAGACAGACCACTTCTGCAATTTACACAGCAAATTTTGCAAAATGAGGGGGAAGGCATTGTTGTGGGCACATTTGTGTAGGAGAGGCCTTGCATTGAATGTACATGCAGTCATGCAGCAATCACTACACCTGCAACGGAAAAGCAATGTATTGCATGGGAAAGGGTGGATGATGTTTTTTATTTAATGTTTTTGCCATGCCTCCACAAAGAATGCTTTCCTTCAAAATCCATGGGGATATGATTGGTTTCTCTTAGGATGGCATCAGTTGCACATTTCTGAGGGTATTGGTACCTGGCTTCTGTCTTGTAAATACCAAAACTGTCTTTACGGTCGCAGTGTTACGATTCAGTTTGACCTGCTTAGTTTTTGGTTATTAGAAAACATTCACATTGTGGTGCCAGTTATATTCTCTTTTCAAAAGTTTTGTCTGCTTGTAAGAAGGTGAAACTTTACCAGTTTTCTTTGAACCACTGTTTTTTGCATCTTGTATATGACAACTTGTCAAAGTCAATAAAAGGATTTTTAGTGTAGTTGGTGTGTAACAGTTTGAGATTTTTTCAGACTCTTAACACACCAGGGTTATAATTTTACCCAAGCCATATAAAGCACCTTGAACTAAAGAACTGTAAAAATGTCCACTGAAACCAACTGTATTTTTCTGCAATAAAAATACCTGTAAATCAGTGGTTTTGTTAGGGTGTAAGTCTGTATTCACAGTTGTGAAGCATTGAAGACCATCTCAGTAACGACTTAATGTGCTAATATTGCAAAAAGAAAATACTATGAGAATTCACTAAGATGATTTCTGTGTTTAGTCATGGGAATCATATAGTGTTTACACTGAATCAGATTCTTTATTGTTGTAGAGTAAAGATAAGTACTAAGTCAAGCAAAATATAGAATGCCTTTTGTGAAAACTATTTCTTTGGGTCATATATCACTGGTTTTTGAGTCCCCAAAACAATTGATAACTGTTTCATCTTTCTTTTCCATTTGATTAACTGGAAGGCCCAGACAACAACTATTGCAAATTACCAATATGCTTAGTCTTAGATGTTGCTAACAATTCACAGTGCATAGCTTTTTCCAAGGGTTAAGTTATTTTTCTATGTCATGTGTAACATTCAGTCACAACAATTGAGTGTCTGGAAAATCTTGATGTTTTCAAGTGGTAAATTATCTACAACAAACAGTTGATCCATAATCACTGAGTGTAGATATTATATAGCAATTCAGCAAGGTAAATGCCAATTTAATAACAAGGAGTTTTATATTAATTGCAAGTTGTTAAGACTCCATCTTTGATCACTATTTGCATATGTATGCTATGGAATGCAATGCCTCACCATTTGTGATGAAACTACTATTGTAATAAAGTTGATATATAATTAAAAAGTCAGGTTTTAAGTTTTTTTTGACATGTGGGCTGTTTTTATAAAAACTACGTTACTTAACAACCAAATTGTATATGTGTTTATAGCTTTGTTGGTACGATAGTATGTTCAGACCGCAGCTATAACCTTATTTCTATGGCATTCAGTATTGTATTGTGTGATTTCCCTGAAAAAAATGGAGTTCACCACCCATACACCAGTTTCATAAAACACCTTGCAATGAAAGCCCACATAAGGACTTTGATAAATCCGTAAATGCTATTACCTCTCTACATTAGCAGTGGAGATTTTGTGCTCAAATTACAGTAAAGAACGGTGGAGTATTTTAAGTTTTCACAAAGATTGTGAAGCTTGCAAATGTCCTGCAAAAAGTAGCTTACCTTTTGGATATTCACTGCTACTGGAGAATCAACTACTGAAATTTGTGCTATTTTTGGACAATAATAATAACTAACCATAAATCAAACAATGAAGTCTATGTAATAATAAATTCTTCAATCATTTATTTTGATTGCTGCTTTGAAGTTTTAGGCAATCTTAAAAATGTCAATTTTATATCATTCAGCTCTGATTAAAAGATGAGTATTTTACTTTTGCATTGTATGAAATAGTTTCATTGCAAGTCTCGATATATACATATAATTGTTAGCTACCAGCTAGCCATGTCAATTATTTTCATAGGTGTGTGGAATAGAAAGGACGAAGTTGCTATCAAGCAATTGAAACCTTATAACATGTCTCCAGAAGCATTTCTGGAAGAAGCAGAAATAATGAAACAATTGCAACATGAAAACATCATAATTTTATATGGTGTGGTCAGTATTTTTTGTGCTGTTGTGACTGACTGCTAAAGTTAACGTATCATGTCTGTTTAACTTGCGTTCAATTCATGTATGAAGAGCGTGATTAGAAAAAGCTGAACCCATAGAAATGTAGCAGTTCTCCATAAATCTATTTGTGTTTTTCAAATTTGGTGTGCTTAAATTTCAGTACATCGATATCATCTCCACAAAGTTTTACCCATTTAAGCTAGTTTCTAGTAAATTTTGTATGTTATTCCCTTAGTGTTCTTCGAATGGTGTCCCCATCATGAAAGTACAATTCACTAATTGTGTGGAGTTGTGGTGAAAACGTTGACTTATTGCAGGGGGTTTCCGTCCTGTGTGATGTTGTTGTGAAACATGCTATCCTTGAAAACCCCTTTGACAAAATTCCGGAGAGTTGCACATTCAGTCGATGTGCTGCTTGCTCAACATCATGCTTCCTGCTGCTCTGCCTGTCTTTGAAATGCTCTCTATGTCAGACTAAGAGCTATTTGGTGTATTCGGGGTAGAGCCTTTTTGTGGAAACTACTGTTGGTCTCGATCTATACCTTTGCAATGATGCTAAAAAATAATCAGGTCGGATTGCAGGGTTGTTGTAAGAAAACACGACCCAACAAAACACACCCAGGTTTTTTTTGAAAAATACCACTTGAAAAAAACAATAAAACCAACCAAAAAACCCACTCTTTGCTTTTCCTTTGAAAAATCTACTGTGAAGTAAAAAATAAAATAAGCAGGACACTTGTACAGTTAACTGTAATTTAAAAAAATCAAACAAAACAAACAGCAACGAAACTTGAAGGACTTGAAAAAAAGAGAAGAATAAATCAAACACTTTGAGTAAATTCTAATGGTTATCGTCTTCAGCTGTGCACAATCGGTATATTGCAACCAATTTTTCTGCCTTCTCTGCATCTAAACTTTTTCTGATTTTGGACCATACCAAATCATATATTGAAAAAATACACTCTATAGATGCTGAAGTAGCAGGGCATGCACATAAACATCTATGATCTAGATCAGGATTTCTCAAGCCGTGATTCATGTTCAGAACCGATCCAGCTAGTGAGAAGTTGGGAATCACTAGCTTGTCTTCAGTTGTGCAGTGGGTCTCCTGTAGGACGATGATGAATGCCTTGTTCTTATAGGCTAGCTGCTCAATGACAGAGATCTTTTTTGCGGTGAGCCCCTCGGTGTTCAGCTGGATTATGTTGGGTCGTGGGTCTTTATGACCTATCCCACGCTGAACACATCCAGCGCGGGTAGCTGTGGTTGCTCTTGTGGTGACAGATTTGGTAAGGATTTTGAGAAATTCCACAACGGGGAGGACCACGTGAAGGCATCTGTCCTCCTTCCTACGGACGAAGATTAACCACGCCGTCAATAAGGATTAAGGGCCGTCACCGCCATTCAGCTTCACACCTGTCGACATTTCTTGCTCTTCTCTACTGGTGCAATGAGCTTATTTTTCTTCTGACGATCTTCCAGCAAAGTTACTAGCAGTATTCCGATATTTCTCTCCACACTTTTGGTACGTTAATGCGCGACGTTCCAAGAAAAAACATTACAAGCGGTTTCCAATCGATTCGTAGTCAGTATATGTGTGGGGCGGCGATAGCTCAGTGGTCGAATATTCACCTCTCAATTGGAAGCTTGGGTGTTCGATCCACAGCCACTGACTGAATCGCCTTGGTGCTCCATTTGCAAGAGCGTTCACCTCAACCACCCCGACAATAAGCAAATTTCAGGCTTTGGTCTGCCGCCAATTGTGAAAACAGGGCTGAAATATGAGCGATCTCATTGCTTGAAAATCATTTTCGGCCTTTTAAGCTCGTCACTGCCACTCAATGGAGTAAATAAAGCGATGATTTTTCCGATTTCAAACCAGCTTTTTCGTGTCAGTGCGATGAAAAGTTAGATCAACATTGCTGTCTGGCGTCTCAATTCTGTTTCAGTGCAACCCGCTGCATTTTATACTTGTAATCTACATAAGTATGCAAACACATATTCATAATTTTTATTGAGTGACCACTAAAAAGTTTTTAATTAGTTTTGAGTAAATCAGGGATTCTTAACCTGGGATCCATGAACTCCTTATGGGTCCATGAATGTGTTGTTTTGGGATCCGTAAACCAAAATCCAGTGGAGTAAATCCGCTAGTTTTTATCCACCAATCTGGGCCACTATTCAGCTTCATCGCACCACAACTGCAGTCTGACATGAACCTCTAGCTAGGCCTAATCAAATCAAGGTAATTCCAAACTACCTTTATGATGTAGTAGTCCACACTGCTCACGGAACCTTCTGCTAAACCTTTGCACGTGTATGCAGAGTAGGGCGCTAGTGGAAATCTGGCTGTGGCGTATATGAGTTTTATGCTGTGAAAGATTAATCAGTAGGAAGGGCAATCAAGTTGTAAATTAACCCATTTAACGAAACAATATCAAAGAAGAGACAGTACAGTGAAGAATATGCTGCGTTTGGTTTCATTTTCCCTTACTGGTCGTGGTGGTAGCGAAAGGCCACAATGTTTTGTGTGTGACAAAGTTCTTTCCAATACAAGCTTAAAGCCTGGAGAGCTGAAAAGCACCTCACATCTATTCATCCTAAAAATGGGCGGGATAGTGTTGATTCTTTTCGTTCAAAGAGACTCGATTTGAGAAAGCTGAAACTTTACCAAAGCTCGGATGAATTGCAATGCGGAAGCCATGTCTTGAAGCGTCTTATAAAGTGGCATAGCGCATTGCCAAGCCAAAAAAGGCAGATGCAGGGTTCCTACGTAATCTGGAAAAGTACGGAAAAATTTTGTGATTTTCCAGCCTGGAAAAGTCTGGAAAAATTATTGATGTTCTTTTCGTATGGAAAATGAAAATAATTTTCAGTCTTGATCTTTTGACATACATTTTCGTAATATTTTGTTAAAGATTGATACAAACTTACTGAAATCGTGTTAAATATTATAGTGCAGAGGTTGCCAACCTGGGGTACATGCACCCCTAGGGCTACATTTGCTTGTCCTAAGGGGTACATTTGAGGTTAGCAAAAGAAGCGAAATATATATTTACATATATTTTATTTCCAAATATTTGTTATATATCAATGAATGTTATTCTCAAAATCCGTTATATGCCTATTGGTAAATATATCTATAATTAATCATGATAAAATATTTCTTCATAAAAAATTTTAGGGGTACACATTGATTTGTCGAAATGCGGAAGGGGTACATGGTCGGAGAAAGGTGGGGAACCCCTGTCATAGTGTCTGTATTTGACGTGGGCAGGCCATTCGGAAAAGTTAGGAAAAAGATTGGAAATAAAAATTTTGATGAGTTGGTATGAAAAAAAGTTGCCCCGCAGGCTTGATGCAGGAAAACGTATTGAAAAAGTCTGGAAATTTGTATTCAAAATTGCGGAGGAACCCTGCAAGTATGATTGGAGAGACATTGATAAAACCGCACGCCCTGGAAATGACTGAGCTGGTTTGTGGCGTTTGGAGCTGTGGCTTTGTCAAGTGACACCATTCTGAAACAAGCAAAGGAGGCACTGAAAGCAACATTTCCATGCAGTATGCAACTGAATGAAGTCACAGATGTCTCTCAGTGTGCCCAACTTCATGTATATGTTCGATACACGCACGTCGATGCAATTAAATAAGAATTCTTATTTTGCGAGCCACTTTCAGAAACCACGAAGGTTGCAGACTTATTGCACGTGGTGAACAGTTTCTTTGCCAAGCAAAACTTCATTTGGAAAAAAATCGGGGTCGGTGACAGCACCTGCAGTGATCGAAAAAACGTCTGGATTTGTTTCTTTGGTGAAGAATGAAGCACCTCACATCATTGTGACTCATTGCTTTGTACATCGACGTGCATTGGCGTCAAAGACTCTACCAACACCATTAATAGAAATTTTGTGTATTTGTGTGAAGATAGTCAACTTTGTCGGATCTCGAGCTTTGAATCATCACATATTCAAAAGACTCAAGAAATGGGTGCGCAACATGAAATTCTTGTGTACCACACAAAAGTTCGCTGTCTGTCAAGAGGTCACGCTTTGAAGCGTTTGGTCGATCTGAGAATAGAAGTTGCCCTTTATTTCAGGGATAAGCAAAGTCCGTTTATTTAAGGGATAAACAAAGTCCACTCTCAGTGTACTTTGACAGTAAGGTGTTCATATATGGCCTCCTAACAGATATTTTTTGATAGATTTTACTTCATATGAAGTAAATCTATCAATTCAATGGCTGGCTATAATGCTTTATGGACGTTAACGAAAAACTTCAAGCTTTTTAAGCTAAGCTTCCTCTGTGGTAAAAGAGACTGGGGACAGACAGCTTCGCTAATTTCTCGATGCTTGAGAACGTACCCCCTCAAGATGGAATCAATAATAACAAAACCCTTTCACTCTATGCGCGCAAATATGTGTGAAAATTAGATAGACTGCAGCACTCTTTCAAGCATTATTGCTCAGATGATCGAATTTAGATGTGGATTCGCAGTCCATTCCATGCGGATCTACACTATCGTGATGGTGATCTTGCTAAAGATGACCGTATGGAGATAAGGACAATGCAAATGCTAAGCAATGAATTGAACTGAAGAATTCTGGTGTTCCTTAGTACATGTGTATCCTCATCTGGTAAAGAGAGCCATGACTGCTCTTATTCCTTTTGCTGCAACCATAGGCGCCGAGTTTGAAATTTCTACGTGAGTGCGAAATCTATGACGTCAAAACCTGCGGTTTTTAAGTTTCTATTCCATATATATCCGAAAAAGTTTCAATAAATTTCAGAATAATGTCTTAGCACTTATTGGCAAAGAACTGCCCAACCAAAGAATGAAAAATTAGCGGCAGTGCGTCGCACGCCCGCACTCCCGTTCTCGGCGCCTATGGCTACAAACTACCTCTTAAAGTCGGGGTTTTCAGCTCTTCTTACTATCAACATGAAAAGCAGAAATGTAGATTGGATACCAAGGATGACATGGGTGTTGCTTCGCCAAAAACTACATCACAGTTTCATCATCTTCATCCACAATTTCAAGGCAAACAACAACAACCATCGGATTGAAGAAGCTTGGGCAAATAAATTGTGTGCTAGCGTTATACTTGTATGGTAGTATTTTGCCAATGCGAATGACCTGAGAGAGTACATAATTTTCGGACCATGAGGTGCAGTGTCAAAAATTGAATGCTAGCTATTCTTTTTTCATACATAAGGCGCATCGGATTATAAGGCGCATTAAATGAAGCAAAACTTAGATAACATACAAGGGAGTTTAATATAAAACTAAGATGACCTAGGGTTCCCTAAATCCGTCCCCGGCCATCAATGCTGAACTTTTGCTGTTGGAAACTCAGTTACGTCGTAAACAATGTTTTGTGTTCAATATTTTGTTTTTTTTGTAGAGGTAGAGAATGTCACTATTGCCAAAATACCGTGACTCTGTTTGCATTGTCTTATTTGCAGGTGTTGAGTGATCCTGTCAACATTGTCATGGAGTATATGTCTCATGGTAACTTAATTCATTACATGAGGCATGCCGGAAGGACATTAACTGCTGTTGATCAACTGTATATTGCCAAGCAGGTTTTTTTCATGGTTGTTACCTATTTTTCAATCTTTTTACATCATTTAATGCAGATTTTGTTTTTCAATTCGCTAGCACTGAAACTGTTATGCTGATTATAGCTTTTTATTGTTGTAACATCAGGCCTATTTACATGGTCGTGCTAGCAAGTGCGGTCGAGGGGAGTTTTGACGCCAAAAGAGCTCAGTGCAAGTGAACCAAAACGAGAACGTTGGAGCTGAGTGCTTACATGGAGCTTCAGAACGACTGGGATGGGTGTTCTGCGGTCCTTAGGGTAGCGGCACCAGCTTCACGAATAAATTAATTATTTTGGTCGTTGAAGAGCTGTAGGTTTTCCATTTGCAAATGGTAAACAAAGAACAGTTTTCTGCGACAGCGCTTATGAGGCACAGTGTTATTACTCTTCATAAAACCCAGCTTATTTAAGAATGCTTAAAGGCAAAAACGGATTAGGACAGGATTACCAATCGTTTCTTTGCACAGACTAGTACAACGATTCAACATGCGTCAGACAAACCAAAAGGATTATCACAGTCCTGCGGATGCTTACTAAAACACCCAATTTTCTGCAGCTGAAACACGATTAGATTACATTCCAGCAAACATGGTGTCCTACAGTACTGTTTGGAGGCAAACCACCATTAGTAATTAGCCGAACAGGCCTTTAATTTTGCATGTAAATTGCAACAGCATTTTCCAGTAGACAATACTGACATTCAAATACTGTAGTAAAACAGCAGTCTCGCGTACTACAAACAACACAATGTTACGTAGCCTACAGAAACTCACTGCACCCCACAGACACACAGCGGTTTGATGTTCTTATCACTGCAATCATATTGCAGTGATAAGATAAAACCAACACGTTGCGTCATTTCAAATCAGCAGTCATGATTTGAATTCACTCTTCCATCATCCAACTAAAAGCAGGCGTTAGGGCGACTGCCCAAGTTAACCACCTGCTTGACGAACACACCGGCGAGCTCACTTACGAACCAAGCAACTACGCACGTGCTGTGCTGACTTTCTCGAAAGCTCATTCGACCACTCAAGCAATGGGTGAATCAGCAGAAATCGTGTCACGTGACCCGAAAAGTGAGCTCTTAAAGCGTCATGTAAAAAGACCTATTATTCACTCCAGCTTGGTATGGTGTAATCATGCCTTTTTGTGACTCAAATCACGAAATAACACGAATGCAGCAAGAGGAAATACAATAACGTCAAAGATCACTAGTTCATTATATGGTGATGAAAAAATATGAAAAATAAGAAATTTCATGTTTCGCAGCTTAGAAATCGTGTTCTAATTTGTTGAATCACAAAGGGCTGGCGAAAGACCACCTGGGTCAAGTTCTGGCAAAAGACCACCTGGGTCAAGCCCTGCTGTTAGCACAAACCAAATTTTAATTGAAGACGTTTTAGAAGTAATAAAAGTAATAAAAAGCGTCAAATCAACATCAGGTAAAATAAGCATAAAAACAACAACAAAAAACAGTGGGGAAAAGCATGCCTATGTACAGGAGGTGGGGTGAGTAACTATAGAGGTAGATAGGAGGGAAAATAGTGGCATCAACGCAATAATACAGAATGTGACAAGCATATAAAACGAAGATCAAACAGAATGTATCAAGCATATAAAACGAAGATCAACAGGAGTAAAATCATTCTGTGTTTGTTAATACTGTACTATCGTTGATTTTGTTTGATCAGTTGTCTTCACAAATGTCAAGGCAATCGTAATCAGGTTGTTTAACAAAAGTAACAACTGAAGTACCACATTCTGTAGTAAGCCACCTGTTCGTGTTGAGCAGATGAAACAAAGTGCGTTATGAACACCAGCGTTGTGAGAATTTATCTACAATCTATCCTGCATACTGCTCCCCGCCGCATAACGTACACGCAGCTACATAAATTCCGTACATGACGCAGGTCAGCACTT
>JGI24022J15233_10000958_pt1 | contig 21780 bp, 8 predicted proteins | sample Ectturendosymbi2_FD_15233 | JGI IMG/M metagenome (IMG submission 15233)
GGTTGGGCCCTAGGCCAGGCAACATGAGCCAAAATGACCCAAAAACTACTTCACTTATGACGTCACTCACAAAAAATCTGCACCCCCACCCAAAAATTTTAAGCAAAAAATTTTTTTTCGAGGGCAATCTACTAGACTGGCCGATCCGTTTGAGCCGTTGAACAGCTCTCTAGCGCAATCGGCGGAGGAACTAGCGCGTTGGTAAGGCAACCGAAAACTGCTGTTTTTTAGGCCGAAATCGAAGTACGAATATACCGTAAACTGGCAGCCAACGAGTTAATGATAAAAAAATATTAGATGAATTTGCTCACCATTTCTGAATATAATGACTTAATGTATGATGTATACTGTCATGGTGAGTTTTAATATTATTATGGGACAAATGACCAAATTGTCCCACAAAAAAACAATATTATATATTATTGATCAATAGCTGCTACTAGTTAAGATAAAACTGATGTGCATTATGTTTTGTACAACCTTGATCAACAACACCTTCATTGTTTGTGCACATAGCAGTGGTATGTTGGCTGTTTGAAACAAACTTGAATAATTGGTAAAATTAGTTGCGTTGTCTAGCTGAAAAAATGTATCATTAACATGAATGCATTTGAAAGAATATCTATAACATATTGAGTGGTGTTTATGGTAAACCAAAATCTAATCCACTGATTGCTAATTCAAGAAAAAGATCAATCCGTTACTTCACTTGATTGACTAAGTTTTAGATTACTTTGGCATATGTATATTATAATTTTCAGTATTAATTGTTTAAATGTGTGTTTCGGAGAGGCAATTAGGCTTAACACGAGAAGCCCTGAAAAATATCTCTACCTGCAAGGACGAGTGTGGTCATTTCTGATCTTTCATTTGTAAAACCGTTTATGAACGTTTTCTTTAAAAAAAACAGCCAGTTGAAAAAGTAGCCTATACAGAAGATGCAAATCATTATCAAAACATTTTATTAGAACTCAGTCAGCACACATTTTGCATGTCACAATAGTTGCTTTACCGAATGCATGTTTTCCACAACAGACCTTGTTGCAGTTTTGGCAGAAGCTGAATTTATTTTTGCATGACACAAACTGGTGATTTTTTCTTTTCCCAGCTTAGGTGTGATTCAACACTGATTGCAGTCAATGCAGTGCTGGATGTCTTAGGCCACTGACACGGGTCAGATGCTGCACACTGCATCTTTTGGCTTGCAAAGCTCTTTTATAAGTTCAAGTAGAAACTGTATCCTTAACAGTTTCAATTTCGTTGTTAGACAGTAAATGATGTAAGCATTTATGCAATACAGTTGATTATGCTGAAACACATAGCATCTGGCAACTGCCTAAATGCACTTTTATTAGTATGGTATCTGGTCCAGTGCATCCATGCATGCTAACTTGATTAGTTTACTACTCTGCCATTTCTTTTTGTGGTATTTATCATTTTTATGTGTTTGTGCATTGAGATTATGATGCACACAACCTTTTTTTTCCTTAGCTTTGCAGGTTATGTGAAGAAAAAATTTCAGAGCATGCAATGGCTTTCCTTTCATTACCAGCTTTGCATCTGGGCCCTGTTGTTGTTTTCATGCAGTGCCCACAATTGTTGTTTTTTCTGCTTGAGATCTTCTGCCAGCTTTAGAGCATGGTGAAGTAGCTTTCATTTATGACAATATAACTCTTATAGTGATGAGGCTACTAAAATAGTTATTACAATAACGAACTATCAGCAACTATTTGGCACAACTAACAAACAAAGCTAAGACTATTAAATATCAGTCTAACTCCTGGTTGTCCGAAGAAAATCAATTAATTGTTACTCCATTGTTGCGTAACTGCGTTCATAGTTACAAAAGGAACTCTACTAAAGCTTCTAACCACCTTTTTGAAGAAACATAATCTCCTGATCACGCACACATCATATTTGACCGCTCAGGACTTCTAGGTAGATGTGTGAAATACTGTTTCCTAAAGCTCTAATAAAAAATTCCAATAGCTGCAAAAAATTTATCATAAGTTAGGAAAAGTCAAGGAGTATGACGAAGCAAATAGCAACTTAATGAAAGTACGAAACGCTAAGTTCAAAAACGGTAAAAAATGACTGCACCGGGCTTCTGGTGTTAAACCACAGCAAACAATTTAATTGCTAAGAAAATTGTCAATTCAGAAATCAAATCTAAATGTCCTTGCTCCATGTTTTCTTACATGAAACAATTCTGTGACTTATGCTTGGTTGGATTATGGTATTGTTAATTTAAACTTGATATAAACTCCTATGCATATAAAACTGAGTTGACAGCAGATTGTTGTTGTAGGATTCAGTGGTTGCTGTTCCTGTCACACTTCGTGTTGATGTAAATGGTCATGTGCTCTATTGGACTGAACCTAACAAGGTAAAGACACTTGAATGCATGTAGTAGTATTGTTTGAACGTTTTTTGATGTTTTTTTGATTATTTATTGGTCATCTTTGGTTAATGCAGCAGTTTGCACACACTGAGCACACTACTGTATAAGTGTACAGACTAGTGCAGTGCTGCACCAGTCTGTACACTGATACAGTGCTCACACTCACAATTTTTGCCAGTTATGCTGCATATCTACTTACTCTTGATGTCCATTTGCAAGTCTCTTGTTTCTTTGTTATAACAAAATGATTCCCTCTATTTGACACTTGAACTACTGGGTGACTTTTTCATGAAGTTAACAAAACACTGGCTACCAAGTGGTTTTGGTTGAAATTGGCATTGTTTACTACGTAGTTAAAATAATTAAAAATGTATTTCATACAAGTGATACAAAGGATGTAACTATTATGTTTAACATGTTAATTGCTGTCAAATTTAGCAGTTTGGATGATTTTTTGCCACGCTTTCTGCCGTTTATAAAAATTATTACACATGTGTTTGAAACATGCAGAATAAAAATTATGATTATGTATTTTATTGAATGAAAACTATCCTAACCATTTTTGAGCTTCTGGCTTTTTCTGTATCAAAAAATTAATCAAACCACAAAAATGCATAGTGCATGGACATATAGATAAATTGGTATGCAACACATTTGTTATTTTTATAACAATTCAAGGATTATGCTTGAATAAAATGTTTTCTCTAAGGAAAAACCTTTCATTCAGAAATTTTATATTAAATTTTTTCCTTTAAAATTAGCTCATTTTTCCACATGAAATTTACTAAACTTTATTTTTGAAAACAATAAACATTTTCAAATTTTGAGATTCAGTTGTTGTATTGTTGACCTCATAACATCCATCTTTTCTCCACTAAAAACTGAAGTAAGCTAATGTGCTCCTTAAACTGCTGCAGTAAACAACTGTTTTTTCAAACTTGCAACTGTGGTGTTACAGCTCCTTCAGGAAATAAGTGACATAAAGTAAATTCATAAATTTAAAATCAAACTTTACAAACATTATTAGAAACCCAGGCAGACATCTTTGACTCTAGTTTTGCATATTGGCTCACTTTACTTTGCCAAATTTAGCTGGTGCTCGTACTTCCTGTTAGTAATGTTACTAGGTCTTCGCTCTTTTTTTGGTAAAATTAAAAATGCTACTATGTGTTATTAAAGTTACTGAGCATTTTGCTGGATGTTTTCTATAAAGAACGCAGCTAACAGCACAATTTGAGAAAACAAGGAAATCACGTGTGTGTGAAAGCTGAAATCTGGTGTTATTGTGACCTTGGTCATAAGGTTAGGTCACAAAGGTCATCACGCTGTGTTAATCCTGCATTAATCTGTATTGATGTTTGCTATTCCACAAACTTTGAAAAACAGCCTGGTGCCCAGCACATTTTCTACTCAGATTTGCCCAGTACTGAGTGTTAAATAAAGCAGTCCAGAAAAAAGGCATCATTTGTTAAAATTGTATATGGACTGACAATTTCACAGGACAACTTGTATTGAGCTTGTTTGACCTAAGTCCCGCCTATGTTTGTTTTCAGCATAGCCAATGTCTGATAAAAACATTCTTGAACATACACCATGAAGTAGTTACCAAATGTTGAAATTAAAGCAAGATACCAAAAAGTACTTAACGTGTTTCAACAATAGTGGATTTAAATCTGGATTACAAAGTACTTAATTCAGATTTATGCACCGTTAATATTTTGAAAAACTGAAAACATGAATGTATGTCCCATGTAAAAGAGATAATACTCATCAGGAAGCTATTTGAAACTAGACATTTTTTCGGAAATCGATTTCATGTAAAATTACGCAGCCTCAGTCCTTATTCAAATAGAATTTCTATTTAATTATTTCAAATAGAATTTCTAAAAATATAATTTCTGTTTGAATAAGGACTGAGGATGCGTAATTTTACATGAAATCGATTTCCTATTAAAAATTTGCTGATCAATTCCTTGCTTACACCCATCGTGAAAGTACATACTTGAATAGAAATATGTGCAAGTTTGAATCATCACAAAAAGACGAAAGCAGATGGCAGTCAACTGATTCCTCGAAAGCATACAGAAACACTAGTGCTTTTAAGTGTTGGCATTTTCTATATGTATATTATGTTCTAAACAGGCAGAAGGTGCAGTTGTTAGAGAATGGCCATATTTGGAACATTTTTGATAATTATGCATTGCATATTGATGTAAATAGTGTAACTAAGCCTTCTTGGTTTTACTTTTGCATAACATTTGCTGCATTACACTAAATGTTTAATATTGGAAATGTGACACATGTTTTGTGGTGATAGTATTGTGACAAGCAAATTTTGCCCAAAAAATTTTAAAGGAATTGGTCATGCTTTCTCTTGTAGGGTTGTGTTGTGGAAATGAATTTTCATTATTTTGTATGTTCAAGCTATGTGTGAAGGATTGCCATTAGCAAAGCTGTACAACTTAATAAAATTCCTAATAATCAAAAGCTTGGTTTGGAAAGAAATTTGTCAGTGAAGACGTTTTGTAAAAATTCAAGTTGTATTTTCAAGTATATAATGCTGTTTTAAAGATACTAGTGCTTGTATCCATGATTTTCCAAGTGTGGAGTTTTGTTTACAAAGGTGTCAGTTGAAGTTTTATTGAAATAGCTAGGTTTCTAAAGGAACCTTAGATTACAATTTGCGAAGTAGGCTGTGTTTTACATGTATTTTTGACAGCATAGTAAATTAAAATCCACAGTCAGCCTTTACTCAATAGATTTAGTTGTATAGTTAGTGTGCAAATCTAGTGTGATTTGAACTATTTGTATTATTTGTAATTAAGATATGATAAATGCATTTTTAACCTGCCTTATTTGTTAGGATGCAGAATGCTTAGAAATTTCAAATATTCGTGACACAAGAATGGGGAAGTATGCCAAGGAACCTAAAGTAAGTGCCTGGTTAAAGAAAATATGCATAGAATATGTAAACATATACTATAATGCATGTTTTTAAGCTGATTTTTGAACATGATGATTCATGCTTTTTTGCTATGCATGTATCTTTTCTTACTGTAATGCTGGTTTCATCTTGGTAGTGAAATCCTAAATGAGATGCAGGTTTATTGGTTTTGTTTTACTTTTTGATTTAATTTTTGTAATTTAGAAGTGTGATGTCAGATATCATGACATTATATTTTCTGGGGTCTATTCACAATCATTACTACATACTTATTATTTATGACAAAATTGCAACACTGCCTGTTGCTTAATTGAAAACCTAAGCTGCAGTTTATGCCAAAATCTTGTCATGTAAAAATGTTCGAAGTTCTAAGAATATATCCAAGTATTTTTTTCCAGCATGACATGATTTGTTTTGAGGTCTGCAGACTTGTTATAGGTTGTGCATTAGTAAATGTTTGCCTGCCNCAGACTGCTTAAAATTTGAATGTTGTGGTCTTGTGCCACCGCTTTTGCAAAATCCTTTCAGTTCTTATGAAAGCAGGTTCAAGCTGGCACAGGTGTCTTATTAAGCTGATCCAAAGGCTGGTTCAACCCTTGATTTTATCCAGCTGATGTTAGTTTTCATACAAAGCAGAACCGTCGCCAGAAAGTTTTCAATAGGGGGGCTTTGCATTACTGTGGGGGGACTTTACGTTTGTGCAGGGGGTTTGACATTCTAAAAATTGACAAAGATTTTACTGATTTGTAGTGCTTCATGTTTCAATTTAGGGGGGCTTGGAGCTTTGTTTAAGGTGCTAAGCCCACCAAAGTCCACCCATGGCGACGGGACTAATACAAAGGATGTTGACACTGTTCTACAACTTGTTGCTTAGGCAACACATATTGCCATGAGCTAAGTACTAAGACATTTGAATTAAAAAGTAGTTTTAAACATTTTATAAAAGTTATTTTACATTGTACAAAACATCTTGCATCATTTACCTGGAGTCAGGGGCGCATCCAAAGGGTCTATTTCGCTGTCATGACAAGCCCCATTCTACAAAAGGTACTTAGCATTAACGCTAACCCAATATCGAACGCTGCCACTGCAGGTCTCTAATGCGGCTGGTTTGGAACAGGCAACATTATTTCCATTCTAAAGTTGCATAGTATTAGCACCTTTCGAGCCGGTCTGGTTTAACCTCTAAGACCCGCACGAGCCACTTAAAATGTATCACTTCGCAACTCTATAACTCTTTTGCCGATTGCGTTAGAGAGCTCTTCAAACCCTCAAAAGATGCAGCAAGTCTTCGAGTCTGCAATGAAAAAAAATGTTTGGTTTTAGGTTTTGTTTTTTTTGTGAGTTACGTCATAAGTAAGGTAGGTTTTTGGTCATTTTTGACTACACGTGCCTGACGTAAGCCCAACTGCTAGACGGAAGTATTTCACTCAAGTTTTCAAATAAAACTAGGCTAGAGTCTGAGTCTTTTGAGACCTTGATTGACTTTCTAGTGTTTCTGGTTCAAAAGTTATGACCTGAAATAAACAAAATACTTAATTTTCTAATTATTGGATTAATTAGTAATTTTGTTGTTTTTAGGTCATAACTTTTAAACTTGAAACCCTAGCACAAGGGTCGGGAACCTGTGGCTCGCAAGTTAGATGTGGCTCTTTTTATAACGGCATCTGGCTCGCTTGATATTTTCTTATCACAATTGTTGCTGAATTTAAGCCTCAATCCACCGGAAGTGAATGTCTTAAAAATTATTTTGATTTTGGGTTTCAGTTTTTTTGAGAGTGGCTTCATAAGCGGGGTAGGTTTTTGGCTACTTTGGCTTAGGTTACCTGGCTCTAGGCCTAACCGCTTGGTGGAAATATTTTGCTTAAGTTTTTGTTGGAAACTAGGCTAAAATTCAAGTCTTTTGAGCCTTTGATTGGCTTTCTAGGTTTTTTGTTTCGAAAGTAACTTGGCCAAAAACCATAAAATCGGCAATTTTACAAAAATTGGTAGTTTTACCCTAAGTCTTGAACCAGAAACTATAGAAAGCCAATAAGAAGCTCAAAAGACTTGGATTTTAGCCTAGTTTCCAATTAAAACTTGAGCGAAATACTTCCATGGGCCTAGGGCCAGGTAATCTGAACCAAAATGGCCAAAAACAAACTCCACTTCTGATGCTACCCACAAAAAAAACGAGACCCATATCCAAAATTTTTTTTTCATTGCAGGCTCGAAGACACGCTGCATTTTTTGAAGGTTTGACTTTGAACAGCTCTCTAACAATAGGTGGAGGAGTTATGGAGTTGCAAAATGGCACTAAATCAGCACCTCAATGCATGATTTCAAAGTATGGATATACTTGTACACTAGCTCCCAACATGTTAATACGAAACAGCAACGTTGCTACCTTGTCTAAATAGCGCATGGGGAATGACATCCAACAATCTATGTTTTGAACAATCTAAGTTGACATTGCGTCGAACGCATGTGTTTTGGAATCTCTTACCCTGACAGTGCCAGCTCTAATGCAAGCATAGCTGTTGGAACAGGTTCTCAACTGGGGGGGGAATTCCCTACCATGGGAGAATTTTGTATTTGCAAGGGGGAAATTTTGTATTTACAATTTTGTTTAAAGCGTAATATAGTTTAGCTTATCAATTGTGAAGAGTTTAGTTTCTCTCTTAGTGTACTGATATAAAAATGTTCTTTACAAACTAAATTTCTATGGGGGGATTTTATCTGTGAATATTAGTTAAAGGGGTGCATGTGATAAAAAAGGTTGAGAACCTCTGTGTTAGAAGCTTGCACACAGGCAGAGTTATTTTGTAATATTTTACTTCATGGTGTGAGGACACAGTCCCAAATTCCGATCGTTTTGTTTTGAAGTTCAGACCTAAATTTTATTTGTTCTTTAGTCTAGGTTATGTTAGAATGAAATAAGGTTTAGGTCAGTGGTTCTCAACCAGTCGATTGCAGTCTACTGGTAGACTACAAACTGTTCCAAGTTGACCACGTCGGCTATTGGAAAAATTTTTCTTCTACAGTGGTTTTTAATTAATCAACCATTTGCCTTGTGATGATTGTAAAGATTTCCTCTCTGAGGCAACATGGCCTGTAACTGATATTGTGACGTTGGTTTCAATAACCCCTAACTGAGGAAGTCTCCTGCAATTGCAGGCCACATGATGTAATGATTTGAGAAAGTTATGCGCTGGTTACTGTGACCAAGGCTGTGGGATCGAAACTCATATTTCAGGCTCCGGTTCCAGTTCTATGTACCTAAATTTTTTGGCTTCAGCTCCAACATCTAGATTCTAGAAGATTTTGGCTCTGACTCTGGGTCCAGAATGATTTGCTCCATTGAAAGCTGAAAAACATTGTATTATTTGTACAATTCGCTTGGCCCACAAACTATGCCTATGGAAACAGCACCCAAATTTCAGGCTATTGCTACACCATCTATAAGTTTTTGGCGCTAGCCATCCAAAATTGTTTGCAATCCGGATCTGGGCTCCGGCTCCACAGCCCTGACTGAGATTAAGGAACAGATGGGCATAATGAAGTTAGATCGCATCCTGGCCAATAAGCAAATTTGGCACATCCTCTGAGGTCTTTCGGAAGCAAATGTAGTTTTGAAGCCTACTTGTGACATTGCTGAGACTTTTTGGTGGCCCCATCAGTCATTCGGCGCCCAGGGAATCTCACCCCCTCATTATGACCCTGCTAAGGAAAGTTGTTCGTATCATATTAGTATAATGCAACATGTTAAGTCAGTGAGCACTAAGACCATAATAAGGTTTTAAAACTGTGTGTGTATGCATGTATCTTCTCAATTTTCTGTGTTAATTAGATGGTTGCGCTCGCTTCAGTTAGGAGCAAGGGTGCATCTAGAGGATCTGTTTGGCTGTCATGACAGACCCTATTATACTGCAGGTACTCAGCATTAAAGCTGATTATAAAATATCAAACGCTGCTATCACTGCAGGTCTCTAATGAGGGAGTTTTGGAACAGGCAACAGCCTACATTTCCCTTGTAACGTTGCATAGTACTATTACGAAACAACAACGTTACTGCCTTTTATAAATGGCGCCTGCACAATGACACAAAACAATTCACATTTTTGAACACTTTAAATTGATATTGCGTCGAACGCATGTGTTTCTGAATTTCCTCCTCTGGCAGTGTTGGCTCTAATGCTGTCAGAAGCTCATATACTGCCACGCACACGTAGGAGCTGTTTTGTAATATTTCGTTTCATGGGGAGAGAACAGTCTCCAATCACAATTGTTTCATTTTGCAGTTTTGGGCTAATTTTATTTGCTGTTTACACCTACTAGGTTATGACAAAATTAAGTGAGTTTAGGCTTTCCTCAGCATCACGCCAGCAATGTGGGTTCGTTCCCACTGAAACTATATTTTTGTGAGCAACTTCTCATATTGAAAGACATGAAAGCTAGCCTCAAACTGTGGCCTCACTATCTGAACAAAATATCACTCAAGCGTCGTGTTTCAAAATAGCCTTTTTAGAATTAAGAAGTTGACGATGTTTTTTGCTGCGCAAGAAGTCCTATATTGATTTCGAGTAATTCACTTTTACATTATGATGCAAAGTAATCAGAGCAATTGCAATTCAATTGTTATTCTCCACAGTGATTTTGCAAGTATATTTATAACACCGCCATCTTTGAGACTTTGATAAACAGCGCTCCACAGACGCAGTTGTGCAGCTGGTTTTCAGCATAGATTTTATAAATGTATGTACATATGGATAAACAGCTCTCATTGATGTATGGCTGACATTTGCTGAATGTTGGACAAGCTAACTATCTTTAGAGCACCATATTGTTAGGAACAAACAGCGATTGTGATGTAATAAATGCACTGTGCCTGAAAGCAATGATAACTTGGAAATTTTTTTCTTATACGTTTTGACAATGAGATCATTACCACCATCTATTCCAGACACAGTCAAACCTGTTTGTCCGAACTCAGATCAACCGGAATCCCCACTATCCGAGATAAATTGCTGCTCCCAATGCATTTCACCACTTTAATCCAGAAACCTTGCTGTCCGACACCGACTCGGAAATTTAGGAACGAATATGTCATACCAATAGAAAAAAACGCTATACCAGATTGCGCCAACTGTTACTTAGTTGTTTGTTAAATCACAATGGAAGGGTGAAAGCCAATTTTCTACGCACAATGAATGTAAGTGGCAGACCCTGTAGGACACAGGTATAGGTCTCCAGCACTTTTTTTCATGTTTAAATCTCATTCTGAATGCATACTTATGTATACGGATCTGCTAATAAACAAAAACAACTATGAGAGTTTCATTTAGTCATGTTTCACATGCAGTCTACATATTTGCTGAAGTTGACAGTTCATCTGACTCTACGGTTTGTTTCTGTTTTCCCTTTGAACATTCGTTTAGGCCAGACTCGTAGCCTAGGTCTGAAGGTTTGGCAGGGGCATAAAACATTTTTAGGCAGTCAAGACTTCGGTTATTATTATATTTTCAAATACAAATTTTTCTTGGCAAAACAAAATTTATAGGAGCACAAAAAACTTTAGGGGGATTGCCCCGAATGCTCCCCGTGGCTACAGGTCTAATTCCGATTTTCCAGATACCTTGCTAAACTGACATTATTTGACGAAACAAAGTAGTTCAGATAAACGAGGTCTGACTGTAGTTACCGTATTTTCAGGACCATAAAGCATACTGGATTATAAGGCACATTTAATGAAGCAAAACTTAGTTAAGTCAAACTTTAAACTCTTTCCCAATAACTCCCGAGTGCCACAGTTGCCCGGGTGTCTGAGTCACCACTGGGACTTTAATCTGTCATTACATAGGAGGGAGTTTAATCTGTCACACATGCCTATTCCGCTAGACATGAATAGAATAAAATAAGCTGTACACGTGGTTGATTCAGCGTGTGCCAATGTATTCAGGAGACTTGCCAAGTTGTACTATCTGCAGTATGTGTTAGCCACTCCCACGTGCTGCTCATTACAATTGTTGTTAATTTATTACGTCTGTTTACAAAAAAATCGTATATAGCAATGAAATAAATGGTACCGTTTACCACAAAACTGGTTCTAGATGAGAAAGCACAACCAGGTTCATACATTAGGTGTATCGCATTATAAGGCGCACTTTCAATTTTTTGATAAAATTAAAGGATATTAAGTACGCCTTATGGTCTGAAAAATACAGTAGTTGCCCTGATTTGTTCACAGGCAATCATGTGCTTACCGTGCACGCAAAAACCTGTGAGCGAATGTTATATCGTGGAGTAGTTTATGGGGAAAATTGTGGAGTGGTATGAGTATTGGACACTAGGGTGCATCAGACCCTCCCATATGAAAAAAAACTGACATGGCCATACATCTGAAATGTTCTGCCTCTTGTAAAAACACTTCCATCAAAATATTGTAAATTTGGATAAACTTTACCGGGTCCACATAAGTCATGAAAATATGGAAAACGTGGCAATAGGCTAATGCATCACTATAGCTACTACAATAGAATTCCCCTACAATGACTTCAGCTGTGATGATAGTTCGACTACAATGACACTTTTTGTCAGTTCCAGCAGAATTCCTATATTTTACATGCATTCTAGATCGGCTATAACGTTACTTGCCTATAGCAATGCTTTTTCCTCAGTCCCGCAGAATCTTTTATTGCTTTATAATGACAACTGCATGTTTTCCTTGCTGTTTAAAGTGTGAGCCCAGTTATGTGGAGTCGCCACACTAGCACGAGCATTGAAACCAAGAGAAGACTGATAAGAAAGGAGAATTAGTTGGTGAAACAGTTCAGCTAATTGGCAGTTATAGGCATCAGGATAAATTGCAACACTGATGACTTTCTTGCTCCATGATAAGGAAAACACATCAAGTTTTTCATTCAAGAAGATCAGCCTTCATTCCACATAACATCACTGAGGGGGTAGTCTAAGGGTGGCAAAAGCAAAATTGCAGTTTCATACAACACTGCTCGTAGACCAGGATGCAAAGTATGAAAAACAGTTGTAACTGCAGTTAGAAAAATGTGGATAGCATCAAAACATGCTTCACTTCACTGGGATTAAAAACTCATGTTATACTTCATCAAATACGAGTGTGAATTGGAGTGACTGACTGCATGACTATTAGTAATGGGGATGAGGCGACACTATAACAGAAAAATCTTGCAACTTTTGAAATTATGGAACTGTCAGGAATCAATCGTGTGAATAGTACTACAACTGCCTCAAACACAGGCCAAGTAACTGCTCTTTGTCTTTGTCTGCAACAGGCATTGGGATGATTGGGCAGTATGCCAACATTATATTGGTGAGGTAATAATAGCACAAATATTCACAGGCCTGAAGATAGAAGCATCTAAACTACCTGAAGTGTCCATGTTCAGCAGGTTTAGGAAGAACTTTGAAAGCTTACCTTATACCCACAAGGAAACACTCGCATTCCTTGATAGCTCATATTTTTATAAAACAAACACCCTTGTACAGGTATGGGCAAGTTAAGCACTTCATCTTGCATCAGCCACAACCACAACATTGCATCAACATGATAATTACAAAGAGTTTTTAGAAGTGAGCACAGTAGGCTATATTTGGATGGATTTAACAGTACATGCCAGTGTTCTGCACATGCTACTACAATTATTTATATGTAATTAAATGGGGGTACAGCGATCAGAGCAGGACAACTGGGCACATCAAGTTAGATACAAATATCAAGCAAGATGCAAACTAAAAGATATTATTAGGGTCGTTTTTTATGACGTAAAAACTTGAATGTGAAAATTTTTCAGAAAATATGACCTTATATGACCAAACAAAAGTATAAATGAGCTAGAACATACAACTACTATACAAAGAAGCATTACCAGTGAATATAGTCATAAGAGATGGTAGCCCTGTGGTTTGTTAAAGCACCACTAAAACAAACGGCTCAAAAGATGAGCAAAACATATAATTTGGTTTGAAGCAAATTGAAAACATGCATGGACATTGGTTTATTTCTTTGGGGCAGCAAGAACATGCATTTTTAGGCAGTGCATTACATTTCATACAAATAACTTGATAATTGGTTCACATACCCACATCTTTGTCAACATTCGCAGCATCCCCAAGTGGGTTGAATATGCGGAATGCAGCTAAGACCTCATGATATAGTAGTTTCACCTAATATTTTAAGATTGTTTTAATGGTTTCCGTGTTGGATTAGGTTGGAAATATGCAAAATATGACCTTTTGCATGACCTAACATCAGGTTTTTTTTAAGGAAAATGTTAGGTACCTAGTATGGACCCGATTTCTCTGATTCTAGGGACCCGATTTTCTCTTATTCTAGAGACCCGATGACAATTTCCGCTGATTCTAGGGACCCGATTTTCCATCCCTAAAACACTTTAAAAATACCCTGCCTAACATAGAAAATATGACTTTTTATGGCTAACATGGAAAATATAACTTTTCGTGACTATATAATGTTTGTTGTAGACTTCGTAGGGGAATTATTTTTGTTTTAAAATTCGTATCATAGTTCCCTGAAGCACAGACAAAAATATGACTTTTTGAACTTTAAATGGCCTTAGATTAGAGTTTTTTTAAACGAAAATGTTAGGTACCTGGTATGGACCTGTAAGAACCGCAAAAATTTCAATTCCGGGGACCCAAATCGGGTACCTGAAAAGCACTTTTCTCTGATTCTGAAGACCTGAAATGGGTCCCTAAAACACCTTAAAAAACCTGCCTGAGATATTAGTGTTAGAGGTAAGGGGTTAATTGAGGAATATTCGGAAAATCGTTGAAGTTGATACTTTTTCACGTTTTGTCATTTCATTACATTACTCCTATATTGAACTGCATGTTGTCTAGTCATAAAATACTGTATTAGTAGCATTTTTGCAGAATATTAATCTTGATATGTTTCAATTAGTTTTAAAAGTTGTGTGGATTGTATAAGGATGTGTGAAAAATCTGTAGCAACATTTCTCACTTTTCAAATGAACATTTTCTTTTTTGGATTTTTTATGTTAAATGTCTATTTTTCAATCTCAATGTGGACCCGGTACACATCAATTAAAATTTATGAAACTTTTAAAAATTTATTTTTTCTCTAGGTAGAACACTTATAGGGTATAGCCAAGAGAATATAAAGAAACTTTCAAAATCATGGGAATCTGATACACCCTATTGCATACTACTTGATGTAGTCGGAGGGCTGTGCATCCTAAGGAAGAGTACAGAGAATATGTGTTAATTAATCAGACACAAAGTAGCAACTTGGGTTTCTAAAATTTGGCAAAACTGCAAAATTCATCGGTCGATTTCTAGTTGTAAGAGAAAGTGTGATTTTATGCTGAAAAGTGATATCAAAGCTGCCCTTCCGCGACAAACCTCCTTTTTTCAGGCTAGACGAGCCACTGGTTAAGAGGTTGTCAATACAATTAGTTTTTAAATACTTGTTTGTACGACTGCCTCGTAGGAAGTTGATGCATGTGGTTACAGATGCTAGGCCCAAGGTGTAGCAGCATGCTTGGGAAACCAAAAATGATTTTTGTTTGTTTTTGCACATGCTTGCGTATGCAGTTAACCAATGATATAGTGTGTTTCCGTAATAATTGTTTCTGGCTATTTGTGGATTAGGTGGCATAGTGAGCTACTACCTACCTTCAAAGAATTGAGCCCTTTTGTGCTTTAAATTGTCCTGAGCATTTTTGATTTTAATTTTTTAATAATTTTTAATTGATCAAACAGAAACATTGAGACATGATAGTGAACCCAGATGCGGATGTATCTAATGAAACACAATATCACCGAAAAACACTTCAAAAAACTTCTGAAGAACGCAAAAGATAACAACCTACTGACAACCAAACGAATCTTAACCAAAATATAAGCTAAGCGTGGGCCCGGTTTTTACATTTAACCTGCCAGGGGGGTTCGCACCCCTTCCTCCCATCAGTTACACTACTGGTCAGAGCAGTTAAACAACATTGAAAGTTAACATGGATGCGACGAAAAAAGCCAAGACCTACCATGTTCAACTCCAATGGGAGACAGATTATTTATCCCCAATCACAGATGTGCTTTGAACTCGACAGCTCTTTTTAGATCAACTTACTTACGTGGGTTGACTTTCTCACATATGAAAATCATCAAGCCTCAAATACAGATCAACAATGACTGATAAACACTTGGAAGCAGGCCTATTGCCTACGCTTTGCAACCAGCTGCAACGCCTACATTCCTGACTATGAGAAGCTAGCCACCTTCTCACAGTGCCAGGGCTCTGACTAAGTTAGGAACTAATTTTCTTCTTTCAAACTCAGGGATCCAGTTGGCTTGTATCTGGTTTATTTTCTTGTTTGGTTCATGAAGGTCATTGTTTACCAAACATCAAACAGATGGCATATATGTGTGTGGAAGAAGGGTTTGGCTTGTGATAGCAAGAAAAAGTGTTATGAAGTTATTTACTGCAGGCTAGAAACAATGTATGTGGATTTGCGATGTTGACACTGGACTGGTAGATCTTGTGAGGGTGGCTACTTGAAAAGTAGATCTTGGGTCAAAAAAGGTTGGGCACCACTGATTTAGGCCTACTGCAATGACACTCCAAGCATCGCAGGTTTCTTAACACTGAAGCTATATACGAGGAACTTCTCATAAGATGCAATCAGCTAGCCTCAGAACTTGTCATTATTTAACCAGCATTTGGACAAAAACAATTATTTCGACAAAATACCAGTCAAGCGTTGTATTTCAAAAACAGCCTTTGCAGATTGAAAACTGGACGTCATTGTTTGCTGTGCAAGAAATCTCATACTAGCTTCCTACAATTCACTTTTATATCACGATATAAAATCATCAAAGCAACTCAGTCCCTCTTCTTCGTTGTGGTTTCGCAAATATTTTTCACAATTTTAATCTTGATAGATTGTGCTCCAGAGACGTAGTTGTGCAGGTGATTGTCAGCATCATTTTTATAAGTGTTTGTACGATTGGATAAACAGTTTACGTTGCTGTATGGCAGACATTTGCTGATTGTTCGACAAGCTACTATGTATCTTTTCAGTACCAAGTTCACAGGAACAAAAAGCAATTGTGATTAAATAAATGTGCTGTGACCAAAAACACTTGATAATCTGGAGATCTTTCCTTGTGTGTTTTGACGATGCAACTGGCACTTAGAGCTTGACAGATACACTAGAATAGTGATGTGGCAACAGTAGCGTAGATAAAGGGAGACAGGGGGCCGCTCCACCCCTGGTGGCACTTTTATGGGGGTGGCACTAAGGGCTATGCTGTAAGCTATAAAACTTCAAAGGCGGTATTGAAATAAAAGTGGTTTTAATGTCGGGACATTACTCGCAGTTGAAGGACGTTTTTGATTTTGAGTGATTTAAACTATGGCATGTGTATTTAAGCGATTGCTATCTTAGCCAAACAATAAACAATCGTTCATCAGGGGTGTTGTTTCATTTGGCTTTTTTTACATGAAGCTGCAAAACGGTTCTCAACACGNTTATCAGTGCACTTGATATAAAATTTTACTGATTCATTACACGGTTGATTGATCAAGTGTTGGGTCGTTATTGATGTTTGATCATAGTCGTCATATGACCTTGTAGAACTTAGGAGTATGGTGGATGACTATGGGCAAATGTGTGGCTGTGGTGAGCTCTACACTTTTGTAAGTACTCTTTAAGTTTTGTACCTGTGAGTAAAAGCGTATTGTTGGGTCTAAAATACATTTCTGTGTAAATCTAATAAATGTGTAGTTGGATTTGTGCTCATCAAAATGGATTTCCATGTGTGTGGAAAAATATAATCTAGTTCAGTATTCTTCAACAGAGGTTCCGTGGTACCCTAGTGTTGCGCAAAACATGTAGTAGGGTTAGTGAGTTGTAAAGGTTCCTCGTTTTTTTATGGAAAATGATTTCTTGCTTTAGTATGTTGATGCGTTATGAAATTTTTTTAGATCACTGTGCTGCATTCAGATTCCAAGTAGGACAGGATTGCCAGATATTTTCTGTAGCTTATGGCAAAATGAAACGTTTTATGAAAACGTTATGGCCAAAATTGCAAACTGTTTAAACTATGTTAATTTCTATTTTCATGGGGTTCTCAAATTTTTTGGAAGACAGTATATTTTTTGCCGAAAATTTTGATTCTGCCAAAGAAGCAAGTTTTAACACTAAAACAGCAATTTCTGCCATGAACTTAAAACCACATGTTACAACTTGTTTTTATTTGCCTCAACACATCAACTGCCGGTCCACGGTATATTCGTGGCTTATGTCTGATGCTAGAACACCGGTATGGTTTTCACGCTGGCACTTGAGTGGGCAAGGCGTTGTTTTAAAAAGGCTTTGGATGGAAAACCTTGCGTGATAGAAACACAAGTTCTGCACACAAACGTTAGTCATACTGTGTAGTTTATGAAAATCGAAATCAAATTATTTTTCCACCTCTTGTGGAGAGAAAAAACACCCAAAAACAAGGGTGGATTGCTTGTTTTATGCTTTGAAAGTATATTGCTCCTATTCCAACAATGGGAAAAATGTCAAAATCAAAGAAACGTTTGCAATAGCTGTTAGAAAGCATCCTGCCAAGTTTGGAATTAAAAAATTGCAGAGAAGAAAAGTTCTGACAGTTTTTGTATCACTTGGTCCTAGACAGCATCTGTGCTTTTCGACTCCGTCTGAAAATGCACATGCGTTCAGCTGTGCTTTGCAGATCGCTAAATAACTGAGTTTGGTTTTGATTTGACTGAAACGCACAGCACTATCTCGTTTCGATATGTAAAACCTTCATAGGAATATTTGTTGCACTAACTGAACTACGAAAAAAAATTATTACACACATTGTAACACAAAAAAACACGCAAAATTTTATTTTCGCATGAAAAAGTTACACAAAATTTTCTTTGCACAAAAAAAACAATGCAAAATTTTACTTGCATGTGGCCTGAGCATTCGACAATTGCCAGCTCTTGGATGCTGAAATGTAACGCTTCTGTTGTTGTTGCAGAAAAAATGTGAATATCACAGAACATGTTGTGATTACCTTGTAGCAGCCACATATCAAGATGGTAGTGCATGAAACGAGAGGAAAAAAACTCCAACATTTTTATCAGCTGGTCGTAAATATGGTTTAAGATTTGTGAAAAAGTTATGCATGCACGTTCAGGTGCTTGCTGTTGTTGCGATGGTAAAAAACGAGCAGCAAGGGTGCAATGTGAGCTATTGTTGGCAGCAACTTTGATTGTTCTCTGTTGAACTCTAAATAACTCTAAATCTCCATTGATATTTAATGTTAGGAAGCAGCAAAAAGATCACAAGCCGCCATCTCTGGGTTATTGCTTTTTCGCAAATCAATGGGTGTTATTCTTCGCGATGCCCTTCCTACCTCACAAAGGCTATGTGCTAACGGGCTGTTTGAAGACTGCCACGTGCGAATGTTTGTAAAGCAGCACACATTGGCAAGTGCAAATGTTTGTGAAGAGGGCTAATTGCCATGTGCGAATGTTTGTGAAGCAGCTGAACAGGCGGATCCAGCAGTTACTTGCTGTTGAAAATAAAACAACTTTGCAGCGGCTAAAACCGTCAACTCTCTACATGATGTTCCCACTCACACTAATTTTTTATCCACATCACACTGGCATGTGTTCAGAAATGCTTTACACAAATGGGTCATTTGAAATCTGCCAAGAACAAATGTTTGTGAAGCAGCGTCGAAAAAATGGCTGAAGCATTTACTTGCTGCCGAAAAAAATATTTATTCTCAAGCAAAAATTGTCAAATCTCTACATGATATATTTTAACTCAGGAAAAAAGTTGTCGAGTAATTATTTATGCATTCTGCATTGGCATGTGTTCACAAATGCTTTACACTAACGAGTCATTTGAAATCTGCCAAGAGCGAATGTTTGTGAAACAACGTCGAAAACACGGCTGAAGCAGTTACCTGCTGCTGAAAAAAATATTTATGCTCAAGCAAAAATCATCAAATCTCTGCTTGATATGTTCTGACTCCGTAAAAAAAGTTGTGGACTAATTATTTATGCTTTCTGCGTTGGCATGCATTCACAAATGCTTTATACTAATGGGTCATTTGAAATGTGCTAAGAGCGAATGTTTGTGAAGCAGCGTCAAAAACATGGCGGAAGCAGTTACTTGCTGCTGAAAAAATATTTATGCTCAAGCAAAAATTATCAAATCTCTACATGATAGATTTTAACTCAGTAAGAAAATCTTATTTCTGGTTGTAGCAGGCCGATCTTATTTCTGTTTATAGCAGGCCAATCTTATTTCGGCTTACAGCAGGCCGATCTTATTTCGGGTTACAGCAGGCCGATTTTAGGCTAATCTTATGCCGATCTTATTTCAGGTTCCAGCAGGCCGATCTTATTTCGGGTTACAACAGGCCGATCTTATTTCGGGTTACAGCAGGCCGATCTTATTTCCGCACTTGGCGAAACGCGTGCGTGACTGCAGGCAAAACCACCATGGCTGCAGGCAAAATAAACTACAGTTGCTTTGAAATGCATTCCTGACCACACCATATGTCAAATAACACTATAAATATAGGTTTCTGGTTGCTAGAGACTTGTACGAAATGTTCGTACTTTATAGAGGAAAACATGCGACCCGGAGCTCAACGGTTGGAATTTGAAGTACGAGTGTATGTGCACCGGTCCATGAATATACCATGGGCCGCCAGTCTGCGGTTGGGCAAGTTTCCAGACAACCAGTGCTTGATGTGTTAATAAAACTATAGATGTGTTAATAAAACTAACCATATATTACATGCTATTTTAGATACATGCTTCAATTCTGACCCGTTTTTGGGTTAAACAGTTTGTAATTAAATTTTCAATTCAAGGACAATGCTACAATTCTCTTGATCTTGTGGTCCAAATATGTCAGCAAAAGATTAAAGTCATGAAATGCATTAATCATTTCATCACTTGCTCAAAACCATCGTTAAGTTCACATATGAGCGAAAGAGGAGGAACACCTGAGTGCAAACACTGACTCATGGCAGGTCCGACTGAAACTTGTACAAAATCTACGGATTGCAAGGGCTAAATAATTACTACACACTTCAAACGTTACAAGGTTAAAGTATTGCAGAGTGTTACTGTGAAACTGATAAGAAACTTATAAAGAAAAATCTTACCAACAATGTGAAATACTTATACTACAATGTTATCAGTCACACAACTGAGTGCAGCAGTCTTCTGACACAATACGAGTGCAGCAGCTACCAACGGTAACAAAAAGATTACAACTGAGTGAAACACCTTTACAAAGTCTACTGACTGCAAGGGCTGAATCACTACTACACCCTTCAAAGCAATACTGCAAGGTTGAAGTACCATGGTGTTACTGTAACAGTGACATGAAGACTGTTACAAAAAATACAAAAAGACAAAATATTTAATGAAAATTTAGTCTCACAGTGACAAACTAAAAATATTGCCAAATTTTACACAATGGCCAAGTGCGTTTCTTCATGGCCAGCGCACTTCAAAAATGGCCAAATTTTTTGAAATTTGGCCATTTTGTGGCCAATCTAGCAACACTGGCACAGGAGGTTGAGTGTAGTTAATAGCTGATAAAGAAATATTGATAGTTGTTGCGTCGCTTGTTCATTGTTGTGCAGTTAAGAACGTTATTACTGAATCACAGTTATACGATATTGCAGATGTACAGTTCAGAGTAAAGAAAGAAGGCCCCTTTGAACATTTGCAGTTTATTCAAAAGTATAACCTTGGGAACTCTGTTCCTAATACAGTAATAATGCTGTGGATTTTCCTCACAATTGCTGTTAGTGTTGCTACCTGTTAGAGAAGTTTTTCAAAACCAAAACTGATCAAGCATTACTTAAGATCTAGTATGAGCAGCTTGCAGTTGACACTGTTTGTAGAGCAGCAATTGACAGAAAATACAAATTTGGACACTGCCATTGAAGAATTTGCCCGCAAAAAGGCAAGAAAAGTTACTGTGTAAAAAATTGTAGTTTTCATTTCAGAAATAAAGACGGTCCTATTTTTTTACACTTTTTAAACTATTTTTCCCTATATGTATGTCTATTTGCTTTTTGTTTAATTGTTACAATGTTTGAGTTTTTTGGTATGTATTTAAAGCATACCATATTTGAGCATGTGAGAGCACTGTAATATTATAATGGTGCACAAACGAGTTAATACAAAGCTTTAAGAACCAGTCACTGTGCAATACTTATTTTTATTAGGCTTCGGGAACGCCAAACTCCCAGGGCTGCCTTGGTCAGCCCACACCCTAGGTATGCCACTGCATGGTGATGTATCACATCGGCATATCCCCTGATCTGTATTGGTAATATTTGCCCATAAAAGCTGCTACGTTGTTCTGCACAGAGTGTTCAGAAACGCAAGTTGCTACTT
>JGI24022J15233_10000959_pt1 | contig 21777 bp, 13 predicted proteins | sample Ectturendosymbi2_FD_15233 | JGI IMG/M metagenome (IMG submission 15233)
ATTAATATTAGACTTTAAGGCGGCGTTCAAAGAGTGAATCACGCTCGTATTAAATATTGGTCGCCGGATGCGCAGCTTGAACCGGTTAAGCAAAGGTTAAAGCATTTGGTCGCTGCGCGCCGTTACAATAGCTTTCTGGGCCCCAACCCCGAGGCAATCTTGCAACGTTGTTTTAAACCAAACCAGACGATTATCCGCATCTTGACGGCACTTGATCGGTCATCCAGCGTTTGTGGTTGGGAAAGTATGGCCCAAAACACAGAATCTTTGTAAAAATATGTTTGTGAACTGCAAACGTGCGTTGCAACTTATCCATACGGGTGAATAGAAAACTTTAATGTCAAGTCTGTCGAAAATTTGAGTATCAAGTCTGAAACAGTTGGTACAGCTTTCAAGTATATAATCAAGTAAAACGTCTGTCAGAACGTCCTCATATGACCGGTAACGTTTACTGGCTATTTTATTTTGGCATTTTGTTGCAGTTGGAAACAAGGTTGCGGAGTCAGATCCGGAGTCGTTAAGACTCACATTTTGGGTTGGGTCGGATTCCGAACAACACTGGGAGTAGGAGTCGGATTTTTTGCCCAACTCCGGAGGTCCGATTGGATCATTAAAAAAAAAATTACATCACACTCCTAAATTAGGAATTCCTGTTGAAATGGTACAATTTCGTTTGAAACTTTTGTTGAAACAGAGATTTAGTGCTGTGCACCATGATTTCCAACGATTTTATCAAGTCGGGAATCGGAGTTAGAAAATTTGGAAACGTCGGATATGTTACCTCCGACTCCGCAAGCCTGGTTGGAGTATGCAAGTTAACAATTCCTCACAACTCTCAAATACCAGCTACATCGCTTATTCGGGTTGGCAGTTCAAAGCAAAATGTTAACACAACCGCCGTTTCTACTCTCCACTTTAACTTCGTCCTTGAGCAGACAAAAAAAGGTAATGTAACACTGCGATGACTGCAGTCAAATCGAATTAATTGCAATTTCAGATGTTGCTCTTGAAGGTTGAGCTGCTCATTGTCTTTGATCCCAGCAGTGAAAGGCTCCTGAATCCAGTTTGTAGAAGGTTCAAATATTGCAGAGAAATCTTCCATTTTCTTTTCCGTGTTGCTTAGGTTATCATCATTTTGAATAAATAAAAACTCTACGTTTTCTGCAGACTTACGAGAAATCAGCCAACTGGTCTCTGCTTTCATCTTTTTGCGATGATTGAATCTTACACATTTCTGTATTCAAGTAACTTCACTCCACAGGTGGATCAAGCCAGGAATCAAGTTCATATTTTTATTAGGACATCGATGTCACGTATCACTACGCATCCTCAAACCTTACACCGGCAAGCAATGTTAACAGGTGAGAGGTTGAAAGGCCACAACAAGGGCAAAGAAAGCAAANAACCTCAAGTCTGTAGTGAAAAATCACATGACACGAATTGCGGCAATTCAAATTGGAAATTCAAATTGCCCCAGNTGGTGTCGTGTGATTTCTTAGGGGTAAATTTACCCCAGGTTAGGAACCATTACGCTAGAGGGTTGTAAAAAGCTTCCAAACATGCTGTAGTTTACATGTTACCCCACAGATAGCGCGAAATATGATTTGGAAAAGATCGGAATATGCAACATACAAAAGCTTGAAACATTATCTGACGAGGACTAAGGTGGGATCTGAAACAACTGAATGTTCGAAATATCACCAGAAACGTCATCCATTCTTGATAAAATGTCACGCAAAACGAATGGTGTTATTCAAATCATTTCATTAACTAAAATTAGCTGACGCTGGAAATCGTTGTTTTCAAAACGTTCAACACAATTTTCCTCAAGCCAGTTCTTGTTAGCATGTTGTTTCTTGTAACCTTCCAATAAAATGAAGTGCGTTTCAAGAACCTATGAAAAATTCTACCAACATGCATGTGAAAGAGAATGGCAAGATTTCTTGTTGAACAGCGATGCAATAAGTCCATACCAAAAGAAGAAGGAGAACAAAATATACAGCATACAGCAACTGTATACTACAGTACCAACATTTTTCCGTATTCATTTGATGTGTTTGGTCTGCTTAACCCTTTTAATACTGATTGTAAACAAATCGATTTGAAACTTCGTTTTTGGCATGTTGGCGTTGTTTTATGAAGAAACAAACAAGGTAATTTCGATTTTTTGATATTTCTATAAGAAATGTATGAACCAAAATGGGACATTCATCCCTACAATTCTGCACCGTGGGATAAATAAGTCCCAAAATTATTGAAGACACAGAAACCCAACCCATGTCAAAAAAACACGTTTGGCTACAAATAACATTTTTTGGCAAATTTTGCCTTATGCCATCTTTGTGCTGTGATTTGGTGTGAAACAAACAATAAATATTCAAGAAGTTGGGTTTTTTCTTTTGTTTTGTGGACATTAGTCGCGATGCCTTCTTCGTTCTCCTTTCACTGGAATGTGTTTCATCCACATATTGTAGCAGTTTTGCAGCACTAAAATGCTTTCTAGCTGGTTTATTCCTTCGTTGTGAAATGGCATGTCCATGATCTGTTAGACTTTCAGCTAAATGTTCAGTGTACTGAATGTGAGGTAGATTTGTACGTTCCATTCGTAGGAAATGTGTGGTAGATTTGTAAGTCACATCCGGCCTCCTCTTTGGCTGCCCACCGCCGGCTCCGCTGGTATGGACATGTGCATCGTTTGCCACCGCACCATCCTTCTCGGGCTATCCTGGACTTCGACCCTGGGTCGTTCGGCTGGAAGCGACCCCGAGGAGCCCCACGCGCCTCGCACAGGACCGTGATAAATGGCTGGCTCTCGTGAATCTGGTTGGCTCAATGCACGACGCGCCGACAGGCGCCGTGCACGAGACGCGATGATGATGATTCGTAGGAAATAGCATTGTGAATATCAATTTCGTGGATGCAAAAATCAACCAAACACCAAAAAAGCATGATGATTATTTCTGATTGATTGGGGGGACAGTTTGTAACCATTCTTTCACCCTAACGTTTTCAAAGAACCTCCTCTTTTAAGATGAATTTTTGTGTCATATGCATAGCCAGTTTTTCCATTACATCTTGCTGAAAATCTTAAATGGCTGTTTGCAGCCTTCATTCCGCATTTTACTGATTTCATTCCAATATTTACAGACTCCATCCAACGAAAGAAATTTTATACTGCCTCATCAAGAGAAAGAGTTTTACTGGTCATGCTTCAAAATTCTAGCTTAACCAACACTCCTGGGACAAAAATAGCCAAGCGTGAAATACTGTAGGGACATAAATGCCCTACTACAAGAAAAAATAACCAAAAACATAATGTAATTGTCATAGAACACAAAATAAGTGTGCTTATTAGCTCTCAACATGAAATAGAAGCAATTATACAGCATCAACAAGAATATTTTGTTAGCTTCACCGCCTAAAAAACAAAATCTTCTCAATTCTGACAGAAACTTCACCCAGATGCTCACAAAAACGTTCACATTTCAGTTCTTAGTCAAGCGTGACAAGCATAACGGGATGAATACAAATTGAATTCAACAGAATCTACACCAGTGATACTGATTTGTCCCTTCCCATCTTGATTTGGCCGCACAATCGGCAAAAGCTTATGTTTTAGGATGAAAACAACCGTTCAGTATTGAAAGGGTTAAATGGCAATCGACTGAACAGTGCGATTCACGAGAAACAGAACAAGTATCACGAAGACAAAACAGCCTTGTTGCAGTTCATTTTAAGTGAGCTTAATCGCACAGAGTGCACCCTTTGTCCAAACACCAGAGCACACTATGTCATTAATCCCGAAACTGCCACCTTCTTCCAGAAGTTCAGCACAGTTTTCACCGCCGCTAGGTTGTCCGGGATACCACGGAACACTATTAGCTGAACTGCCGTCAATCCATCTCCAACGTTCCTCACTCAACTTTAGGCCAATATAAATGCGTTCAACGCTTATGAACTTCATACTGGCTCTCAGAAATCTGAAAATGCAAAACGTAATTTTTTTCACATCATCACTGTTCAGAGTTTGTCAATCTGTTGATGATGATTGTTTTCCCGGGTAAACCTGGAGTCAAAAGGGTTGACAAAGCAAGAAGCAAGGAGAGGTTTTAACACGAAGAAATATTGCCTGAAGAACAATGCAATGCTTCTGAGTTTCAATTGAAATTTTTCTAACGTTGTTATTTTAATTTGCACATTCCACTGTACAATCGTGTTTCGATGCAACATTACTACCCTGATACAAATGAGATAAAGTCATATTTCTACCAAACTATTCACAGATTCTATAGCTATTACTATAATTCGCAGCAGCGCGAATTCATTTGTTNGGTTTAGGCCTTTTGGTTGATTCCTTTGACTCTTGGAGTCTTTTGCAGCCTGTGACAATTTTAACGCATTTTTTTCAGAATCAGCATTCACCTTAATACTTCCGTTTTTATGAACCCCTTTTCAGCCAGATGGCCTCCCAAAGTTTGGCAATAACTCTTGGATTCTTCGTATGTCATTTTCGCCACTCTTACATGGTATTTGTAGCCGTTGCCAGGAAATAGCCATTTACCTGGTATAAGAAAATAATTGTTGCGGCGTCACAGAAAATTTCCATGTTTTTTAAGGATTTGTATACAGGATGTAGCTGTCTACCACGTTGGCGTATGTGCACAAACGCAAGACATAACACAGGCAGCAAATAGGAAACAAGTCAAACGGTAGTCATATATAGGTTGATCACATTCCTGGCTCATATATGGCAAATTTTCCGAGTGATCTCCGTGATAAACGTTGACAAATTTGGGTTGTCAACACTTCGACTGGTTTCAACAGGGTCAGTGCTGTTGATATAGAAAGCATAGAACGCTTACGGTGAGTCTTATTTGCTTTAGACTATATCACCAAAACCAAACAACGTATATAGAGTAAGTTAAAATACTGTCAAAATGCTAAAATTTACAATGACCAACCACAGATGGTACTCAACACGAAAAAGAAAATGGCTGCAGGTGCAACAAATGAAAGAACCATGCAGCATCACCTGCTAAGAGTCAAGGTGCTGTTTGAAATGAACGAATGTGTCCAATATTACACAAATAATGAACTGCCACCCAAAGACGGTGCAAACGTAACCATATACGTTTTCAAAGGACGCCAATGTGTCCTTTCACTGGATATAACATATGTTTCAAAATCGGTTGCTACTCCTGCTGTTGGTGGAAGTATGTCTGTATTCTAACAACCAATTGACAACACCTCTTTCATAGCACCAACGTTATTTCGATAGTCTGCGCGGAGTAGTATGTTTCACACGATAATACTGGTTGAAATGAGAAATTGCCTTAATGTGCCAAGAGGTTTATACAAGTTTCACCATAAGAAAAATGTTGATGTGAAACCATCGCAACATGTTTGAAAATATTTTGGAAAAGAAACTTGTTTGAATATTCCGTGCGAAATACTGTGGAGGATGTTCTTTTCAAATGTTTGGTTGCACTTTATCTGTGCAAAATGTTCTTAAAAGCAGACTATTTGCAATTACGTTTTGGCAAAATTTTAATAGACTAGTTTCTGCGAAAATGCAACTATTTTATGCGAGGAATTACTAGTTTTCAAAACATAGAAATTGTTCACAGCAAAACGGCAATACGTCTTCCACTATGCATAGCCGTGCCGTTGCTCAAGACTTATATCCGCAGAAACATTGGCATGTTTGTGTTCAGTTTTTACTTTTTATAAAGAAAATTCATGTCTGTCTGTGGAAAAGGGACATGGATTACATTGCCAAACAAAGCGAATTAGTATTATTCATGTGATAGTTTTTGTGCTTGCGGATATTTGTTGGTGCCATTAAACCGAATTTAACATAATTTTTGGTCAAGAAGGCTGAAGATACCTGCATCAACCTGCCTTCGTCACATTCGCTTAATTAATCGTACCGAATGCTTAAGAGCCAATGCATCATTTAAACTTTACGAAATATGCAGTCTCATAGCCGAATGCGGGCAGGTTTTGAATTAAGATAAGGAAATGCATGTAAGACGATATCAAGCATTTTAAGCGTTCTTGAATCATTGAATTGAAGACTATTTAGACATTACAAAGGCAGGCAGCTCCTATTTGTTATGGACCTGACCTCAATTACATCTTAACAAACAATGTTGATGTGCAGTTAGCAGTCTGCTTTAACCTTGAGCCATTTAGTAAAATATACGTAACGTTGGCTTCGTCCCTAAATATTTCCGAATGATTTGTTTGGAGTTAAGATATATATCACCTACGCCGATTCATTATAAACACTTGGTGAGACATGCAGATGGTAACATCCACAAATCAGTCGATTTTTGGTGATCTAACCCAGGGTTCACAAACATGTTGTCCGTTGGCCTTTTCAATCGGTACCAAAGAAGTAACTTTCAGTTTCGTCAAGTTTGGTGACCTCTGATCAAGATTTTCAAAAGTTTTTTTGTTGTTCAAAATCGTTTTAACTTGCGAGAATGTTGTGTATCTTCAAGACATTTAAAGCTACAAAATCTCATTTCAAGCTGGCGAGTTTGAAAAATCTTTATTTAATTGAAGTCATGAATGCATCGCATTGGGAATGTATGTCTAAGGTGTTTGTTCGACCATTACCACATTCATTATATCCTTGTATTGCTGGAGTTCATCTATCGCAATGTTTAATTGTTTGTTTTTCAAAAAGAAGGTTATTTTTACTTTGCGCATGGATGTTTTGCTAGCTGAAACAAAATATCAACCCTGAAACTAGACCGACCTCTTGGCAGTTTTGACAGCAAACTTTAGAATGAATTATGTTACTGCTCATTTGTTACTTGTCGAATGCATACGTTGGTCGAACACTGGGAAAATACCATATTTAAGTCTCTGAATCATCATTAAACTTATCAATATCTGCAATAAATGTATCACCCGAATTCATTTTTTCAAGGCAGCATCGCCGTTTTCCAATAAAAGAGAGGCAATTGCAATTGTTTCTCAGAAAGACGCCAGTCTGTGAATTTCTTGATTACTTGTGTGACGCTTACATTTCAGATCGTCAGACCATGATTCGCTGCTGTACGGTCATCACCTTTGTTTTAGTGAAACTTGCTACAAAACCTGGCTATTGTCCGCAACGGGAGAAATCGCAATATCTTATTCTGTTAGCAATGATGATTCATCGATTGTTGTAATCGTTACCATTTCAAGATAATCATTACATTTTGACCTTGAGTAAATTTTCTACTTGCTACTAACAAGCATCTCAAGAAAACATCACGACATGCTGCTTTTCGTTTTTTCGTTTAAATTCCGATCAACAAAAACAGGAATATTTGCACTTGATAGTTTGCAACGCACCAAATTGATATCATGGTGATGTCGTGCTGCAACGAAGATTTTGAAATTCATATTTCTGACATCTCTATCAAAGTACCTTTTTTTATTTTGAGCTGATTTGCGTATTTAGACGTTTTCATGCAAATTATTATTTTCGACTATTCATGATTTGATTTCATTTGGAATGTTTCAAAATATATAAAGCTGTATGAAATACATCGGATTGGCAATTCATATTTGCAGTGATAACGTATCACTTTTTTTGAAGGTGTGTTTCTTTCTACCATGAGACTTTCTCTATTCGTGCTTAAATCTCATTTGATGACGCACTTCCCCGGTTATTGTCCAATCGACAATAAATTATTTAACCTTCGAAAACGATGTGTAGTCATTTCGTTTCATTTCATGTTGAACAAAAATATTTTACTTGTTTTACAATATCCAACGGTGCAGAGAATAAAAAGCTACAAATGATTTTGCACTGCACTGGTCTGATTCAAGCTGATTATGATACAAGCAGACTTCATCAAAAACTTCAGTTTGCTTTGAATTGAAAGTAAAATTGTCGGTGTGAAATTAGTTTTACATTAACTCACTCTCGCAATTTTTCCCAACAAAGTCTTTCATGCATCTGCAGCCGTATCCGGTGATCAGATTAACGCATGTTCCGCCATTGACGCATGGATTGCTTGTGCATTCATCCATTTCTGAAATAACAACAAAATATTTATCTCGTTTGAGCATTGAACACTTTTCCAAATACCATTTTGATTTTGTAGTTCAAATAATTTTATAATATAAGAAAAACAAAAGTTAATAACAGATTATAGAAAACTTACTTTTGAGATTGAAAGAACGCTTTGCGTGTCCACTTGCTTGTGACGTAATGCCATTTGAAGTTACACTTTTGTACGAAGAGCTTCCAGGTCTTGTATAAATTGTTACCAAGCCTCCCTGCAAACCTGCGAAATTCCACCAGTTCTCAAAAAAAATGAAGTTAAAAAAGCCAGATACAACAAAGTGGTTAGTGCTTCAAATAGAGAAATAGCATTTTTTGGAAAAATAGCCAATAGTTTTCTATAAAAACGGTCTTCAAGATAGAAATGCAAATGACTCAAATTCATTACGATTAGGATTTTAATTTACGGGGGCTGTCAACGTATTATTCTTATTGTAGCTACGTTCACTGGTCACTTATTTCATTCCTTTTGAATAAAATAATAAAATATTATCTGATGGTGCAAATAAGCGCGAAGCGTACGTAACTTTCAAAATCAAAATCCTCTTTTTAATAAATATACTCAAGCAGCCAAGATGCTAAGTGTCAATCATTTCAACGCAACAGCTTCACCGACCTATGCGAGAAAATGAGGCCCATGGACTCAGTGAAAAAATTTAAATGCACTACATTTATGCAAAAAAGGGAGTTTTGATAATACTTTCGAAACTAATAAAACGTCAATATTGCGATAGTTATTGAGAGAAATTCAGTATGATTATTTGGCATTTTTTGCATCAGAGTATCAATACTGATGTTTCGTAACCATATATTCAATGAAACAAAACGTGTCTTTACTTTTATGTGGTTGGAAGAAACCACTTGCAGAAAGTTCTCGAGCCTATTAGAAACGTTTCTCGAGTAATATTTGTAAAAACCACGATCAAATAATGCATCAATACCTAGTAAACGCCATTATCCGTTACTTCCAGTTGTTATAGACGCAACATCTTATCTGTGGCAAATACTCAAGCATTTGGTCTCACTAACATGTCTTTATACTGTCCAAGTGAAAAGGAATGAAGACGATATTACCCTAGAAACAAAATGTCCTGAACTTTCCACAAGCATCGTCTTATTGACGGAATCAATCTGTCATGCTCGATCAAAACACAAAAGTGTATACTTCCCAAACAAAGTTTATTTTGTTATCAATTGTAAGCTATATTACATCAAAAACTCCTTAACCAGATGGAAAAACGCTGAGATCATTGTTGGCAGCGTCAGGAGGACGGAGGTGGTGATGAGTTTTACACTTAACGGCTTCAGCTATTTAAACATTTTGTGAAAAATTTGATTGCAATCAAAAAATTTTTTAACCATAAAGAAACACCACTCACGATATTTTTCAATATTTTTTAGTTTATCTTTGAAACTGCGAAGAGAACACTGCATTTTTCTAGGTTTGAAAAGTTTTAGATCGATAATTATTTGAAGCACAGTCAGCATTGGCGAAAATATGAATTTAGTGCTTTTAAGGCAAACAACAATGAACATGCTTAAAACTTTCTGTATATACATAAATGAACAACCTTCAAGGTAACTTGAGAATAGTAAATGGCTAAGCAGTAGAGGTGTAAAGCCTACCCAATCCACACGAACTTTTGAATATAAATTTCTAAAAGACTTTTTGTGAAGTGAATCGTTAAAAAGAAAGAATATTTAATTTCCTAAAAGTAACAAGTATTTTATATTTGGACGTATTAAAAGAACAGGGATAATGTTAATGAAACAGCAAATCAGTCACATACCTATGGCTCCCGCGTGCATTGCAGAAGCACAAACGGATGAGTTGTCCGAGTAAAGTTCATATCCGTATACGTTGTGTGAATGACAGTTTGGTGGACAATTTACTTCGTTCACATCGAACTCGGTGTTGCCCTTCGTGCTGCAAGTCACTGTTAGCAACAGAAAGCACCGTATCATTCTCATCTTTGCTTAACGTTTTAATGAATTGGGAATCAGCACCTAACTTTGGTTAATTTGAAAATTCTCATTGTGTTTTTTTTGGTGGTTTTATAATCCATGGATATCACAAAAATCTAGCATCCCACACACATGAAATTCTTTCTGAGAATGAAATGTTGCTCTTCCTCATATGTTCACCTGCAACTCTTGCTCTTTTTCAGTTTTGACTTGTCACTGAATGTAATTTTACACTCATTGTAAATAGCCACAAAATTAAAAAAATAACTCAAAACTGCATGGACCAAGCAAGCAGTATGTACGAAAGGATGAAGAAAATCATCTTCAATGTGCCTTAACAGAAAATGAAAATTGTTAGTGCGACTCACAGCCTCTCCAGATGAGACGAAATTATTTCGTCATGTCTTCTCATGTAAAAGACTCAGAGCAAGGCCTGGCATACACGAATCTCCACGCAGCGACAACTTCGCCGGATAACCCCTGTTTCCGCACAAGTTACTGGTCACATTGTCCTGTCTGTTTGTTCCACTGTATATTTGGACTGTTATTGCCATGATTTGATTACAACTAACATTTTTGTCGCGCAACTGTTGTTGAGCTCGTCAAGAAGCATCACGTTAGGGCTTTATTCAAGCAAATCACCTTCGCTTTGTGGTAGGTTGTGACACAAATTTCGGCAACCCAAGCAAAAAAAATCCAAAAGGTAAGCTTTGGTGGAATTTCAACTTGTTCTGGAGGACTCTCGGGAGACTTCGCTACAAGCAGGGTTGCCAGATGCGTTTTCTAAAATTACCGGCCATTTTGTCCACAGCGACACATCTTGGCTGCATTCGCAAAAGCATATGTAATGGCACTGAGTTCTCGAAAAGCATTTAAAAAAACACTTACTTGAGAATGCATCCATTGTTTCTTGTTCTTGTCTTTACAGTTTCATGAAGCCTCCACAATGATTGGTTTGAAAAATTAGCAGTGTATAAACGTACGCTTTGTGAGAATAGTTTATAGCCCTATGGTAAGCATTACCAAACTAACTTTTTTTCATTAAAAATGAAAACGATAACTGCAATCTTTATTGTGAACGGAAGCGTTTTTAAAAATAATGCACTTAGTAAAATTCTAATTTTGCCTGTTATAGATCAATTTCTGAATTGGACATTTTTCCGTTCAATTTGATGGCATTTTCTTTCCTGTGGTAGTATTACCTGTATGAACACCACAGCACAACCAATTATTTCTTGCGTGCTACATTCACTTCAGTTTGCAACAAACATTTTCTAGATCACCTGAAACTCTTCAAAAAATTCTCTATTTTGTTGATCACTAAGAATGCCTGAGACATTGACCTCTCGGTTGATTCGCCTGGCCCTTGCTTGAGCAAGTTATAGTCTGCTGACAACAAATGTATCTATTCAGTGCAGCTCCCTTGACTGTGTAAGGTTCGCCAGTCTCTGCAATGTCACTGTCGTCTTGTCCATTTTCATGATTTTTCTGCATTCTGCCTGCAACAGCCTACGGCAGTAGTTCAGACAACAGCGACACATACGCAGGTTACACGGTTAATTTCCTAATGTAATGAAACGTTAATACAGATCACGTTTATGACGAGGAAGATGCTGAGAATGACTAAACAAATGAAGAGGGAAAACGGAGTGATAATGAGTGTTGTTAAATGAACTTCGCTGAAGGAACTGTCTTGACAAGACTCACTTCTAGAATCTTTCTAAATTGAGAGGTTATGCGTTAGTTCCTTTTGCAGTTACTGCAAGTTATTTGTTGTTAAACCACCGGCTTCAAGCACCGATTTTCTAAATACCGGCTTCTTTTCGGCCTTTGCAAAATTAGCAGGAAAATACTGGCCGGGCAGGTGAAATACCGGCCATCTGGCAACCCTAGCTTCAAGAGATCTGATACAGCTAGATATGTCAAAGACAGGAACAGTGATCTACTCTGCAATGAGAAGGACAAGTTCGGCAGTTCAAGAGAGTATTTGAATGATTTGTTGCACTGAATCACTCTCATGCAAAGAGAAAAACACGAGGTGCGTTTTTAGAAAACATACTAGGGCTGTCACGTTTGTCTCATGCGCTGTCAAAATATTGAAAGCTAAGAAGTCTGCAGAGCAGCTACCAAGTTTGGTAGAGAACTTTAGGGGGCACAACCTTTATTGTTTGCGTTTGGATAAGGTCAACATGCTCACTCAACCGCAGTGCGACCTTTTTGTAAAATTGACAAAAATGGGGGCAAATTTATGGAAATAATATATTTTGGGGAACATGGCGCAAGTTCCCCCTGGCTACGTACATGGTGTAGGTAGGCGATTATGAAAACACAGTAATTCTGAGAGCTCTTCTTAAATAGGCACAATAATGTTCGAAAATGTGATAATCAATTCAACGTTGGTCAGTTCCGAAATAAAATGTTCTGCTTCCAATAACCACAAGATTCTCACTAGAACCACCCACCAAACCACAAAGATCAATTCAAACACCAACCACAAGATCTCTTGCTAAATACTAGCAACGGCAACCGTGTTGTGTATATTGCAGGCTGTAGACCAGCACAGGAATTCGACTCATAAGAACTTGACAGGAATGTGTCACATTTTCGAGCGACATTTATGTTTACACTGATTCGGTTAATAAAAATTAACCAACACAATTATCAACAATCATCGTAATTCAATTTACATAGTAAACTTGCTACCAATGAAATTAGTGCAACTACATAATTTTTTATCACAAACTATTAGGGGGACAAAAGATATTGTGTGCGCCCCTCTCTAAGTGTTGGAGGGGACATGTCCCCTCGCTCACCCTTAAACTCGATCCCTGCTGCAGGGTACGACGAAATACGATGAAATGTCTGAACCCGTGAAAAGAGGATTTCATTGGTTAAATTGGGTGTACCAAGTTGCCTAGCAATCTTGAATGACATCAAAGAGTTGGCAAAATGGGATGACCATCGCCATACACAAGAAGGGTGACAGGAGAAAAGAGACCAAGTGCAAGACAATGTCGCTCTTTACCCTCCCATGAAAAGTCCGTGCCAAGTTCCCTGAAAGACAATCCTGCGAGATATATGAAACCAAGTTTTAGGATACCTTGTGTAGTTTTCGTTCTGGCTGAAGAATGTGAATTCAAAGCAAGCATCTCACTACCAAAAAACAACACTTTTGAACAGTTTTTCCTACCTAAGTACCAAGCATAGTGGCACGATCGATTGTTTAGTTTAAAATCAAATCTTACATTCAAAACATGAAATTCGGAAATTTTCAGCGCTTTCCAAATTTTGTAGACGTACATAGAATCTTTGTGCGGGAACCGTTCTCGCACAAAGATTTCATGCACGTCTAGAAAAGATTCGGGGAATTACATTGGAGGAACAAAAATATTTTTTCACATGAAATTTAAAAGGTGGGCTCTTCCTCACATGGGTTATGTTAAAATTTCCCGAGGATTTGGAACTCTGAGAAATATTTGGAAAAATACAAAATTGAAAAAAGTTGCGACACACTTTCCTCAGGATTTCGCACTTTGAGAAAATTTTCTGAAAATACCAAAAATAGGCAACAAATTTCCAAAAGGACTTTGTGGACTTTTCATCAGTATAGTTATCCATTTTTTCAAGGCCTATTAAAATGGGATGTCAACATCTGTGATTGTTCTTTAATAATATGTCATGCTATAACTTGTCACATGTTCCGCGTTGAAGAACGAGGCTGACAAACACTTGTAAATCCATAATCTCCGCTGGAAGGTAGTCAGAATGACAATTTATAAAGAATCAATGTCAGTGGAAGGTCGTTGGCAGGCGTACGAATCTGCAGCTAGCGGTACAAGCTCCTGACCAAAATTGCTGATTTCTCTAAATAGCAATATATCTTGGAAGGATGGAAACCTAAGCACCATAAGAATTCGACAAATTCTTACAATCACTTCCTATTGAAATTTTTAACTCATTTATCGCAAACAAAGCTTCAAACTGAAGGTACGATTCACGTTTCAGCAAAATCCCATTTATCAGACATCTTTTATTAATTGCGAATGTAGTAGTAAATACTTTAATAGTACTCAATTTGGAAATACCCGGTTTATACTGGTTACTACAAAACTATTTCAATAAAATGTGTTATTTTTTCGAATATGTATATATATACGTTGAAACAGTAGATATGATTGGTAACAAATTTTACAAAAATCTGCGCTGAAATGGTGTTTTGTTGTTTTTCAATCAATACCTACTGTCAAAACTGTAACCTATTTTCCTTGGTCCGCAAGCAGATGTTTGTACACCGAAGCTCGTACTTCCATTCGTGTATTTGAAACCCTTCGTGTGAAAGACACGGACGACTCCGCCGAAATCTGCACGAAAATACTGCGGTGGCATAACTTTTATTAGGAAGATCTCTACAACTCACAGGTGTGGCATCATGGAAATTATTAAACAGAAAATGTTCGATAAAATGTTTCAATGCACTCTGATTTTGACTCAGAAGCACCAATCGTATCGTAACAAAACCTCCTTATGAAGAACTAAAATTGAGGCAGACTTTCACTGAAGACAATTTCTCTGTTACCTAAATAAATTTTCATAGCACATTGCCCGGAGTTGCCAATGTCTGATTACATGATATGAGCATGCGATTCAGAAGATTTCTAAAATATTTACGATTAACGGGGTTTCAATTTGACAGCACAGAGTACACACTAGACTCTTGCGCGGGGCGGGTTAACCCGCACGGGTTGCGGGTACCCGCATTTGCGGGGGGTGCAGTTGAACTTGCTGCAGGGCGGGACGGGTGCGGGTTGTACTTGGTGCGGGTGCGGGAGGGCGCGGGTTGAGAAATTCTTTGTGCGGGAAACTGAATGTTGAGCCAAAGCACATGAACTCAATCAGCTCAAAAATCGCGAAACACGTGGATGTACAGTACTAGAGTTGTATGCCAGCATTACGCTCAGGATAGTAGGCCTGCAGCAATTATTTCATTATGATGTAACAACTCATTGTTGCGAAACATTAGTTCAGACTCTTGCCATGTGGTCGGGAAGTAAACATTTTCCAACTTTTTTTACAGCTTCTAACAGCTTCTGAACTACTCAGAATTTTGTGGTACGATGAGACGGTTGCAGGAATTTTATATTGAAACTTTTTCCTTCTTCACATGCAACTTTTATCAAGTAGGCCTATTGCGCAAAATGTAACAGTGTGATTTAAAAAACATGCTTGAGAACTATTTCAGTACAGTTCTGTTCTCTTTGATAACCGATTCGGACTGAACAATGACCTAAAAGCAATTGTAGAAATGACCCAGCCAAACAAACATCAGTCCAGAACTGCAGGCCAAATTGTCAAATTGCTAAGCAACTTCATGCACTGTTGAGCGAATCTTTAGCATCCTACGCAAACTGTTGGCAAATAATCGCCATTTCTCGGCAGATTTTGTTTGGAAATATTTAGCATTATGTGCAAATAAATCGCTTGAGTAAATCAGTGTCGTTTAAAATGCTTGTGCATAAATGCAACTTTTGTTAAAAAGAAATGCATATTTCTCACGATTTTATTGCAAGAAAATCTTGCCCTAGTAATGGGTTTTTAGTAGTTTTCGGACACGTGCGGGTGTGAGACCGAAAAAGTGCGGGGCGGGTTTAAATTTTGCGGGTGCGGGTCGAGAGCGGACGCAAAATTTCAACCCGCGCAGGACTCTAGTACACACCAAACGTTACAACACCCGGCAGATTTAGGTTGGTTTGTGACAAACGATAACTTTGGAAAGTTTTAATTGCTAAGTTTTTGGTCAGGTAGCATGGAGACACTAGCTGAATGGGCATTGCAGTGGTTGCACGTTCCATAACCGTCACAAATGTTTTCTTCGTGACAAAGATAAGTGGAAAATATCATGGATCGCTCGACTTTCAGTAGCGACTACTACGTTGCCAACACAACAGATGGGCAGATCATATGGAATGGCTTTTGTGAAGGGCGGAATCTTTGATATAGGAATTTGGTCTTCGAATCTCCCTTGTTCCTTTATTCTGTGGGGACTTACAGCATGTTTGCAATGTCGATCGCTTGGCACGTGCTGACATTCTAATCGCTTTTCATAGTGATAAAGGGTATTTATACCAAACATCTGAATCATGCAAACCGTCCGTTAATTGCTTTACAGAAACGTACTTGATATTCTACCAGCATGTATTCCCGCAAGACATAAAGGCCCGTCTCCGTAGAGTCCAGTTCCACATAAGTTGTGAGTGGTGGTCATGCATCCTGGAGGGCAGATCACTGTACTTATTGAATATCCAAGTTCGGAGAATTTCGTTGCGCAGTTTACTGGAAATACATACAAAAATGTTTAGAATACGCTCATCCTTTCCAACATTCAGGCTGGCACTAAAAAAGGCAAATAGTTTTCCTTGGGTTCCCAAACCAAACAGTCACCGACGAATGCAAATCATCGTTACCCGTTTATGACAGAAAGACCTGAAGCAATTAAAAGCTCGGGGTATCTTGCAAGATTTTGCGAAATTACTGGACAGATCTCCTCTTCTATACTGTAACAATGTGATGTGATGATTCATAATTGTGATGATTCATAGTTGCGCATATATACATTCAAGTACTCAATCTCCCCGGACGTGACGCAGAAAAATAAATTAGCAACTGCTTTAATTGGACATCAATTTTATGCAAATATATGCACCAGAAGTCTTTGCATATGCAAAAAAACTGCGAGCAACATGCTGAAGAATTAATGCAGGAGCGGAGAATGCAAGCAAACACCGGATTAAATTATTTAGTCGTGAAATTTGCTTGCTCTTTCTGCTCTTGTTTTAGTCCTTCAACATTTTATTCGCAATAGTTTTTTTTCCAGATTTAAGGACTGGTGATGCGTGTCGTTGCTTGGGAGAGATTTCAACTATTATAATAGTTATTGACTCGAATGCACCACCTTTGAAGATGCTAATTACGTGAATTTACTGGAAACTGGAACATCGCTTCACTGACGAAAAAAGAGCACGTGTGGTCCAGGAAGTCTAACAATCTTCTCTGAATGTTGCTGGCAATTCTTCCAGTAATCACCGTAGCCGCAACATTGTAGAGGTGGACAATGTGTGGAAAATCGTGTACTCCAACTTCCAACCAGATACGTTTGCCCAGGTTGGGGTGGGGATACTTGTAAGCTCTCAGCTGGCAAGCTGTGTTGATGAACGGGTGACACGATGTTCATGTTGACGTTCATGTTTAGGTTGAAGATGCTGTACCACTCCCTGCGTTTGATACAGATATATGAGCCACACTCAAGTAGACAGCAGCGGGATACATGGAGGAAGTTGGTGATGTTATTGGAAATTTTGAACACAACGAATCCACGAAAATGTTGGGAAATTTTTTAGCTCACACATTGGGGACGATGCGGGATATGGAAATGTGTTATTGGCTTACATGGCAATGCTGAGGTAACTGATAAAAGGCTCCGGCTGCAACTTACCTCTAGCAACGCACTGTGCATCATTAACGCTTTCTTACAACACAGAGATTTCCAGACGTACACCTAGTTCGTTGGGTTAACCATGATCCGTAGATTTCAGCAAATTATCAACTGACGAGTTCCAAACAGTGTTGGACATACGTGTCAGAGTGGTTCCAAAACAGTCCACCAATCTCCATCTGCAACGTCTGGTGTTCTGCAATACACGTCTGTGAAGGGTCTCACAAGTTCAGGAGTTTCTACCAAGAAAGGTAGGAGTCGCTGTTGAAGAAAGACGTAGGAGGGACCTTTGCAGAAAGGGCATCGTTCTTTTTCCGATAGATCCCGGAATTTCATGCAGAGTGTCAGGCGGCAGCTGTTTAAAACAGCCCCAGCTTCATCTGTTGTTCGGACATGTGGACATAAACGACTCAGATTGGCTAATAATGGCAGAAACGTAAAACCTGGTGGAACACGGACGTGAAAGATGCAATTCAAGGATATTGGCGTACAAATCATGGCTTCCCGAAAGAACCGAGTTTCCTTTGCATTTGCTGAGGCGCGAAAATCTGCAGCATACGTGTTAAACGACTTGTTTGTTTGATATGGTGGTTTGTTGTTGGCGCTTTATAACTACAGTGGTCTTGAAGTGCCATGACTGAGTACTGTAAAACGACTGAAAACTGGGAAGGTGGCATGCTGCGATAAAATCCGACCTGAAATGCTTAAAGCTTTACACCAGTGCTCGGCAACCATCGGGCCGCGGCCCAGTGCCGGTCCGTGAGGAATTTGTTACCAGTCCGTGCAAAACAAAACCCAAATTGCTCCAAAAACTGCATTTTTTTTAACAAATTCACCGTGTTTGCCTCTCTGAGGAAAATCCCATAGTTGGCATACGGCTAGTCTTCACGGTTTCAAGACTGTTTGCACCGTTAGGCTAGTGCAAAAACATAAATTTGTTTTCCAATAATGTGTGCATTTTTCCGTTCAAAAATACCAAAAAACAAAAATTTCGTCAAGTTTTCTTCAAAAACGTATAAAATCTTTTTTAGAAGTTCGTTTTCAATTTTGGAAGCACTTTGGTGACGCTTGAGTAATCATGATTTTTAGAGTGCGAGATAAGCCGCGCGTTATTTTATTGAGAGTCGGGTCCGCAAATTAATGCGAGGCCTAAACCGGTCCGTAGTGCGAAAAAGGTTGCCGACCCCTGCTTTACACAGTGGTGCTCTTTGGATTTTGTAAGGGCGTGTCGCTTAATCTGGTTCTCCGGAAGTCACCGAAATATTGGCAAACTGGGGTAACAATCCGCATACACTAAAAGCGAGAGTGGCGTGAAGTCACTAACTACCGGGCCATCACCCTCCATTGCCTCTTTAGAAAAGTGTGAGCCAAGTGCCTTGAAAAAGTTTCCATGAAATAATTGAATTAAGCTGAACGATACCTAGTGCGATTTTCCTACTGGACATAACAATACAGCACAGACAAACTTTCAAATCTCTACAAAATATGCAAGAAATCTTGGGACTACCGCTTGATGCTTATACAAGTTTTTTCGACATCAAGAAAGTTCATAACAGGGTCCGTCTGGAAATGCTTTGGGAGTGATTGTGTTGACAGCATTGTGTTAACTGCCACCTGTTGCTGGTCGTCAAATTAATGTACATATGCTTGCTGCAAAGTTTTTCCAGTGTCCGCGTAGTAAAATCACAATCGTGCACTACGGATATTAGACCCTGGCAGGGGTTTTCGCTGTCATTACACCTCTTAATAATCTACATGAATTGGATAAACAGTCACGCCGGTTGAAGTGGATGTCGCTTTTGGAACTGCAGGTTAAACCGTTAGCTTTTTGGAGACGGTTTAGCACTTCTTGCATCTTCTGGACAGGGTCTTCAACATGAACATCGGCTTTCGCCTGCGTGCTACCAAGCGGGAATGAAAATCTGCACTAAGAACAACTAGGTGCCATGTCTCTCAAGCAAATCTAGCCAGTGTAAGCTGCAAGTGAGCGACGTTGTACACTACAGGAGGTCGAAAATTTCAAGCATCTTACAGTGGAATTCACGAGTGATGAAAGGCGAAAGAGGGAGACTGATGCACGGATTGGCAAAACAAGCACAGATTTGTGTGACATTTATTGCTCTGTGGTGACAAACCTGGAGTTTTCAAACACCGCAATGTTGTCCGTTTTTCAAGCAGCCTTCGTTCCGATCTTCACGCATGTTCGCGAATCAAGGGTAATGACTGATAGAGTGCCATCTCAAGCAAAAGGGACAAAGACGAGGTATTTGCGAACAAATCACAGGGTGACACTAACACTTTACTTTACAAAGCGCGAAATTCGCAACGGTGGCGGATCCAGACCAGGCGTTTGGGGGGAGCAGTCAAATTGGTGGGCGGCAAAAATATTTTCACTTGCTTAAATGCCAAACTTTGTCTGCGGCAATCGTTGGGTGTCACACAAAAGAGGTTATCTTTTGTAGGTCAAAAAGTGGCAAATTTTGTTGGTCGAACTATGCTATTTTTCAGGGAATAACCAAAGTTTGAAAGTGCTTTATATCGTTAATTCAGAGAACGTTTGAAACGGGTCCCAAACAGTGGGCCTCGTTTTTCACAAGCTACACAGATCTCGTATATCTACAAATGTATTTAAAAGGTAAAAAGCATTCTGCACGCAAGCGTTAGCAACTGTTTTAGCCATCCCTAGCGAAACCAGTGAAGAACAGTGTCTGAAACGCATTTCCGTCCTGGTTAGAATCAGAATGGTTCTTCCTAGACTTGGAAGCTACAACTCATGTCCCACGATAGGACTCAAATAAAAAGCTAAATGACGATCATTTATTGCTGAAGCGACAATTCAAAAACAACACGTAAATGAAAGGCATTTGCCGGGACACTACACCCATTTTAGGTAGCTTTTCTCACTTTCGTAACAAACGATCTTATAATCGCATGATGGATTTACATTGGGCCTTAATGCATATTGCCCTAAAATACATTTAACGCCACTTTTAAAGGTAGATTTTCAATCAAGTCTTTAAATACCGTTTTACATTTTTCAACACTGGATTGCTGATGTGAGGAAAAAAGTCAATCCCACTAGACCAGGTAATTAAAAAAACGTTTTGACACTTCAACAGAAGTAGAAGCAAGCGGGCTGATCCCCCCAAATTCACAATCAATACCTCCAAAATCAACCTCTAGTCTCCCCATTAAATCTTTTGTTGCAATTGCAAACCCGTAGAAAACTCACGCTGGCCATGGAAAGACAAATATGGCATGGTTAGCAAAATCTGCAACCGACAAAAAAATGTTTAGCTTAGTGGTTGTCAGATCATTCCGCTTGCATCATATAAATTTGAGCAAAAAAGCAATCTTGTAGTGAAATCTTTCACTTTTTTACTGGTGACCATGGTGTTGGCAAAGGTTCTTGGTTTCAAATTGTTGATAGGCTTATTCTCCTCTGTATTCTGGCCTGGCTGGATAGAAGCAGATCCATCGCCAGATAATAGCATTGGGTGTGGCTATGAGCTTCTTCTGGGGCTTCGAAATAGCATGCAATGAATTGAAAAATGACTTAAAACCAAACAGCCATCTGTAACATTTGCCTGACGCGTCGGCAGGTGGTGGTAAAAGGCACCGTCATTCCACCAATTTTGGACTGCAAATATTCAAGTGCTTAGCAAAAATTTTTATGACCACGTAAAACCAATTATTCATGTAATGGAAATTATTGTTTGAGATCATGCGTCTTGTGCACACACCGCGCTGATTAGTTGTTCGCTGATTGCTTTCGGGTTACATGCAAGTGGTTGATATTTTCTGCTTGTGTCATTTTCGTATTTACTGCAGTACTGTTAAGATGTCTTTTCTTCCGTTTGGTTCGTTACCTTGCAGTTCGAGATTTAAGTTTATTAGAACCTCGACGACAGGTTTGAGGTGTCATTCTCTACAATTCAATCCACAAGCTGTAGATAGCTAGTATTTTGCCAAAGTTTTTGCGTTAAAGCTATACGCGTACGAAGTGGTGGGGAGATTCGGACAAGCTTTGAAAAATTCAAGAAAAACTTCCCGATACTTCTGGGCAAGTTTCTGAAACAGATTCATCGCCCTGCGAAATTCTATTCGTTATTCCTCAAAGTGGCCCAAAAATTCGGGTGAATTGAAAATTTTGCCCCGCCTACAGCCCAAGGTATCCGTATGCCTCTGGTTAGAGGAGTATACGATTATTGTTGAGGCGCGTCGCTGCGCGCAATAGTCTGGGGCGCAACGACGG
>JGI24022J15233_10000962_pt1 | contig 21772 bp, 12 predicted proteins | sample Ectturendosymbi2_FD_15233 | JGI IMG/M metagenome (IMG submission 15233)
CAGTGGCGTACGCAGAAATTTTTCATGGGGGGGGTTCATTCAGTGGCATCTGGTGGTCATTTTTTTGGTGTGTGCTGTTTGTGACGTCACAATTTGACGTCATATTCATGTTTCCAAACCAACGTTTTGGCGAAGTTGTTTGACATAATAGGCATATTTTTCTACATCCACTCCCCTTATTTTATGTGTCATTGCACTGAATACAAACTACTAGCGCTCCAAGTTATGATATCGGAAAAAAATACACTTAACGCTACGCAACAGCAGTTCATTACTGCAAAAATATCAGACTGCGCATTAAAACAAGGGAGTAAAACACACTCATCAATGCGTCAGAGCAATTTGCAACTGCAAAATGAGACTGTGCTGTAATGTCCTGTCGAATACGAGCAGTCGAGCATAGAAAAGGTGCGTCTGGACTAGCTGGCGCACAATCCGGTTTGAAAGGTCGAATCTTGCTAAACTACGCAAGAATTGAGAATGCGCATAAAGTACGCAAGAAAACTTTCGATTTTTGTTATTCATATGAAGTCCAGCAAGCTTTTAGTTTTCTTTTTTCTGCTGAGACATTATCAAATGCCTGAATACTTCTATGTTAACAACTGCTGTTTTTGAGCTCGTGCAACAGTTTTATCATGATACAGAAATTGGTAATGTAGCCAATGCGGTCAGCGCTTGCGCTGATCAGCCTTAGCAGACAAAATAAAGACAACGGTTTGGGATAAAGTTAATTATCGCAGAACACAATCTCAAACATGCGTAGTGGACAAAAGGTCTGCAAAAGGTTATGAGATGGTTTCTGGATGCAGACGCTAACACCGATTCCCACCAAACCCAATTATTACTTTTTGTTCCATTTAAAATGTTCCTTGAAATTTGCATGCAAATTCATTCCGTGTTATTTGTAATACTTTGACAAATTAACAAGCAAAAGGTATGCGAAAACAATTAAACTCCTTTGCGCAGGTAATAAAGTTTTTTGTATAATATCAAGCTCATGGGGGGTTCAACCCCAACGCCCCCTTTGCGTACGCCCGTGGTCAGGACAAAGTTCAGGTTGATTGCAACGCACATGGTCAAAAACCCCGAGAGCATCACGAAGCCCGACAGGAGATTCCGGGAGCGGCGCAAGATCCGACGTACAGACGGAACTATCCATGTACCATCTCACCTGTTCACTGAAAATCCCTTTCTCCTCAAAGATTGAATATGTTTGCAGGAACTCATCAACTTAAATTTGCCAAAGAAGATGAACAAATGCAAACAAAAGTATTCAAGCCTGATGAGATAATTGTCCACGAAAACTATTCTTTCATAAGAATGAATCGAACTGATCACAACTTTGATTACGACGTCGCTTTGGTAAGTTGTGTGTTTGGAATAGTGTTAAAATTCGTAAGAAACGTTATCTCCGAAAAACTGCAGATACATCTGCTAATTAAGGATTGTTTTACTCCACGCTATGTGGCACCCAGGACGAGGTCCTCTTTTCTTCTAAGACAAAGTCCGATATAAAGCCTGGTACTCAAAAGTCCTCATGCCTCTAAAACGTTGCAAATGGTCGAACAAAACTATTGTATTTCCTCACGACGAAAAGTTCAGAGATAAATCCCGATAGAGCACGGTCAGTCGTTGTACATCCAGTCTCAAAATTAAGAAAAGCAAGCTTTTAGAAAAATGTCCGCACAAGGACCGAACGGTTACGAATAAATTCCTGGCAAATAATGCAAAAGCAATCAGAAACTAAATCGAGGAATGTACAATTCAGGGATTGCTTGGATGTAACACGCAATGCTATGCCGTCTCAAGATAATAAAAATTTCTGCTATCTCTGTCGCTGATTTTTCTCTTCATTTTTCCTTCATTTTCCGCTTCATTTGAAAGTTTTCGCCATGTTTTGGCGAAGATCCCCCTCGGCTTTAGCAAAATGTTTCAGCTTCACAGTAAACATAATCGTGACCTATCCGTGTTTGATCTCGAGTTTTGCTGTTGTCAACAAAATGTGTTTCTCTATTGATCAATGTTTTTAAGTGATTATAACGTTGGTTAACATAGCTCTTTTTTTACAGCTTCTTTTGAGTTTTTTGGCTCAACAAAATCTGCTAGTTTTGCATTATTATAGGAAACTTTGTTGGTTAGTTCTTTTAAGAAAACTTGGTCAACACATTATTTGTTCGACATGTCGTCTGAATTTACTCGATTAGGAAAATCATCAACTAAATGGTTGTTCATATTTCAGCTTTGTTCATTCCCTCATGTGTTACATTTAACGTTCTTGTATTTAAAAGGTAATCTATATACATCTTATTTAGCGCATCTTAGTCTTACATTGAATTTGCAAGATTTGTTATCTTGCTGTTACCCCAACTTATATCTTCTGTCGGTATGGATATTCCATCAAGAAGAAGTACTTGCTACTGATGTTTTCAGCTGTGGTTTCTATCAGATGGTCATTATATTGTTTGTTTTCAACTCCCATACCTTCAGTCAACGAATTTACTGCAATATCTAGAGTTCTTTCGTTTACACCAGAGGTGGGCAAACTACGGCCCGCGAGGTCATTTTGTGCGGCCCGCAGGGCAGTCACACGTATATAGATAGTACATATTTGGAGTCTATGTTAAAGTAATTTAATTGATTAAATTATAATTATCAAGTTTTTTACCACACGTTTCATTAGAAACCGCATGTTTGCTCAACCGGAAGTGACTGTTGTTACCTTCATTTTGTGGTAGCTCAGGTAAAACTTTTTTAAAGTTTTCAAAGCGACTAGAAATATAATATATGTAATACGAACATGCGGCTCTCAGTTGCAATAAAATCTTCAATGTGACCCTCCGTAGAAAATGTTCGCCCACTCCTGGTTTACACCATCTGTTTGCTCCGCAGCGTCAGCTAATCCAACAATTCTGTTTCCATTCATTTGAAGGTTTGCAACCATTTGATTTTAACCATCAAGCTGAAGATACTTTTGAGATTTTTAAAGATTATTGGCTATAACCACTATAAATCAGTGGCGTTATTATCAAATGTTAGAATGTCAAACCTCCCGGCACAAACGTAAAGTTTCCTTCATTGAAAACGTTCTGGTCACCGTTCTGCCTGCAATCTGAGGGAATCGATTGGAAACTGTCAGTCATGAGCTCCAAGTAGCTGCAAAAAAGCCAAGAGGACAATGTAAAGACAAAGATGGAAAACTAACTGTACTCGGTAACAAATGAGATGCGTTTGAGTAGCATCGAACACATCTTGAGCTTCTCCAACAATTGCTGTATCATTCTACAGTACACAGGAAAGATAATACTAAAGTGCTGGTTCAGCATCCTTTGCTCATAAACAAATACAACAAATAAAGGGGGTGTAGATTGTTGGGACCAAATTATGAGTTACTACAGAATCTCTACGAAGCAAGAAATGGTGGTTGGCTTTGTTCAGTCGATTTTCTGACATAGTGAAGCAACCTGCGCGGCACCTCTGCCGTTATCAAGCAGGAAGAGAATCAACATCCTATAATCTGCTGTCGCTTAGGATATACGTTGTGCATGTGCTGAAAGTCTCAACCACAAATTCACGTCTTTGTTTTCAGTCGTGAATTTGTATTGCCTGTGGTATGTGCCAAACAGTGGCGTAGCCAGCCCACAACTTTTTTGGGGATAGGGCAATATTTTTGGTTTTAGGCGAGCAACAGTATTTTCTTTGGGATACCGCCTCTCAAAGCACAAAGTGACCAGATATTTTAAAAATTGCGGGAGGACATGGCCCCCTGGGATCTCCTAGCTGCACCTATGGTGTCAAAATCGCTTTTGAGCAAGAGGAACTTGTTTTGTGTTCAATATCACACTTGATGATGAAGCATACACTAACAATCAATCTGTAGTTACAAAAATATGAATATGTAGGCTTTCGTGCCAACTGCACCCTATTAGGATGCGTATGTGTCCTCTGCCATATCAAGAGAAACAAAGAAGAAAATTGGAATCATTGGTATTTATGCACTATTGGCTGTAAAACAACAACAAAAAAATTGAAAACTCCACAAAATCAAAATTTGGGTTTTAATGGGTTAAAGACCTCGATTATATCAAAGATAACATCATTTCTATGAGTTCTAGTCTTATGAATGTATCCATAGAAATTGAAGATATCAGGAGCTAAAACAGTAACAAATGCTTGAAATAAAATGGACATCTTTAATATCACAGAAAAAAAACAGATTAACAACAGTGTTGAAGAATATGAATTTCATGAATACACACCAGTTACGACAACCAATCTTAATTACTCTGGTGAAATATCGATAGAAGCACAAGCCTTGTACACACACCCAAGTGAATCTTTTGTTGTTTTTGAAGGTAAATTGTTGAACAATGCTGATGAAACAGCCTATGCAAACGCAGATGACGCTTACAAATAATGCCCTTATGCATCTTTTCAGCAACATCAAATACCAGCTTTCGGGATAAGAAACAGAATCCCTTTTTCAACCCGGTCACGCAAAAACAATGCTCAGGCTGTTAAAATACTCCGATGATTTTCAAAAGAGTCAAGGTCTTAACCAACTTTGATTCAAAGATTCTCATACAACAGCGCATTTTGAAAATAACGCAGGTGTTGCAGTTAGACACAGCTTCGTTGGTCAAAAGCCAGGCCCAAAAGGACTGTTCAGTTTCAGAGTTCCATTGAAACACAGTTTTAGTTTTTGCGATGAATACAATAAAATTGTTTATGGGTTGAAACACCAACTCCTTTTTGTAAGGAAAGATAATAATGATGTAATTTTTAGAAACGGGACGGGTGACGCTGGAAGGTTGCTTTTACAAAACGTTCATGGTATGTACCTCATGTGAAAGCAGCACTTGAAGAAAAAAATGAGTTGTACAAAACAATTCAGTCCAAAGTGAGCCTTCCAGTAGCCTATCGAATGATTCAATGTGACTCAATCCCAGTCCCACAAACAACAAATTTTTATGGAGGCTGTCAGTGAAATAAAGACCCGAAAAACCTTGTTGAGTAATAATTGTTGGTTTTTGAACTGATAAATCAGGAGACCAAGAAAAAAATCCAGCAATTTTGACCAGTGTGATCTCACAAACATGCTTGTAATGCTAAAAGCACACCGATAACCTGAGATTGACTATGACATTAGTTTCACTCAACAGAAATTTTCACAAAGTTGTGACGATGCCGCAGCGTTTCGAACAAAATGTCATATGCGTGAAGAACTGATTTCAAATCCAAGCATCACCCCAGAAGATTGCAAAGAACTGTTTCTGATTTTTGTGTTTGACATGTGGAAACAAAGCGGAAAACTAAAGAATTCCGTTGCAGACATAAAAATGAAAGCGCAATATAGTCAAAACGAACCGGCAAATGCTCAAATCTTCGCTGTTGTAATTTCAGACAAAACCGACGGAAACAAGACGATAGTTGAGTATGAGACCTTTTTCGTTGATTTCTTTCAGGCAAAATGGCAAGTAATCAAAGTTTAAAGATTCTCAATCTTGTATTTGTTATTCCAGACTCGACCGTTGTAAAAAGAGATTATTCTCGGAGGCGAGGAAACAAAAGTTTTTTGCTAAATAAATACTTCGAAAAATACTTGTTTTTTCGGTTTCAGCATCCCTAACTTTCACAGATTTTATTATTTTATCACTCTTGAAAAGACACAACCTGGTGATGGGAAGTACACTCTTTTTCTGTAGCATCACACGAATTGGATCCTAGTCTTGGGATTTTCCATGCGAGAGACGAAGACTCCGTAATGGCTCCATTTCACAAACATGGCTTTTTAACTGACAAAAAACATGAAATACTCGAGGAAAGCGACAAGAAACTGATTCAAGAAATGTGCGACAAACCGAAAAATGTTGTGTACAATTCCAGAAAAGCAGCAGTCGAGGTCAAACACAAACACGGAAAAGTCAAGATTATTTCTACTCTGAAGCCGAAATATTTCGACAGGGCTTTCGCCCATGTTGATGCTTCAGCTCCAGCCCCTGGCAAAAACTTTCAAAGCTGATGGCAAAGCTATCTGAAACAAATATGCCAGAGTTTCTCGAGAGAGGGTTTGGCGTCGTGTGGTGGTGCTTCCAACCCCGACGGCGTTTCCGACACATCACGAAACCAAAGGGGCAGTGCAAACCAAAGGGTTTTTTCCAGTGTCCTTGGATGTTTGTGGGGGAATACCTCAGGGGTTGCCGAACAAATTCTTTAGGTCAAATTCGCCAACAGGGTGTTGAATTGTTTGAAGTTAATTCTGACAATTCAAACGATTTTTTTCAAAAAAAATCAGAATTTGCATTTTGTTTTTTATATTTGCTTAACATGTGTTTTTCTTTAGATGAAAGAGTTGGGAGAATTCCCCCCAGTGTCCTCGCCAATGTTCGCGGCTGTTTGTGGATGAATTCCCCAATGTGTTTGCTAATGTTCTCAGCTGTTTGCATAGAAATTCCGCAGTATCTTCGCCAATGTTCTCCGCTGTTTTCTGGGGAATTCCCAGTGTCCTCAAATCTGTATTTCTCCATCACTCAAATGGTATATCTTTTGGAAAAGTTGTTTCCCTGCTTTCATAGGTATTATGATCACATGCGTCAGCGTATGCACACATTTAGGCAATGCATATATTGCATAGTTCAAATTCAGGAGCATTAGAATATTGCTAGTTCTTTGAAGCAACGTGTCCAAAATGTAAACCTCTAAAAAGTGAATGGATGATACATTACATGAACAGGTTTTGTTTATCAGCAATTTTGCAAAAATTAAACTTCACTGTCCTATTTTTATCCAGCAGAAAGATTTCCATTCGCTAATTTTCTTTCTTTAAAGATTAAACTTGGAAAAGAATATCGTTTTAACAAAGGAAAACTTGTTGCCACTGGCAGTAAAGATGGAGTCCTGTATTCTTCCAATATAAGACCGGTGTGTTTGCCTTGCACGGAGAATGGTTGCGCCACCAACTGGATCAAAAGAATTTCTAACAACACAGGATTAATTCGGAAACGAAATTGCGAAGATCAAGGTATCAAATTTGCTGACATTCATGCACAAAACTGGTGTCCATTTCACACAGTGCGCCGGAATCAAATCATTCATTTTAACAAAAAGACAGACCGCTTTCAACACCCTAACACTATAAAGTGATTGTTTGAACCGTTATGTGATTCCTGTGGTTTATTCTTATTTATACCTTGTGTCGTGACATTGCCATACATGAGCATACAACGACATACTTTTTGGTTCTACCCAAGGCTTCTCCGACACCTGTTGCAGTTTTGCATTATTGCCAACATCTGTGACATACAGTGGTGTAGCCAGTCAAAAACTTTTTTGTGGGGGAAAAAATTTGTGTGGGGCAAAATGTTTGATTTTAGGCGAACAACCGCATTTTGTTTGGGATACCGCCTCTCAAAGCACACAATGATTAGATATGCCTGCCCCTCCTGGCTACGCCTACGGTGGTATAAACTGATCCTCCTTTCAACCAATCTTATTTTCACGATTTTGCCTATTATGTAGTTGGTGTGCATAAGCAATGATAGAGGTGTGCAGAAAATTGAGACCACTTCATTTGAGACCTCTTCATATGAAACCACATTCACATGAGACTTTTTCAGTTGCGACCACATTCATTTGAGACCTATTCATTTCAAACCACATTCATTTGAGACCTATTCATTTCAAACCACATTCATTTGAGACTTTTTCAGTTGCGACCACATTCATTTGAGACCTATTCATTTCAAACCACATTCATTTGAGACCACATTCATTTAAGATCACATTCATTTGAGACCACATTCACATGAGACTACCAAGCGAATCAATCGCACTTTATTGCGGAAGGAAACTGCCGAAAAGCTGTTATGATCGAGTTTGTTAAACAGTTTTGTGGCAGTGTGTAATGGAGGGGTTCTAATTGGGCTCAACTTTTGTAATCTTGAGTTTTGATCTTAGCAGCAGTACGTAGATTTTCTTTTTGTTTCATATGTCGATTTCTGCCCAGGACTGAAGACGTGTAACACACGAAACTAGTTTCCTTACGCAATAAATTGCGTTTTATTTGCTTGTTTCAGGTAACTGCTGCGATTTTACTATTATTGGTTTGATTTACTGTGAATCATATTTTCATGATTTACTTTCCACTTCTTTGCCGGAGACATGACGTTTTGCAAGATGACTCTTCATCTGACGTTTTGCAAGAATACGCTCTTCCGTGTGCAAGGTAACTCCTACTAGGTTGTAAATGCACTCGCACTTTAAACACCGCGGAAGCCAGAAAACTCTTCACTTGCAAGAAACAAGTTCTCATTATTTGGCCCAATAGCAATATGCTATTTCAGACATTGTGAGATCGTTATCGGAATTAAAGTTATCTGCTAAAACATTTGCATTTGTAAAGATAACGCGTCAGACGTTTTGCTCATACGATGTTGCGTTAGGATTGTGGTTAGGATTTAGCCAACAGTTCACTCTTCACAAAAGACACGATCTTTGATTTTCTCCTGTGATTGTTTCGACAAACGCAAAAAGACATCTTTTAGTTTCTCGTCGTTCATTTTTCAGTTAAAAACTGAAACTATTGTGGCGGCTAGAGAATGGACAAGTGCAGGAACGCAAAGCATATAATTCTTTGAATTGGTCTCCCTTCCAAACCTGAGGTATGAAGAGTTTTCTGGCCTCCGCGGTGTTTTAAAGTGCGAGTACATTTACAACCAAGCGTGAGTCATCCTTGGACGTAGAAGAGCGTAACCTTGCAAAACTTCAAATGAATACTCACCTTGCAAAACGTCAGCTCTCCCGCAAAGAAGTGGAAGGTATATCATAAAAATCAGATGCACAGTAAACCAAAACTGCTTCAATTTAACGTGGCGTAAAATGAATTTCATCTCAAATGAGTGTGGTCTCAAATGAAAAAGTCTCATGTGAATGTGGTCTCAAAGGAATAGGTGTCAAATGTATAGGTTTCAAATCAATAGGACTCAAATGAATGTCGTCTCAAATGAATAGTGTCTAAAATGAAAAAATCTCAAATGAATGTGGTCTCCAATGAACAGTTCTCAAATGAATGTGGTCTCAAATGAATGTTTTCAAATGAATGGTCTCAATTGAATTGGTCTCGAAAGTCATGGAACCTATCATAATATTTGCTGTCAAAAACTGCTATGAGTGAAGCATTTTTGAAGAAGTCTCTGTATTTGCATGGTTATTTGGAACTCGTTTTAATCTTTTTCAAAGAATATGCGACTTTCTATCCGCAGTCTTTCCTGATTTGGTTCAATGCAACATATATAGTTTTTCTTTTTCAGAACAGATGCTAACCTACAAGTCACGAAATATTTTCACTGCAGTGACTGGTTTTGGTCGCACAAGCCAAGGTCTGCCATCTCCTACTTTGAAGCAAGGCCACATCGAAATTAAGAGAACTCAGGTGTAAGTTTGGAAAAAAGTTTCACACAGAATAACATATTTGATCAGTTTATAAGTTTTGGTGATAACTACAAAATATACGCAGCCACCTTACACAAAATTGTGAGTGTATAAGGGTCATTACTCACTTTTTTACCAAGTTTTCTTCCTGGCTCATGCTGTTTGGAAATTTCCCTTAACATATAGATCACTCGTGTCCATAGAGCGCTTGTACGCAGATATGCAAAGGTAATTTAGACGATCACAGTTATATGAGTGAACTGATCGATCATTTACGCAGCAATTGACAAGCACAACGATGCGCTGTGAATGCTCCCCAACATATTTACGCTTTTGAAGCCAAAAGCGTGTCATTATCATGGGCGGTGTTGTTGTCGATAAAGTTTTACGTTGTAAATGCGGCCAATAATTTAAACAACACGTTGTGTTTGTATCAAAGAAAAATGAGTTCTATAATGCCATTTTTAAGGTGCACAAAAGCGATTCAACATATGAGAGATGGAACGTTTTATTACACACCAAGAATGTTATGTGCGCTTGGCATGTCTGGGAAGAAAGCAACCGATTCTTGCCAAGGAGACAGCGGCGGTCCTCTTGTGGCTGAAGTGAGACTTCAATGATGATCTCTTGTTGAGTATTATACTACTGATTTTCAAAGGCATAAGTGATAGCAAGTTGCAACCCACTGCTTGCTTTTAAAATCACTTATTTTTATCTTGTTTTTTTTCGGTGAACTCTTTACATGTAATATTTTAATTCAACTGGTTTTAGACAAATTGATACGCTGGACCAGCCGGCACAACTCAGAAAGCTTGAAGGGCCAAATTATCAACATATATTTGCCACGGGCCGTAAAAGTCCTTTTGAGTTTGATGTAGAGATTCCTTTGTAGTATGGGAGATATTCTGGAACGATACTTACTTACTCGAGCAGTGGCGGATCCAGGGGGGACGTTTGTGGCAAATTCCCCCCCAAACGGCTGTGGCACCCCTTAAAATGGCGCCCCTCTGATAAAACTGCTCCCCATTTTGGTGCCCATCGAAGTAAATCAAAAACAAAAAATACTCAGTGGAAACTAAACAATGTTTTACACTTCGTTGAACTTCGGTATTTACGTGACGTACTTTCACGCAGCCTTTATTGACTAGAATCAAAAATGCTATTGTTTCGTAATAAAACCCTGTTCCCTTATTTCGTTTCCGCGTGAGAACTGCCCAGCAATCACAAACACGGTATCTTTCGATAGCAGAGTTCTGGACTTCCAGTTAGGCTGTGCAAAAGTGGTATGTTTTTGTTGCAAGTTCATTTTTTTAATGCTTGGTGGCAACTTTGAAAAGAAAAGCAGTAGGGAAGATAAGAAGGCAATAAATACGTAAAACGTAGAACGGATGCAAGATTTTAGAAGCCTGCTAAATGAAAAACCATTTTCAGGTATGCTATCAGTGGAGTCCGTGAGTCCGCTCCGCAGTAGCCTACGTCTGCATCTTAGTTTTGCAACATCAAAGTGGATGAGTTTCTTATCGGAACTAAATGCCCTGATTGAACCATATTGCAGTGTGTGAAAACGAAAAGCTATAGCAACATTTGTACTTTAGCAGGGGCTAAGCTGGAGGGCATCTCACGAGTTTAGATGGGGCCCAGGGCAAGAAGAAATTTTGGCGCCCCCATGTTTGAGCCTGAGATTTTTCTGAAGCAAATGTAGTTTATTGAAGAAAGTACTTGTGACATTGTCGGGACTTTTCGGCGCCCTCTTCAGTCATCAGGCGCTCTCCCGCTGTAATTCGGCGCCCTCATAGTGATTCGGCGCCGGGGAAATTGTGCCCCGCTCGTTAAGCCCCGGTTTCTGACATAAAATGCTTTGAGACTGTCTATTTGTTTCGGCCATAGACCGAATTGTTTTTAAATGACCGAAAAAATTAAGTCAATTATTCGGTCATAATCTTCTAAAAGTAGGCTTGCGAATACTGTTATGACGAGTTTTAATACTATTACGGGACAACTGACCGAGATGCCTCAGCGAAAAGGACCAGGAGCGTGAGTAGATAGAGAAAGAAAGTTCAAGCACAGAAAGCTATTTTACATCTTTAAGACACACGCAGGAGGACAAAACCCCTCATATTTATTCCAAAAATCATTCAAAAATCTTAAAAAACCCTTTCAAAAAATCATTCAAAAATCAATTCACAATCATTCAAAAATCGTTGAAATATCGTAAGAATATAGTAGAAATATTGTTGAAATATCTCGTTCGGATTTTGTCGCCTCTGTGTGTCTCAAAGACGCAAAATAGCTCTCTGTGCTTGAACATCCCTTTTTCTATATACTACAGCATACTACGTTTTTTATACTCCCGTATTCAATTCTGTTTACATTTCATTTTGATTTCATTTACACCTGCTACGCTTCATTTTCATCCCAAAACAACTCTTAGATTTGTTTGCCCATATCCAGACCGACAAACGTTTTAACAGTTTCTGAAAATGTTCTTCAAATTGCTCTTTGAAATTCGTCTTACCCCTTGTATCCCCTGTGCCCCCAGAACTCTCAGATGTCTCAGAGGTGTTTGCGCCGCTCTCGGTAAAATATCTACGTTTCAGTGTGATAACGATTTTAACTTTTTCTGGCTTAGAGCCTTGAGCATAACTTTTGCTTTTTTATGAGTTACTCTAAGCACGGACCGAACTTCAGCAGTCTTTGGTTTTCCATCGCTTGCCGGCCTGCCATACATTTCTTGAAGCACTTTCTTATCATTTACGCTAACCGCCTCAAATCGGTTCACAACACTGTATCCATGTCTGTAACATGGTTGCATTATACTGTTGGGTTCATTTTGATGAAAGAAGCCAAGACAGTCACAAATTTCATGCAATCCGACGTGAAAAAGGTTGTATTCTCCACATCCGTTTGCAGTTTCTTTAACTGTCCAGTTTTCACTATCAAAAGGTCAATCTCCACAAAGTTGCATCGAACCCGGATAGAATCCGTGCGCCAATACATCTCCGGATTTTCCGTCCAATTTATAAGGACACTTTATTTTATCAATTTGTTTTTCACGGTCTATTAAAAACGCTATATTCACAATTTGGCTTCCGGCAAAAACTCCTTCAAATTTCAAATCACAAATTTTCTCAGTTACACCAAACGCGACCTCGATTTGGTTTATTGTTGTTTCTTTTCCGAGAACGGAAAACAGTGATTTTGAAAATCATGAGTTGGAATTTTTTGTTTCCATGGAGCGCAATACTTTTTGTTGTTTCCATCTCCATAATTATCCGGCTGAGCACAAAACATTTTGTTTATTATATGATGCGGTTTCATGTTTCAACATTGGATGCGCCGCACATCATCGCGAAGGAATTTTACCGCTTGAGCGCAAGAGAACGTCATTTCTCGCGGTGCGGTCAGCGCCGACCGACGCGGTGCGCACCGCCGCCGCGGCTTTGGTTAAATCACCTGTGAATAGGTCGCCTTGTGAACTTCCGCGTTAGCATCAGCTGTAAATTTATTCAATGCAAGCGTGTTTTCTTCGCGTAAGTTGCAAAAATTAGTTTAATGCGCGAGGCCCTTTGAAATTTGCAGATGTTCCGAGCGAGATCTTTTGATGTTGCAGCGTGTATGCTATTCAGCTAAGGTTTTGCTAAAGGGCTAATCACGAAATTTTGAAAGAGGCTTTGATTTAGCACCTGTGAACAGCTGTCTTTTTTCCTTGTTGACGACTCTATACGTGGCAAAACTGAACTACCACCGCATTTCAAGTTTAGCTTTCGATGGAGCTGCAGAGTTTTTGAATTTGTGATAAAAACAGCGCTTTTTTTATTCTAACATGTTAAATTCGCTTGTGCGCTTATGCTTAGATTTGCTTTTTAGTGAAGTAGCGTTGTGTTTGAAAGTTTTTTTCTGCAAAGGCAGGATGCAATTACAGAACGGAACCTTCTTAACAGTTGAGATTGAAATGTTTGGCTGATGTGAAAATTTAACCGATACGCTGTTAATTCTTAGTATTTCTATTTGTTTAAAAGATACGAAACGCTTTGATAATGTTTTAACACAAAGGTTCACAAATACTTTTAGGATAATTGAAAAGCAACTCTGAATTCTCGCGATGTTTCGTGAACATTTGTGGAAACGTAAACATAGATTTAAGATTACTTAAGATTACTATTGACAGTATCTTGAAAAAAAGTGCAAGAAATGTAATACATAAAACGGTAAATGATAGCATTTATTCTGTCTAGTGAGAAGGGTAAATTTAAAGCGTAAATTTTAATTATTTCGCGACCCAGAGTCGAAGATCTCACGACCTACTATTTGTGGACCCTTGCTTAAGTGCAGCAATGCCCAATCCAAATGATTAACTTTGCCAAAAAGTGTGTCACTATCTTGATCATGACCGCACATTGAATGACATATTATTGAGGGCCACACATTGGATGGTTTAATTTGATTTTAGCAAACTAAATTCGGCTTAACCTAATATGTTGAAAGTGTGTGATTCCTAACTGCAATGGTAACAGATGTGATAAGGTTACACCGAGGACCACCTGCATCAATAATGTCAAATTCACGATTATCAAAACATGGACAGGTTGTCAGTGAGTATGCAGGAAATTTTTACTACAGCGAAAACCTAAACTGGGCCGCACAAAACCTTCGACTGGGCCGCCGGTTGAACATAGCTGCTTTAGTGTTTTTAGTTGCGAACTTCAGGTACATGTTTGCTTTAAATTAAGGCGTTGTGTTGAAGATTGTAAGCATTAGGTGTCTCACCATTGAATAGCGTTTCCTCACAAAAGCTGTAAACCCCACCTTTCCATGTTTTGTAACACACTGCAGGAGCGGGAACGCGTGGGAACGTCGTTCCGTGTTTTGTTTTTAATTGAGCTAACAGGTCGAAGCTTGTGTGACATGTGTCCAAGTCCCAAGTAGCAAAGTATTTAACCATTCTTGACCAATGAGCAAAGTAGTGAAGCACCTCACCATTATGTTTCTTGTTTTAGATGTTGTTCGATGCAAACACGTGCGAATGCTTCAAAGAATGTTTTGTTGAGTATTTTTCACTTTAATAAAAGTGCAAAGACTTACAAAAATCCCTTACAAACCACCCATAAATTCCCTCATAAACCACTCACAAACCATCTCCATCAATATCCACTTTTTCATATCCATAAGCAAGCGTTTCGATCCCATTTTCACAAAAAAACTTTCCGATCATCAGCACTCAACAAAGCAACCTTGTTAATTTGTTCTGTGAAAAGTTCATGTCCCTTGCTGCGTATAACATTCATTTTCGTAGTTGTTCGTTGTGTGAAAACGATTTTTCATAGTCATCAAACCTGGTAGTTCTGTCAACAACATTCGTCTTTACCCCCTTGAATCTTTTCTCTGTTTTTCTATCTTCACACATTTTATAAGAATGAAGTTTCGCCTGCAGCCCACAAAAATCTTCAATGATTTTTCCACCACACTCATCCTTAAATTTTCCCATAACTTTTTTGTCCATTCCTTTATACCAGACCGATGATTTTCCTGAAAGTTGGATGCATGAAATTTCTATGAAACGCCGGCTAAAATATTTTGGAAAAAGTCAGAAGTTGAAATCTCGCACATCAAACTATCTATATCCGTCATCAAAAGTCTGCATTTTTCCGATTTTTATCATATAATTGTAATGAAAACTTGTAATTGTAATGTCCATCAGAGTCTTTGAGATGTCAAGAATACTCTTCCCCAAATATACAGACTTGTTAAAAACAAGTTCTGTCTTTTTCATATGAACTGCTACAATAGTGAGTTTGTCAAAATTTGGTTTTGAAACCAACTGTTTTGCTCTCTAAGCACTCCTTTTCAAGCGAATATCAACGTATTTTTTAATATTTCCCTTAGGTTTGCCAAGCACAGAATTATTCATTTTTCAAAAATTTTTTCTCAAACTCAAAAGCGCCTTTTCTTGAGCGAAGTTTTGTATTTTTGTCAATATATGACTTCATCCATTTTTTTTGTACAGCGAGATTCTGCGGTGTATTCTTATGAGTTTCATACCAAAATCCAGGTACTGCTTCAAGTGATTACTATAAAATGGATGACCAACTCCATTGTCTTCATTGTTATGGTCACGCATCAGTAAGTCTTTACTCCGCCTATGCATTAGTTTGCAAAAAACGCATTGCAAAAAACGTACAAGTGCGCTATCGGCTATTGCGCTCTTTGCAAACCCTTTGATGGCATATTTTCGCAATTTTGTGATATTTGTAGATTTACTGCAGGGTTTAAAGACCGAATGCTTTTTCTATGTACCAAAAATGTTGTTTCCTAGCCAAAATAGTGCGGACACATCTTCAACTTCTCAGGACAGCTACTGCACTGCCGAAACCAAAAAAAACTCTGCTGAAGGTAAAGACCTAGTGCGCTGCTGAAGTTAAAGAAATTTCTGATGTAAATGTGGGTAGATATGCTTTACGTGAAACAGATGAATCTTTACAACCTTGCTTCATTCAGGCAGCTGAAAATCGATAAATATCCTAATAACCATTGTTTTTGTTGAGATCCAATAATTCCGAAGTTCATCGTCCAGTAGTGTACACGCTGTTGTGTGTAATGGGCAGAAAGCAAAAAGTCAAAAAATTTTGATTGAAGTTAACCTCCCTCCCTGGACATATCTACAAATGCATTAAAACAGTTTGATATCGTGAATAGAATAACTACACCTTGAAGTTCCTTTACGCCATGTCGTCTCACTAGGACTCTTGATTCGGGAGAGACTTACTGTCCATTGCTATGTCTGCACTAGGAATCGTTTCAGAATGGCCACCAGAACAGGATTAATGGTTTGTGGTTCATGTTGCTTGGGGTCAATTTTATCACAGGTGTGGGCAAAAGACAACACACTGACAGCTTTAGGCATGCTTAAGCTGACTAACACAATGCAACTTTACCAGTACAGAGTTGTGGAAACCTTGATCTTCGTAGCGTTGTTTATTGCTTTTGTGCGACAATTCATGAAGAAACGTATTTATTTGCATTGAAATATTTTCAATCTGTTTGTCTTCAGTGAGGTTATTTCGTTTTCTTCCTGGGGAAAGGATCATTGCAAACAGCCGTCCACGCCAATAGCGCAGTTTGTTCGAGAGAGGCCAGCCAGTGACGTCGTTAGTAACTGACGTCGTCGTGTGTCCGACTGTTCCTTCTGTTTGTTTTCTAACAGTTAAAATTTGTATAAAGCACCAGTAAATATCTTTGTAAGTTTGTTCCCACTCCTGATGTCAAACGAATTTTCCAAAAACCATGCATAGTTTCGATCAACCAGCGTAGATGCGTCGTAACAAAACTTTAAAAGATTTATGCCGAGCACAAAGCAGAATATATTTTGAGGTTCCTAGAATATTATTTTTCTCCTAAGACTTTTGAAGCAAATGCAAAACGGAAAGGGCTTCAAGAAATAATAAGCAGTTTTTGGTAACGAAAGTGGTGAAGCAACCAACGGGAGCCGGCGGTATAATTTGTAGGTGTAATTAAAGATGCCTCTCGTTAAATTTGGAAGAACTCCAAAAGGAAGTAAAAAAAATAACTATCGTGAGCGGGGTTTCGCTCGGCTATGTATACAACAACTTTTTGCGACAAGGTCAAGCAACTGATATGAATCAATAAAACATTACGAATCTTGGCTCACCCTCTGTGAGCATTCCAACCGACGCAGTGAGAAAGAAATATGTAAATGAAAGATTTCTTCGAAGAGACACTCCAATTGATATGAACCAAAAACCTATTAACCAGGTTTAGACCAGTTTTTTAATCGTTTAAGGGAAATGATGAATAGAAACAATTCTTAAAACTCTGAGACATCTGAGACATTTGGAAACCCTGGGGACACAAGGGATGAGACTAATGTTGAAGTGCCATTGAAAAACAATTTCAGAAGCTGTTGAAATGTATGTCGGTCTGGATATGGCCAAACAAATCGAAGAGTTGTTTTGGGTTGAAAATGAAGCGTAGCAGGTATAAATTAAATATAAATAGAATTGAATGCGGGAGTATAAACTACGTAGTATACTGCAGTAGATAGATAAAGAGATGTTCAAGCACAGAGAGCTATTTTGCATCTTTGCGACACGCAGAGGCGACAGAATCCGAGAGAGATACTTCAACAATGTGTCAACGATATTTCAACAATATTTCAGCAATATTTCAACAATTTTTGAATGTTTGTGGAATGATTTTTTTGAAAGGGTTTTTAAAGATTTTTTGATGATTTTTGGAATGATTTTGAATTATATGTGATGGTTTTGTCCTCCCGTGTGTCTCTCAAAAATGTAAAATAGCTTTCTGTGCTTGAACCCTCTTTTTCAATCTACTAGCGTGCTCCAGTATCTCAAGGAATTATGATCTAACAATGCAATTCTGCAACACCTCACTCGGTCATCCAGACAGCGCAGGGAAGCACTGAATCACTACGTGGTAGCACCACGCGCCTGAAACCATGGTACTCACTACTCAGCAGTGAGCTCTAGCGCAGAAACTTTGGCAAAATACCAGCCGACTACAGCTTGGTGGAATGAATAATTGGCTGTGCGCGGTCATGACAGTTTTTGCTTACGGTTCAATATTTGCAATTCAAAATTTGCGAGGAGTATGGCACCTATCGCCTCTCCCGTTTGCGCACCTGGCAACGGTGACTGATGGCCATATAGTTTTGACTTGATCCTTTTGTCGCAAGTGCAAACCGTAGACAGCTCACACCGGCCACGAAGTGACAAGTTTGGCATGGTTGGCGAAATATGCAACCAACAGCAAAATGCGTGGCTCATTGGCTAAACCAGGGTCTCCAAACTACGGCCCGCGAATAAATTTTGTCATTGTGAAAAAATATATTTCCGAAAATTTGTTGATTTGGTAGAATATAACACACCTCGAAACAAGCACAATACGCAAGGCGTCTCTTTCAAACTTTTTGAATGAATGGTGAAAGGCGATTTTATACTGTGGTGATTCCCTGAAAGATCGCATAGTTTGACCAATAAAAATAGACATTTTCTTGGAGTAGAAAATGTGATAACTTTTGTGTGATACCTAAAGATGGTCGCTGAGAAGCTGGGGTATTTAAACAAGTGAAGATTTTTTGGCGCACCCTTATTTGACTGCCCCCCAAAACGCCTGGTCTGGTTCTGCCACTGTATTCGAAGTCGAGCTTTAGCAAGATTTTCTACAATTGAGTAAGCTCTCGTGGGCCTCAAGAAAAGCTTTCGTCGGCTGCATGCGGCCCGCGGTCCGTATTTTGTGCAGGCCTGCGCTGCAGAGGTGAGCATGGACAGGATCAGGATTGGATATCCTGCAGGATACGTGCAATTTTTTTGATCAGGATTGGATTTGGATATTTGTTTTTGAAATAATTTGGATCAGGTCAGGATCAGGAATTTGTTTGATTTCACTAACGAAATTTTCCTGAGAGTGATTCAAGATGTCACAAATGATGGTGCTGTTGTTTACTTTGCTATGATTTTATATTCACAAAAGATCAAAATGATTTTGCCAGTATGTGCTGCACTCATCACAATCGATGATAATTCGTGTTACTTCATAGTGAACATTTTCCGGGAATGTGGATGTAGTAAGCTGCTCTTATATTGCTGGTATGCTGCTTCGGTTTGTTATGCTGATTGAGCGGCATATGTGTGTGTTGTGTAGGCTAACATATTTCATAGGTGGCCAACTTGTCTTCGACTGGGATCGACTAGAAATTTTCTTGATAACTCGCAATAGACCAGTTGGTAATATAGTCACAAACGCAAAATGCCAAAGTTGAATATCACATGTGCAATTGAACTGTACCGTTGCCTTAGTAAGTGATACACATGCACAGACAGAAGGCAAAGTGTCTGTTACACTAAATCATAATTGCCCCGCAATAACAGAAAAAACATATTACAATACATTCGCGGCATCTGCCGAGCTAGCTTATGGTCAGCCATCACAAGAGGCACCAAAGAATATACGTGGCCAACCAATTGATGGATAGTTTTTATGTACTTTCTGGAATATTGATTGAAAAATGTTTTTAGGCAGCTTGTCAATTCAGTGTAATATCAGGTGTAATCGAATCAACCGAGTGACACTCGGCGATCAACCGGTTGATGCCATCAACCTGTTGGTCACCTCTGGTCTGTTTCAGTGTTTAAAGCTGCATTTGCGTTTGGTTAGAATTTTGAACATTCTACCTCAAGTTTTATGCAGGCAACCTTTGCTAAAAGATAGTTTGAGTTTGTAGTTCTTGTAAGCTACATAGTTTCATTATATTTTATACTGTGATCTACTCTCAGTGTTACAAAATATATTTTCTTTATTTTATCAATTGATTGAATGCTGGAGCTCTTTTGCAATTGGCTGATGCAGGTGGAATTGGTCACATTGCGAGGACGATATCCTTGGATTAGCGGATCTTCTTTGCCATATAACCAAAAACTCTAACTCAAATTGTAAACCAGTGTCTGATTATCAAAACTTATTGAAAAAGTGCTGTAGCTTACATCAAAAATTTTCCCATAAAAAGAGTAGTCTCTATCAGCCCAGTCAACAGTACTGAGTGCCCAAACGACGACCACTTGCACAGCTGGAATTCCCTTTGGACCAGGTCCATCGTACTAATGGTACCGGTTATTATTTACTTTTTTTTTTCAAAAGTTTCCAAACTTTTGTGATCAGATGTGTGGTTTAGGTTTAATAAGTGTTGGGTTTAGGTTTGCTAAGTTTCTACCAAGCGTTGTCCATCCTACTGCAAACTTACGTGGATTAGTGTCATGTTGAAGGCGATGGATGAATAAGTCTTCAAAAATGAAGGTCCACTGGTGGACCTATAACCACTGCCTCTTTGTTTCGTATTTAACCAGTGTCGCATTCGGATACGGATGGATATCGGATATCGGATACTAACTTTCAGAAATTCTCGGATAAGGATTGGATATGGATATTCAAAAAATTTATCGTATATGGATCAAGAGTTAAAAAATCAATATCCGCTCGCCTCTGCTGGGCTGGACCATTTCCATTGGGAATGGATATTTTTCTTGTGAGCTTTTTCTCGTAAATCATGTCACAATTGCTGCTCTCATCAGATGTATGACTCGTCTTCGAGACAAGGTTGTTGGATTCAAATTGGAATTGTGAGCTGGGGATATTTCTGCGGAAAACATTACACCGATAAAGGAGTTAAGCACTACTTTCCCGGTTACTATACAAACGTTTTCACAGTTTTACCATGGATACACTCGCACATCGCTAATAAATCAGGTTTGCAACAAGCATGTGTTTTTAAGTTTTTAAATGCATTTCCGTTGTTTTTTCATAAAATGTTCGTTTAAATAAAAGCAATGAAGCAGTAAAATTAACGGATTTGCTTCATTTTTCTATTCATAACGGCGCACAAAAAACGGTGTTTCTTTCTACAAGTAGTTGTGTGTTCTCTGCCTGTGTTTGAATCTCCTTCTAAATTTGCAAAAACCTCAGTAAATGCATCCGACGTACAATACAGTAAAGTGACCCAGTTCTTTGCCATTCTAAAGAGAGTTTTGAAGTGACCATTAAGGAAAAAGAACGAAAAAATCTACAGAGGACGTTCACAAATCACATCGATACAAATGATATTCCACGAGCTTCTTATCACGATGGAGAAAACATGTATTAACGGCGTGAAACAATGAAAGATTAGGCTATTGAAGCCACCACGAATAGTTGCAGTATTCTTTGGTTGAGTTTTGAAAATTATAGCAAACTGTTTTTCCCCTACATTATAGTTATTTACCTCGCACTAGTCAATGGCAAGATGTAATGTTCTTCTTAAAGTAAAATATTCGATTGACAAATGATGAACTAGCAAAGCCAAAAATTCAACAACGATTGTATAATTTATATTGTTTTGCAATTTTCTCAAACAATGTTTTTCCTACACTTGCAGTCAGGTTTTTTTGAGAACCATTAAAACATCATAAATCATTTGCATCTGATGTTTTGGTAAAGGCTCTGTTGAATTGTGAATGGATGGTTCCCTTTCAGATGTGTAACGTCGTAGTATTTTGACATAAAGCCACTTTGGTTTTACAACATTTGATACATCAAGCTCCTTCTTTGGGAGTTGTAAGACAAAAGGGACCAAAACTTTTGTCCACTCTGCTGCATTAATTAACAGGTAAAGCGCAAAACATGACCTTTGCTTTTCAAATGAAGTTTGGGCGGTTGCTGCCAAACAATGCGTACAAATAATCACAGCCATGGCCGATCTGTCGTCGCGCGCGCGATAAAGGCCCGTTTTCGGGCTTTTCGAACAAGGGCCCAGACGAAAAATTCGCGACAGTCTCCCCCA
>JGI24022J15233_10000963_pt1 | contig 21771 bp, 8 predicted proteins | sample Ectturendosymbi2_FD_15233 | JGI IMG/M metagenome (IMG submission 15233)
CCTCACTGTGAAATGGCACCGTTTGAATAGTTGCGACCCTTCCTTTCGCTACCGCTTGTACCTGTAGATAACTTGCAAGGTTTGTAAATTTGCAGCGTAAAGGGTAACACTGACGTTTTCACGGCGAAATTTCAGTTCGAAAAAATAGAAAATCAGATTTTTGCTCTTTAGCCTTATTTCTACAGAAAAATTGCATAAGGTGACTTTTTAAAATATTCATGTCATCGTGTAGTTTCGTCCGAAGACTGCGTAAGCAAATGTGCAACTACAGCAGTGTTGAATTCGCGTTCATCTTTGGTATTTTTCCCGCTTTTTGACTTCTTTCCCCAACACACGCAATTGGTTCAAAAACGTTGTTCTTGCTTACGCGGATCAGGTCACAAATGACTTGTTGCTTTAACCACCAAGACAGCAAACAACCTACCGCGAAGTAGAATCAAGCAAGGGTTACGCGTAACGGGTGGCGTAGTAAGGTTAAAGCTGCTGCCCCAAATCTCTCAAAGGGAGAACGGAGATCCCAAGTGGCACCGGCATGTTGATGGTTATGTCGTATGACGTCACAAACAACGTACACCAAATAAAAATGTCCACCATATGCCACTGAATGAACTCCCCCATGGAAATTTTTCTGCGTACGCCATTGCCTGCAAGTAAGCATAAATCTAGCATCTGTAGGCTACTTGTTTCAAATCCACTGCAAAGAACCTTATCAACCACCTAGTGGGGCAGATTGTTTCCAGGGAGTCAGGCTGGATGGCTTCTTTACCGTGTCATGTTGCGATGTGCACCTTTTTAAACTTGTCAGATTGTGTGTACAGTTTATCAAGTTCATGTATGTGGTTTTCACTTAACGTAAATGCACCACAGTCCACTACATAAATAACACAATGGCATACAGCATACCTGTACGGCAAAACATAACATCCCACTGCTGCTTAACTTGATAGGCAGAAAATACTTCAGTAAAGGGTTGAAAGTTTGTCATTTTTATTGTGAAAATTTGACCCTTTGGTTTGGTCGCAAATATTTTGTTTGACCTGGAGTATTTTTGGAAGTTTGACCTGATTTGCATTTGTCCCCACATTCCAGAATCTAAACAATATGAATGTTTCCATGTGCACTATCACAAATACGCTTCCCTTCCTGGCAGTTGAACATAGAGAAGTTTGCAGTTCATTTTGTGAACGCGCTAACGAAAGCTCACGCTGATTCCGCTGAGCAGTAGCCTATGGTAAATTGACGGAGGATTGATGGGCACGGTGACATCATTCGACTGAATGGTCTGCAGTATATTTAAATTAAACCACATATTGTCGATGGCTTCGTGGAATTGTTTCAGGGAAAATGTTTGTTTATAAAAATAAATAAAACAACAAAGCTTTGGACGTTTATGAGAGTTCGCTTGCCCATTGCATTGATGAAGTATCTACTAAACCTTCTTCAGCATATCCACCTTCATTCGTTCTTCTTGCACAAAAAACAGGGAACCAACCGATACGTCTACAAATTACTGCAGTCTCATAAATCACTAAACAATTTGAAGTAGGCTACTGCTACATCAATAAGGTGGAGTGATAACTTTAACCTTGCACAAAAACTTCACACATCCGTCCTGTTATAAATATAATTGAATAATGCATGAAAAAAATGTACTGATACCATCAATATTTATTTTCTAAATCTCTGCAGGTATAGGGCAAAGGAAAACATTAATGGTTCAAGAAAGTAAGGAAAGCTTCCCCAAAACGATTTACAGCGTTTAGTTCCGACTCAAAAAGAAACTGAAAACAATTTCTGTAACATTGCATTAGCAGCTATTGAAGCATACAGCAGACTATGTAAGTACACATATATACATATAGAATTCTGTCAATCAAAACCATTTTCTCACATAACTGTTTGAACAATGGAGTTATCCTTGAGCTTTGTAAGAACTTATTGTTTTTAGATTTTCATTGTCCAAAAGTACAGGTCAACATGCCTTTTATGTGCAGTACACCTTGACAAAGAACAAACCAACCATAATGTTTATGATGAGACTGGAATGAATGAAATATGCAGTATTGACTCACACTTGTTAATCAGATTTCAATGTTGTCTTGACCTTTTAAAGGTTGCAAACACTACACTTCTGGCAGCAAAAATTTAACCAAGTTAATATCACAAAATATAAATCTTTGGTCGGGTATGTGCTTAAAAATATGTTTGTTGCAATGGTATTCTGTGCATGTTTTTTTGCTTAGTTAAGCCTTGCAACTAATAGCAAAATGATTCATGAAAGTAAGGGCTCTATTAAATTATTGATTTGAAACCTCTTAAATTGAGAAACCCATATCTTTTTGAAGAGTATTGGGCACCTTATCCATGATGAAAGAACAAAGGACCTGCTTATCTTTTGACTAGGATCCCTTGACATCTTGGTTGGTCGGGGTCATCTTATCATTTGTCTGGGTCCCTTGTCCTTTGAATGTACAGTAGGCAGGCTATTTATATTTAAACCAAGACTATAGGCCTCTTTATCCTTTCATTAGGGACCCTAATATCTTGGTAAAGGGTCTTTTACATTTTGACTGGAGCCCCCTGTCCTTTGATCATACAGAAAGCTATTTATGTTTCATCATTTCAGTTTGGCTTCTTATTTTCAGATTGAAAATCCAAATGTGTTAAAAGATATTAACAACACATTGCAAACCAAATTAAGTTTTATTGTGTAAACATTATAATAAAAATACAACCATGAAGAATATCTCATAAATGTTTGAAAGTAAACGTAAACTAAAAATGGGGACCCTCAAAGCGCGCAAATTGAAAATGGGGACCCCCATTTTGCACACCCTTGCACACCCTGCATACTCACTAAGACCGCTACTGTGTATCGGTTGTGTGAAAAGTTGTCGGATCCGTAGGCAACGGTGTAAATCCGTTGTCGATTGCTTACGTCACACTCGCTTCATTCGAATTACGTCAGACGCTCACAGCTGAAACCTCATGTCGCAGTAAGCGTGTCCTAAGTTTTTTTTTTTATATCTATAACAAATAGTAACTGCATCATGATATAGATGGAAAAGCGAGCAAATGTCGCTGGCACTTCGGGCAAACACTTCACTTCCTGACGTGTCAGCCGCGAGCGATCCTCGAGTAGGTTCAGGATGTTTGCTGATTGTTTTGGATAAATAATTGCTCAGGCATCATCAAAGCGTGATAATCTCGCTCGCAACGCAATCGCATCATATTTAATTGAGTGCCTCAGTGAGGATAGCAAGCGGGGAAGAGTTTGAAGTCCGAAGAGACGGCAGGCCGCTTCTCCATTCGTTCTGCCTGCTGCCGACGCTTCCACGCTGTGCTACCGGCCGTGGGAAGAATTTGTCTTGCATCGCCTGACACGCAGCAGGCTGCAATTTTCGTGCAGGTGCACAACCGCCTAAAAATTTCCGCCGAACTTTAAAGCTGGGAGATTACCTTGAGTTTCAAATGGCAGGCGATGCGCAATGCAAAGTGTGTAAAGTAAGAGATATCAACTAACATTTTGAGAGCCTAAGTTAAGAAACAAAAGTTGAAGAGTTCAACACCTTGCATTTTGTTATTTTTGAGATCTTGTTTCAGTTGATTTATTTAAGATCGATGGCTGTGCCATTTTTTGACACTGTAAACAGAATTTACTAAGACTTCAATTTCGAAAACTTCTTTGAAGAGGAGTTTAGGTGAAGAAAACACGTTTTAAAGCTTTTGAAGTATATCAGAACCATAACAATGTACATGTAACTTAACCCAACTTACTAATCAGTCTTTTCTTCCGGACCTTTAAAAATTGTTAAAAAAGACTAGAATGAAGGGAAAATTATTTTCTTGTAGGTTTGTGATAAATCCGTTAAATTTACCCCGCACTCTTTAAATTTGTCAGATGGTTATTTTGATCCTCACAAAAGATATTTTATTGAGTGGTTACCTCAAAAAAGCTAGTTGCCAACAGAGTTTTTTTTAAGGTGTTTCAGGATCACGATTCGGGTCCCTAGAATTGAAAATCGGGTCCCTAGAATCAGAGAAATCGGGTCCCTACAGGTCAAAACCGGGTGCCTAACATTTTCCTTAAAAAAATCCCTGGTTTCCAATGAAAAGTTTTTTCCTTCATTATGCTGAATTTTTTAGTTTTTTGAGGACAGTTTTCAAATGAGCCCCTGTTGTTGATAGGAATGAAATAAACTTAAAACCACAGGATCCCGTTGCTTTTTGTGTGTATCACAAAAATAAATCATGTGAGATTTTTACAAAACTACCAAGTCGCTGCCATAATTTGTCGATTGGTCAAATGTACTTATTTTTGTAGTACGCTTTTGCAACTTCTTGCATTACTCAATAGGCGTTGAGATGAGGGAGCGGTTATGGTTTATGCAAGCAAACGTCGAACGGTGTTTCGGTGTTACAGGCAAACGCAGGGAAAATAAAAACCAAGTGCCACGGACCACAAATGCAATATGTCTGGTCATCATTTTCTTAAGTCGTCGAAATTTCACGTTGCCCAATCAGCTGTCCCTGCTGATAGAAAACTTACGACAAGGTAAATGTGCAGCCCAAAGCTTTTGTTAATCAGCGTGTGTTGTTCATTCGAGAATATTTTCCTAAATAGTCTATTCAAAATTTTAAACTGAAAGCGACATATAGAAAAACTGACAGCTACACAGCAGCTCCATGTTCTTATCAAACCAAAGACATTTATTTTTTCTTTTCATATTTTTTAAGATTGACTCCGCGCCAATACGTTGGTTTCGCTTAGAATAACAGACTTCAAGTCAAAGCTGGCCGAAGATTTTCTCCAGAACTCGCCACGGGCGAAATTTTTTCTGACTCCGAGATTATGAAACTCTTATCATTTTGTTTAAGCTCTTTGGACTTGTAATCAAATCCCAAGAGAGTTTGTATTTATTATTCATAATTACAGTGTAAACGCGACAACCATCTAAAAGACATGCTTTGTATATGACCTGACTCTGGGAGCATAAGATCGTCACTAGTAGATTTACTGAATTATGTTTCCCGATGATATGCGTTTATGTCTCGAACTTGTACTGCTCCTTGTCTGGGTTCAATCGTGTCCACGATCACGTAGCTGCCCATTTTCTTACCACTGCATGTGCAGCAGCAAGATGCGTGTATGCTTTTCTCCTTATCGAGGACCAGGTGAGACTGGAACGATTTTGTTCATTCCTTTTTCTTTGATACAAATTTTGAAATATGAAGTCGTTACCTATAGCTGTCTTTTACAACGTCTTTTTGGTGAGGAGTTTTCTCCATTCTGAAAGCGTTTTGTTGTTTTTTTTACAACCAGTCAGGCGCATAATAATGGTGCATTGTTGTTAACAAAAGCATTTCTTTGTTATTTGGAAAAATAAAGGACAACCTGACATTTCCATCAGCATCAACATTGACAGTTTGTTTGTTTGGGCTGTTCGCGTATCATTCAAAGATGTCAGAACTGACTCTTTCTCCAAATGCTGAACATTTGAGGAAACCGTTTCGGTCCCTGTTCTTTACGTCGATCAGCACTGTTTATAGCACAACAATGGCCACTTAAGAACTGCTCAGTGTTTCCAAATCAAATTCAACATGTTTGCTACTCCTGTAACCTGGATGTGTATTGCAAGAGTATAAATAAAGCAACTGTCAGCGTCATCTATCCGCTCCATTAAGCCCGGCGCCACCGCAATTAGATTCCAAGCGATTGATCTTTGCTGAGAAAGCAATTTTTTCTGTAAATCGAGATAAGTATGCGCTGCCAGAGCAGGGAATGGCATGAACCCTGCGAGGAGAATGTTCTCCACAAAATATTTCTCTCGCAAATTCGATTTAGCTTGCCGCAGGGTGTGCTGCGGCGATGGAAAAGCTTGTAAAACAANAAACAGAACCACGCGTCAACAAGGTGATACTTGAATGTTTATTAAAAAGCACCCCACGTCATGAACTACCAGTGATGAATGCCCGATTTTGACCTCCCGACGTTCTCCCCAATCTACAAAGGCGCGCTTGCTGACAACAAACAGGTTAAGCGAGTTCGTTACTTAAACTAAGGAGTCGAGTATGACAGACAAAAGTATTCGCTCTCCCGGCAAGACTTCAAAGATAAATTCCTAAATGCCTGGACGGGCCAAATAAGGCAACTATTTAGTAGCGAAAGCTTAATTGAAGACTTTTTCGATGCAATACACATCGAAGTAAACATTTTGGAAAAAAGCGAAAGATGGGGTGGAGTTCTTTCAACCATATTAACCCTGAAACACCGTTACCACGTCAAAGGCAACCTGAGGACATCATGCTCAGTCTACCAGAACAAGAGACAATTAAAAATTGAACTCGATCCACTCCCTGTTTGAACAAAAACATCGGATGGCAACAAAGTCAGTAAAGTACAAGTTCAATGTCTCTTACTCTAAAATAAAAACAAATCATTACTGGTTTAAATCCACAGTTATTGCACAGAGTAGACAGAGAAAAACCGCAAGTAATGTTTTACGCACAACGAACTGTCTACTTCTGTTTGCAGTTTTTTAATACTTTTCACAAACCCACATTGTTCAGTGGCTGGCAAGCGATCGTGTTTTCAAGCAAAACTAAAACATATTCTTCAGAAAACTGTAAAATAAAAACTACTTTAAAACATATTTAGGCCAGATACAACCTGCGGCCCGCGCAATTGCATCAAAAAAATGAGTAGGAGAGAAAAGCGGGTAAGTTTGTTTCTAATTAAAAAAATTGCAAATGTGAAAATTTCGTGGCAGGAACAACTTTTCGTATGCAATGCATAAAAACGCTGGAATACTACACTTGGTCTCTTGACAGGTGCATATTTCAGATTTGCCCATATCCTTTCTTTCTGCCAGTATATTCACGTTGTGCTATTCTCAATGGGGTGGACGCAGAGTACTAAGAACTGAAGAACATCGGGGAGTATGAAACGGTATTCCGTACATTTTGTTTTGCACTGAGATATCGGCTCTCATGTAGTCATTTCTTGCAAAATTCGCCACAAAATCAATTCTTAGTTATTTTGCTTGCTGCAAGGCATGTTTTCTTGGAGTTTTGCCTACTTACTTTTTAGCAACTACGGACGCCACTTGTACCGAACACCAGGGGTGTCTGAGTGAAAGAAAGCATTTCGCAAAAGGGCAGGAACGTGTAAAACTTCTGTTTTTTGTTTCGAAGCATTTTTTATTTAAAGTTGCAATACGAACAGAAAATTTTTAAAATGTAACAAGCAAATTAGATATTAAAGCAAGGTGGACACCAACAGCTGAGAAACTACAAGCCCCTAAGTTACTTAACAGCAGTTGGGGTTTCATTACCACACCTTTTCTCCATGTTTAGATTGTTTCCTGGAATTTGTTGGGATTCTGTGAGAACTGAATAATATTTGCGCAAAGTTGTCACATTGCAAACGCAAACAATGGCCTCAGAAAGATTGTGCAGAGCTCATAGGTCAGTTTATCATGCTGGACATAGACCAAAGAACAACGTTGGAAATACTCAACCATAAGCTTTTTCAACCCGAACAAATGCCACTTGGCGAAGTGGATATTGTGCTTTGTGTAGAAGAGAGATTTTGCCAGCAAAAGAGCTTGTGTGTAAGCACAGTCTGTTTGCCAGCATGAAAGCGTCAGCATAACAAACGTCCAGCTCAGACACGCTCTTGCCTGTCCGGAGCAATGAACGCATGCAGCAGTTCTGCAAAGTCACGTGCAGTCAGCTTCACTCAAAAAAACTGAAATTGACGGCAAGTGCCAATTTCGTTTTGTAGGTTCGAACAACGACCTGCGTTCCTCCACTATTCACCTTAACTAAAGGATGGATGAGCCGGTATCAGAAATACCGCACGTTAATTCGCGCTTTTATGCAATGTGCTTACATCCTGAGATCAGGTGAAGAGCTCTGGGTGAAAAACATTCAGGCGGCAAGACAGAGTATCAGCTGCGGTTAGGCACTGCTCTGCTCGTGACGGCGACTAGCGCCTTGCATCATCGGTCTCCTGCAAAGCTGCTGGCGAGCACTCCGCGCGGCCAACTTCTGGAAAGGTGTTTCTGTCAGACAGTAGGCCCACCACGTCGATCGGTGAAGCTGCAAGCACGATCCAAGCAATATGCGGCATATAGCAAAGCTTTGCTTTTGTTAGGTACTTGAGAGAGGTCAACGAATATTTCTCTGCACGCCTGATTTGTCTGAGATTCGTATCCATTTAAGCACTTGTCTCCAGGTTATGTGACGCAGCTGAATCAAGCAGCAGTGGATGTTCTAATTCCAATTGGTTTTAACATTGCGTCCACAAGCGTATTTTGAGTCCGAACATATCTTAATTTTTTCCACCTCACCCCGTCGTAATAATATATTCCTTTTGAAAATAAGTACGGGTTTGTTAGCGCGCTTGTAACTTCGATAAAATCAATCCCCGCTGAAATACCTTCAGCTGTTTGTTTCCATTTAATCACGTGGACAAGACGCATTAATCGGACGCCACTAAGTGGCGACAGGATAGCTCTAGTTTGTGCGTAAATCACTGGGTAGAAAAAAACGTGATTAAAGTTGGGCTAATGGGGTTCGTGGTGGCCATGTTGAGAATTTAATTTAACAACCATATATAATGATGTATCCTCCCCTCCAAACCTTAAAAAAACTGGCTACAGGCCTGCTTGTGTCTGTTCCCTCAAAACGATGCCATGCAGTGTTGTGTACTTGATCATGTTGTCTGTAGTGAAAAGATCAGCGCAGAGAAACATAGTGGAAGAAAGGTTTAGAGATTAATTTAAGCTTCCAATGGAAAGCCCACTTCAGTAAACCTGCTGTTACGTTGCTGTAATATTCACTTGCAGGCAGCCGTTTTTCATAAAGCGCGTTCAAAGTACGAGAAAATTAGTAGTTCTGCTGGCGTTTCATCACAGCACTTTTAAATAGTCCATTTATGGCTTAACTTTTCTTTGTGGGTTCCGAATAATCCATGCTATAAGACTTTACAAGTATCGTAGACTGCTTTTATTTCTAAATTAAATTTTCTTTGCTTCTGCGAAATCATCTTTCCGATGAAAATTGTTGCTTTAATTTATGTTTCATTTCATGCATAGCTTCAGTTCTTTAACATGTCTACTAGTTGCTGCCAGATAGCTTCGACCATTTTTTTCTACTCTGCAATTCGTCCGAACAAAAGCAAGACGGTCGATATACAAGTTGATCTGGTGATCGCCAGCTTCAAAGGACACAAAATTTTAAACACCATGGCTCGTCGGGAAAACTACATCGTAGCAATGCTGCGGTTCCTGAATTTGAATTATTCCTGCTACCTTCTTCCATTTAACTGAACAAGTGCTTCACCGAAATCGGAACACGTCTGACCCCGGGAAACAGTTCCTTCCAGCAAGGCCAGCATACCTTTTTATCACGAAACGCTGCTGTCTTTCATAACAGTCGTTCCCTATCTGGAGCCCCCTGATACCCCATAGACTCTTGGCGGCCTGTGAAAGGTGTTTTGTGAAACTACTGTTGCTTAATGGCCTTAATCATTGTGATAATGATCCCTTTAGGGAAAACAACGTTTCACACGTGTCTTCTTAAATTGATAAGATGTTTTGTGTGCAATTGACATACAGTTTTATTATATGGCTGCACTATGCTTTAAATTCGGTAAAATCTCTTCGTTACATAGAACTTTCGACTAGAAATTTTAGATTACCACGTAGTAGCTACTTGGTCCAAAGGCTTCGAGTTTTTTAAGCAGCTCGTGATCAGAAAGGTCGGCAATTAACTCGAATCTATCGCATAGATTTATGTATCCTCAAATTTTATAAAATGCTATCTTTGCAAACAGAAAATGACGGAATCCTTATTTGGCGACATGAAGCAGAAAATTATCAAACTTACAAACATTTACGTGGCTAAACAGCATGAAAGCAAAGGAAAAATGGTCGAGGCTTACTTTTAAGCACGTAAAAGGACAAGTCAGAGACTGTCCGGACAAGGCGTATAAAAATTATGGATTGCCTTGCTCAGTTCTGGATATTTGTGTACTATTTCCACGTTAGGGAGAGATCTATTTAGCAAAATTGCAGTTAAGTCAAATGCAGTCAGCTGTCTGGAATAATTACTTTGCAAAAACTCTTCAAAAGTCTGGATCTCAACTTTTTAAACAGATACTGCATAGTTTTACATCATTGTGATGTCGGTCTGCCGACTTTTAGTACTTGCACCACAGTATAAACAGCTGAAGGGTGTACACGTTGAGAAGCATACTTGTCCCACCAGTACATTTCATTAACTTCCATGCATGTTATTGGATAACAACTGACCTATTGGGATAAAGGAGCCTGCTATGATATAGTCAAACTTCCATGGGTATCACAGTTTTAAGTGTCCATTTGTGCGCAATGTGGTAGATTTTACTCTACCAGCAACAGCTTCTTTTGTACTAACTTCTTACATATATGTGCATGTCTTTCATCGGTGTAGGGACTTTTATTAATCAGAAGATATGGTACAAGTGCTGAGCAACATCTTATGACAGGGCACTTCATTATGCAAGCTAGGCGCTGTGAAAAGCTCAAACCATACTTTATAAACCCATGTGGCTTTGCAAATGCTTGTCTTAAAAGAGCAAGCCTAAAACCAGCTCTGAACAGCACGTTTTTTTATCATAGGGCCATCCATTCCTCACGCATTACGCATTGAAACATTCGTTTAACCTGTGAAATCCACAATCCAAACCTGGCCAAGTTTATTGTCTCCACACCGCTTGTCTTTCAGGCTTTGCAGGAAAATTCCCTGCGATTAAGTTGGGCATTCGTCGTTCTATATTGGCTTGTTCAGCCTATTGACAAAGGTCCGCTGTTCCATCAGTGCTTTGTGATTTTGTTTACCCGTATCACCCGAAGCATTACACTCGAATAGCAATCGAAGTCAATGACTTATCTATTGTCGTTGCCTCAAGATTATACACCTTCAAGATTTTTCCACGGACGATTGTGAAAAGATTTGAAAATCATAAAAGAGAATTGCGTGAGAACAACCGGCGTCTTCGTGATGTCCATAAAATCTGCAATGGATCAAAATAACTTGCACTTTTTGAAAACAGAAGCTTATGAAACAAGCCAAGGTGACATAAGCGAATTTTTTTAGAAAGAAAACGTCAAATATACCGCAGGAAGAAACTGGTAAGTAAATCTAGTTGATAACAAAATAAAGGTCATTTGCAAAACTTTTAACAAAGCGAATCGACAATGTTAGTTTACGTTAGCATGACGTTTCTCTACTGGTAACAAAGAAAAATGTGTGCTACAGTACTGAGTGGCTGCAAAGGTGCGTATTTAAAAAAGGTATTGAATTATCTACCGGAGTTCTGAAAAGCATACTTACACAAAAACTAACGGCAGCTGATTCATGCGCTGAATACTACAAGTACAAACAAACGACTTTGGCCTTCAGGTATAGCAGAGCGTTATGCATGTCTTTGTAAAAATGGACCCAACAGCGCATCAAATGCTTGAAACCAGCAAGTGGCTATGAAATAAGCACTGAGAGCTCGCAAGAAAAAGATTCGCGCAACTAGCAGACCTGGTTTAAAACGTAATCAAATACAACATGCTGCAAATCCATAAACTTGTTTCAAATGTAAGCATCCTGATGAAAATTAATTGCACATGTATACGTTAGGTAAATCCTAGAATCCAGCACGAAGCAACAAAGTTCAGTAAACTGGTAAAAAATGTTTTATTCTCATTTTCGTTTTTCAAATATTGCGAAGTTGTCGTTATCTTGATTTCTTATTTAAAATAAAAGTTGTGTAATTCCCAATAAAGTAACTCTCCCCTTTCCTCAGTAAAATCTACGTTGCCTGCACTGAACTTGAACAGAGCCAAACAAAATGCAGCAGGTCAATTTTTTTCTTGATGCAAAAGCAGTCTCAAGACCGTGCCATTTGAACATTAGTGCTACGCGTAAATCACTTGTGAGCGATTCACAGTAAGGTACAAACAGAACATGCACACCGCGTGTAGACTGTACAGCCCCAAGAATGAGGTAAATGTTTCATGGTCTCTATTTTCAGGTAAACGTTTCTTATAAGTTTCTCTTAGTTTGTTTTACGCATCACCATTGGTGAATTCAATAACAGTCGTAAATATAATAAAAGTTTTTTACAACATGGACAGCAGCTGTTGTCAAAAGTTTGTCTTAAATACATATACATTTTACGTTTTTCTAAGGACAGGATCATATAGAGCCTATCTCGTTCAAATCAAGTATCTTAGTGGAATTTCATATCAGCAGTGCATGATATTTGATTCCTTCCCTAAGAACTTTTGAATTTTGATGGTATTCTTTTTTCACTAAATATTGTTTTTTTGTCCGAAACTTTTATATTCATGCTGAGGGCGGGTTCTTGCTTACGGACTTTTCTCCGTGAAATTTATTGCTCTGGACTGTCTTTTATAAACTCCAGCCAGTTAACCTGAAGTGAGTGGTATGTGGCGCTAACATGAAACTGCAATAATATTACTACTCATATTTTGTTGAAAGCAATACAAATTATTTGCATGAAAAGAGAAAAAACGGAAATCCAGTAGTTTGCTTCTAACACATGTCTTATTCCAGTAGCTCGGAGTAAATTGCTATAAGTAGAAAGAGCACGTTGAGAGATATAGTCATTTATGCGACTGTCAAAAACTCTCAAAGTGTGTTTTTTGACTCTGCTCCTTTCGGCTTTAAACAATTTTTTAATTTCTTTTGAATTTTTCGTGATTTTTTCTAAAACATCCTTTGGTCTAATGAAAGAGTTCGAAAAGCTATAAGGTCAGAAAATTAGTGTATGCCGGAGTCTCAGTTCCACAAGATCACGCTTGCAGCTTTTTGGATGTAAATTGGATCGGGTGTTTCAAAACTACACGTCAACACAATGAGCACACAACCTCAAAGATTGATTGCTTTTCCTAAGAAAGGTAATGACTAAAGTACAACCCAATTTCTTGTATCCAAAATGTTTTAAAGAGGTTTCGTCCCGTCAGCAGATCTACAACGGTTTCCCGTTTCCATTTTTCTCAAAAACCACATAATCCGAAAAAAGGAAGCTGCAGCATGATTGAAAAGACAACAGTGAAAGTCAAAATGTAGTATGATCAACAGGAAAACTTGTTTCATTCCATTTCATCACTTACCATGATAGAACAGATTGACGGAAAAGGATATTAAAATTTCGATCTTTGTAGATGCTGTTCCTTTAAATATTGTTATTTCCAAACTATTCCTATCTAAACTCATAAATTTTTAATGCTTCTTACTGAACGTATTTTAACGAGTCTTCTACCATCCAGAGCACAGGAATTTCTCACTTATTCCTAAATCTCTGTGCATTAAAAATGCAAATTGGTAGGTTGGAGGCTGATGAGGCCAGAGAAAAAATCAAGTTAATTCAGTTTTAAGGACGGGTAGCAATGGAAAAGGGTAAACACATTAATGAGCAGCATATCTCTGATCTCTTCGGAATATCAATAATTGTAGTACGTACGAAGTGAAGGAAGCTTTGGGGTGGCGACGTAACTGCATTCGCTCAATGTTTTCGAAGAATCTACTTCTTGCAGCAAGAAGAGCGTCTGTGGTGAATAATTAAGAAAACCCTAATTTGAAATGCAGAGCCAACCTTCTAAACTCGATATCAAGCAAAGCTGCATTCACTAAATAGTTCTGATGGTGGCTGTTTTAACGTTTGTAGTTTCTTCGTTTAATTAGTCAGAGAAAGTCAAAGTTTGCAGTTGCTTTTGCATAAACAGAACAATTCGTCATTAATTTCCTTGCCTCCATACAAAAAAATTCATTGTTGTGTCTACAACGGTAGAATGAGCACAAGTACGAAAAACTAAATGGTAATCGTGAGTGAAGAGGTTGAGCAGCTTATTTGTGGTTTATATGAACAATTACAAAGGAAGCGATAATCCACACTCTTTTTGAAAACGTGACTCGGTTGCCAGTGCTCTTGACATAACACTTGGCTAAAAAGTTGTATTTGTCTGGACTTGTATCATCAAGAAGCGCAGTCTTTTTTCGGAAGATCTTTTAAATTAACATTTTGAAAAAATGAATACGAAGAAATTCCACAGCAAAAATAGTCAAGCGAACTGACAATGCGCACAACCCTAACAGATCAATCTTCCCAATGAGTTTTACTTTTTAAGCATGGGTTGATATCTGGCTGCTACATTTTCAGAAAAATGCTTTGGACACTTCGCGTGAAAGTGCGTTGCGGGGATATTTGTTGACTGTTCGCCTGTGCCAGTGTTTCTCAGCCCTATTTTGCGACGACCCACAGCGTGAAGCAATATGCATGGCTACGGCGACCGATGCTGTCAAGCAACTTTTCGCACAACTACTTTTTACAAAGTGAAGTGTACATAAATAAGGTAATTTAACGCAAAAAATACGTTCAAAAATGGTCCAAATTTTTCAAACGTGCAAAACAGGGATCAAAACCGCTAGCTACTGTAGCTAGAACATTGCGGGTCAAGACCAACACGTGTAAGCGTTGTGATGTGAAAATGACAATATTTACAACATCAGAACAAAATTATGCACCAGGGTACTCAGTATCAACATGGTTTCATGAAATTTATGCGAAAATGAACAATAACATTACGGCGACCCACCAAAATCAAACGACAACCCACTTTTGGGTCGCGACTCAGGGTTTGAGAAGCACTGATGTGGCGAGTACGATGAGGGTGTTGGTTGTTGCTTGCCTTGTGGCAAGCCAGTAGCTGGCAAAGCAGTAGGTCTTCGGGATAATTTCAGAACAAGCTTCGAGCAAACTTGTGTTACATGCATCATCGTGCATAACTTCTGGCTGGAGCGCCGATCGCCGCAAGGACGTGTAGCTATTCGCTGTCTTAATAGCGCCACTAACGTAGATGGCGTAAGTAGTAGCACCAGCGCAAGACAGGAATTGAGATATGTTTAAACATAAACGTGCGGAACATTACAGCCAAGTGTTTCTGGAAAGAGCGACGTCAAACCTTCCGCAGTCCGACATAATTGCCAAGCGATTATGAAATTAAAGCTTGCCGAGCTGTTTTACGAACCTAACTTTACGGCAAAACAGCTTTAACAATAAAAGCAGCAGCATTACGTCACTTGGGTTTTATGAGTGCTTCTGACTGCGCATTGCAGGGAAGAATTGCATGCAAAGTTTTATTGCTTTCTGTTGTGATGCGTTGCTTGCGCCAAACTGGAGTAGATCGTCACAGTGAGCTCGAAGGCGTCCCGAAACAAAACCAGCACACAGGTAAGCCGAATTTAATTGTGTTATAGTTACTCAACCTTTGCTTATGGTCAAAAGTGCGATTGTCCGGGAATATAGCGATATCTTCGCGCGATTGTGCTCACACGCTATTGCCACAAGCATATAAACTCCCGTTTAGATGTTGATGTTTACTCGCGAAGTCCGGTTTCGCGACGTTCCGCGATGAAGTATAGTCACGTCTCGGCAGCACAGACAAGAGTTCGAAGAAACTTCATCAGACCAGCTTTTGGGATAAATTAAACAAAATTTCATTATTTTATGCGACTTGACCTGAAGCGGAAAATTTTCGTTGAAATTTTTACGCGTTGTTAAGGTTTGCCCCGATTCATATTTTTCTCCTTGCTCGTTGGATCAACAGTTGTGACCCACAGTGAACAGAAATACCATCATGACTTGCTGTACAAGAGGCAATGGAGGGAAAACCCGGCTCTAGAGATTTTCCACTTTTTCTGCTTAGTTATTATCACAACTGCAATCTTTGTAAAAACTTTGGGAATTGCGATTCATTCAACTCACACCAAGTTGTGAGCTTACTAGTCTACTGTTTCAGAGAAGGTGGAATCCCCGTATGTTGTTCTGTCAAGGGTGATTGGCTGAAATCCCACACTTTCTGCCATGTCCTTTCTACTTAAAACCCCTCACAACAATACTGTCTTTTCGTACCCGTGGATTTTGGAAATAAAGGACAGTTAACGTAGTGCTGTAACGTGGTAATTTTGTCGGGGAAAATGACCGCAGCGCTCAAACTACTTGCGCCTCAGCTCAAAAGCAAAGGAGTGAAGGCAACTTCCTTCAACCACACAAACCACGAAAGTGCTACGCTAAATTGATGTCTCTGTACCCTAAACAAAGCTGTGGACTGCACTTTGTAGAAGAATCTGGGTCCTTAATTTCTTATCCTGCCTTTGGGTATACAGCACTGTAAATCATCAATCTAATACTGTAAACCATATTGTAACCGTGCATGGATTAATCAGTAGAAGTGCAAAATTAGTTTAATCAAGTATTTCATCTCATCCTTCAAAATAGTTGAAAGAAGCACTTCAGATTTAAGGTATCAGTAACGTAATAAATACCAAGATGTCCAAACCGCAAAGCCAAAGACGTGGTGGCCCATACTGTAGTTTATAGTGCCAAAAATTAGCGACTTTTGTGTTATATCTTCTGTGCGATTAGAATTGTTAACAACAATTAATCTGAACTTGCCAGCGCATGATTTTTTTCCGATTGCTTTTTTAAAATTATGAACTCTGATCTAATTCACAAGAACCGCTTCAGTTCAGAATCTATGTGTCGAAAGTCACATAATTCAAGACAATGCAATGAATGGCTGACGCATAGCACGGCTTTGACGACTAAATTTCCTCAATGAACCAGTTTGTACATTTTCTCAGTGAACCAGTTTATGCAGTTCAATAATCTATCAATGTTTGACATTATTAGGGACGCAGCTTTACTGGAATAAAACGAGCATCTACGCAACATCAAAAAACGTTATTGTTCACAAAAAATTGAAAAAGGAAAAACGTTGAAAAAGACAACGTACAACAATTATCTAGTCGAATCAGCAGAAGGATATAAAACACATATTTAGGTCCTGGGTCACCAGAGGCTTCACATTCGTATTGCATAATTGCAGCATTTACGTATGCATTTAAAGAAATGATTGTTGTCTTCAATAAGTCTTGATTTTTTGTTGAAATATGTTTCTGGTAGTAAAACCCACACGACATTTAATACTGTAGCGCATACCTTCCCTTGGAATGCTTACTTCAAAGCCTGCGTTCAATTTGCTGAACCCGTAGTTGTAACTATATACGTCGCTCTTGCATTTTTCGTGGGGAAACACTGCAAGCGGTTCTGCGTCGCCTGCGACTTTTAAGGCAGGAATGTTCTTTTACTGTGGGTTGTGAAAAGCTACGTTGCCTTCGATGTCTTTGAAACATTTTCAAAGGGTTTTTAAATGGTGGGTTTTGTTGAAGAACCAGCTTGAACACATTTCCCTTGCCTTGCTCTTTGTTCAAGGGGCAGTGTTTGCAAATAATTTCTACCGAGTGTTTTTGTCACATCAGTTTGCGGTCAATATAGTCCAGTAACAAACCATGGTGTCAGCTACAACAATATCAGTTGATTGATATAACTTACTCGGCATTCTTGTCATATTCTGCCATCAAAAGCTCTCGTCCAAATTTTTATCGAAATGAATGAAATATTTTCGTTATGTTATTTTTGTGAATTTGTTTTGAGTTTATGCGCGCAGTTTGAAAAACGATGCGAACATCTTTAGGTGCTGCAAACGCATTTTCGTATAGAATTACATACGTGTAAAAGAAAGCTGTTAGTAAATTGTGTCCAGATAACACTTTCTTGAGAATGTTTTACATACGAATAAAACATTAACTAATAATTTCGCTCCTTGGCGAAAATCCAACTAATTTTCGGATTGAAATTTAAAGATATTTGCTTCTTATGATTCATGAGGCAAAATTTGTACTTGATTATTTTCTGCACCAATTTTCTACGAGCAGAAGAGCAAGAGTAATTTAAGACTTAGAGGATAACAATAATAATTTCATGGCTCTCTTATTTAATTAACCCTGTAACTTACAAAGCGAAGGTAGAGTAGTCCAATTAGCATCTTTGTGCCTCAGTTTTTTTTTATTAGTTCTACAAAATTACAACGGTTCGTCTTCGGGTTGATCGTTCAACGCAGTACATCTGGTTTATTTAAACAAACGCATTTGTGCGGATGCGAAAGAGAGGTTTAATTGTGCTGTTGTTATTGAAATAAAGACTGCTCCTTTCTAGACTTGTAATTGCCCTTTTATCAAAGGTTGGCAACCGCAACTTTGAAACCAGCAGAGCTATACAGTTATCGTTATTCGCTGAAGATAGTAGCGGCGCTACATCTGCTGCTTCTTCCTCCAGTAATATAATTCCAAAGAGCAGGGCAAGTTTTTTTTTGCATCTGGGTGAATTTTCATAACGCTGCTAAATCTCCAATCTACACAATTTCGCTTTTATAGACTTCATCAAGTGATAGTATAAAACTGCTTTTCGAATAGTAAAGGTGGTATTGAATTTGTTCGCCTTAATCTTTGAAATATATATCAATAAATATCATACCAATGAATATTTTGAGCATTCATGATCCTGAGATTTATCAACTACTTTGGGAAGAACTTCTTTTGTGATTAACATGTTTCATTTGTTAGATGTTCTCAGACCAATTTTAAACACGTGCTAAGATAAAGCAGGCTGTGATTCATAAGTTATTAGACCTATCTTCATTTCGCAAAGTCGTGCGTGCTTCCCAACATAACTGGCATATGCTTTGAAATAGGCTTAGCTGATAATGATTCTACGAGATCAACAATTGTTAAACAAAACAGCAGTAAACACTCAAAAAAACAAACTCGAGGCGGCAGTAGCATGGCGTGAACTAACCACTAATTCCATAATGCGCAAATGTACCTGCATCAACCAACAGATAAGAAAATTTTTGTGAAAATGATGCAGCCAAAACGATTGTTGTTGCTTTTGAATACACGAGCATTTCAAAATGTTCGTCGATGGTCCCATCCCTCTTCAGCTCAAAAAAATACGCTTTTGTCAATTTCAGAAAGTGGGTTTGAAAGCAATGTGCAGTGACCGCAAAATAACATGACAATTTTGTTCCCTACAGCGGAAATATTATGTTAAAGCTGATTTTCTTGACTAATTCAGCGGAGCAAACGTTTGCCAGCTTATTACAATCAGATAATAATTTGTTTCGAAGAAGTGCATCGATTGCTTCGCTACGTTGTCATTTATCAAGGTTTAACGCTATAGAAAAATTTCATTGCAGATGCCATCACTTGCATCTGCGGCAGATAGACTATTTCAAAAACAAGTCGTTATCGGATTTTTTTTCTGCAAAGCAGCCATCATTTGTGAAATACCACCATTTAATTGTCTATCTAAAAATACAGACCAAACGCGTATACGGTATTTGTGCTTCGCGATAATCGTGCAACAGTATTTTTTCAGACTGTCTGTGAAGCAACAAAATATTTCTTTACGTTGTTTTAGCTTGCTCGCTTATTTACTTTTTTTTGGGTTACATTTTTATAAATAAAGTGCGATCACGACAGATAGCACGCCATTGAAAACGAAGAATCTCGTTATGTTTTGCTATAAAAAATGTAATCATCGCATTAATCAGTCNGTTATTCACTACTGACCCTTTAACGACAATGAACTTTTGAAAAATGGTTCTCCTTTTTGTCTATTTTGTTATGCGCACAGGCATCATTGTAATTGTTTTTTAGATACAGTTGTAATTTCTTTGAAGTTGTTTTTGCAGTTTTTTGTGCGCGTAAGTGTTTTAAATCAAAAGAAAGCACTTTTCAAAATAGAACACGTTTGGTGGTACTCTGTAAACAGAGTCTTTACAAAAAGCATGTTTAGAAATTTGGAGCTATTTTGTCTGGAGTATTAAGATTTAAAGCAGGAACGAGGAAACCCTTTAAGGTTTTGGTAAAAACTGAAAACAACAATTTAGCATGAAAGCGTTTGTCATACATGCCTTGCAGGGTGAATCATACAAAACAAACGATTACATTATGTGATGTGGCCATGCAATTCCAACATTGCAACACATAGCGGTGCATTGACTGCAAACTACATTTTGCAAAAAAAAACATGTGAATACCCACTTATCTCGTTGCTTGAAAAACGTGAAATATCACACCCAGCTCTTTCGTAGCTTAATGCAAGTTTGTCTTTTGCAACATTATTTTACTTTATTCTGTTTCGCTGTTATGCGCATAGCTGTTTACGAGAAATGCATTGTAGAGCCAAAGTCTAATTTAGCGTGGAAACACACATTTAGAAAACAAGGAGAGACTACAGCAACTCGTGTTGTTGCTTTCATGGGCGTCAGAAGAGGGGGCATTAGCTCCCTGGATTATGAAATTTGACATTTTTTATTATATTTTAGAAAAAAAGGTAGTTTTTTTAGTTCGAGTGGGACAACGGAATTTCACCACCTTTGACTCTCCTTGGAAAAATCTTTTTGTCTACTTCCGAAATAACCCACCATTGCCACCCCTGGAAAAATTCTTCCAACGCCCAAGGCTGCTTTACCTCGGCGTTTTAGCTTTTATTGTAGTTGAAACCTTCTGCTAGCAGCGGATCTAGTAAACCAAAGAGCTGGCAAATCAAAGCTACTGTCAATCAATCTGCTAATTATTGATTACAACATTGATTGTTTCACAAATTACCTCATGTCTCATGTGAACATCGTTTCAAAAAGGTGTAAGAAAGATGAGCAGCACAGGAGCTTGCGTAAAAAACATTTTACATGCCAGTGGATGAATTCCAGTTCTTAAATTTCTAACCGAAATTCAACTCTGACATTATTTGCTTTTGATTAAACGACAAAAAAGATTATTGCCAAAAATAGCTGTTGCTGCTACGTCTTGTGGAGGCAGCTTACCTTGTTTATGTGCGTAAAATATAAAACCTGATTCGTTATGTCTTAGACTCTGCAATAAACCTAATGTTGTCGCAGCATTAGTCAGGAGGAAAGCAAATAACGATATATAACAATCTGTTGAGAGGAAAAAATGTTAGTGTATTTCTCATTCATTCATTTTCATTCCCGCTTTGCGCGGGGGAATGCCCTAGGAGGACTTGAAATACTTCACGGTTTTCAGCAATTTCCGATATTTCTGCCGTCTCCACACCAAGACGGGACCGAACAAGGTCGAAGATGTAATCACGCCAATTAACTGGTCCCTAGACGACCTCTGGCCCACTTTCCCGTGAGTATAGCCATCAGGACTTGCCTTGCCAATCTTTCATGGGACATTCTGGACACATGGCCGAACCAATGTAGCTGGAATCTCTCTATTCGGAGTAAAAGTGGATTGACATTCAGGGATTTACGAATTGTACAACTGCGCATATTGTTGTAGAGTGTCACACCGTGAAATCTTCCAAAAACCCATCTCTGCCGCTTGTACTTGAGATAACACACTTTCAGTCGTTACCCAAGATTCATGGCCATAGCTGAAGATCGAAACAAAGACCGATTTATAAACTGACAGCTTTGCAGTGTTTGGAAGCTCCCGTTTTGTGACCACAGAGCAATAAAGCTCACACAGAACTGCCTGTGCTTACCAATCCGTTTATCAATGTCGCTCCGTCTACCGTCACTCCTGAATACCACCCCAAGGATTTTGATCTTCTCGATCAGCTGCAGTGTATTGCTGCTTAATTGCAGCGTACACTGAATTGGGTTTCTAGAGAGAGAGAGAGAGAGAGTTTATTGGCGCAAATAACAATTTCATACAAATTAAAGCTAAGGCGCTTGGACACCGAAAAAAACCTGTTAAACAGGTTGTCTCGTCGGGCGCCCCTCGACAGTTTCATAAATTTTTATTGTGGTGTAAATTTGATGGCCGAATTATTGC
>JGI24022J15233_10000967_pt1 | contig 21759 bp, 14 predicted proteins | sample Ectturendosymbi2_FD_15233 | JGI IMG/M metagenome (IMG submission 15233)
CATCAATGCAGCATTCGTTACCAAGGTAGCCGTTTGACCCATGGCGCAAGCAAATGGCGATGGGCACCGCTGACCATTCGTGCCACTCCGAAAAGAGTGAAAAAACGAGTATAACAAAATGAATTTGAACCATATTGTGCTTTGTAACTGCGAGCAGCTCACATGAAACAATCTGTGTAGAAACTACTCCAACGGCCAATGCAAAAGAACAATCATCCGCTCACCTTAAGTTTTATAAACCTCGTTTTTATTTCAACGGCGGACGCATTTTGAAGAATTAGTCTTTTTGCCATAGCTGCGATTGCCTTGACTACGTTCTGTCTTTGTGAAACTTCTTTTTTTCTTTCTTCATCACTTAGCTCGCTTGCACAAGAAACTGGTTCAGGGCAGTTGCTTCGCTCGTACGCATCAGCAATGTTTGCAGTGATAACCGCGACGTTTTCCAGGAGCTTTACGGATACCTTTAAACAAAAGCAGTCTTGTATAAGCAAAGGAAGAGAACGTTTTTAGCATCCTTTTGTACGGAAAACAAGCTGCTTTTAGCAAGTACTGCGGAAATTAATGTTCATAGTGGGTCTTCTCTCACAAGAAAATCATTGATAATAATGCAAAGATTCTTTACAGTTTCAATTTCGTTTGCTGAAAACACGAGCTTCACTTTCCATGATAAATGTCTTGTTGTTTAGGCAGTAACAAAAAATCAAGCAATTATTTTCTTTAAAATTATTTTTGCAGCAAAACTTATTTACTATCTTTATCTTTTTTCTACACTTCCTTAATTTTAGCCTTAACTGAAACGTGTCTGGGAGAACGGTAATTCCAGAAACGCTTGTTTATCAGCTTCGAAGTAGCAGTTAGCAAAAACAATAAAATTATAAGGTCTGTTCCGTTACTTGTTGAAAAAAGCCTGCATGTCAATACCAACCTTCTCGACGGCTGAGCCAATCGCAGCAACTATTTCGACTGCTTTCAAGGCTTCGTCCGTGCCGACGTCATCACCGGAAGTGACAATTTTCAGTTTTTCTGATACTTCCAAAGCATTTCTGGAATCGACTTCAGCAACGTTTATCTGCAATGAGAAAAATTACTTTTAAACAAAAACTAACTACACTTCACCAAGCGCCTTATTCTTTCTGTCGAAAGTGATAAAAATAATAGCTGTCTGGGTTTACGAATATTTGAGTGTTACAACCAATACACCAGCTTATTCCTGATTCACCTTCAAATCCTCTATGGTTGCCTTGCATGAAATGGTCAAAAAACTCTTTGGATCAAATCTTGAAGTGAAAAGTTTTCCATCAGCAGTATCAACCTCAGTTGCAACGCATTTCACGCTTGCTTGCGACTGACCTAAATTATGAAGAAGAGCGTGAAATTGACAGGGCATTGGATTTTGACCAATTTCTTGGTTTGGTCAAATGCAATACAAGTCTCTATACTAATCTCTGTCAACAGCGAGATCAAACAAAAGCATTACTTGAGCTTGCGTTTGACAACAATCATCTGCCATTTCCTATTTTTTCTCACAGATGCCACTGCAGAATAATAAAACGCACAAATAGCCATTTTCACAAAACTGCACACTTCTTAGATTTAATATAAATTGCGATTTGTGCTGCGAGCAATTTTAGCTTTCTTTATCCAGACCGACGTCAGCAACACAGCTTGTTTGACGGAACTGCAAAGCAAGCGAGAAATTGCTATTATAATTTCTTCCATCAGTCAGGCTGGAGAGAAATGTTTAACAACACCAGAAGCTATTGCAATTGTTGTAAGAGTTTGACTGAAGAGTCAATAATTGTTATTAGATAGTCTTTTTAGACAAAGATTTTTGTATTTACCAATGGGGCACATCTCATTGGAGCCAACTTCTCTTTCAGTAAACGTGTCATTGAAGGAGTAGCCATAGAAGGTGGCAGCTGAGCAGTAGGCTGTTGACGTATGGGAACACCATAGTAATCTTTCTTTAATTGTAAAAGCAACTAAAACATTAAACATCTCTCTTTGCGCGTGTAATGTCAACAAAAATGGACCTCTTTTTTAAGTTGAAGAGACTTGAATTTTGCGCAAAAGAAATCAACTATATTTTCCACTGAAAAGAAAAGGAAAATATAATATAAAGGAGAAATCATGGTCACTAAGCTGCATTCGGTTTGGTTAAAAAATGTGTGTTCTGCAAAATTGCTTTTTGTTGCTAGATTCTTGTGCAAAAGATAATTGTATTTTGTCTCATTCTTGGAATTTTGGCATGAAACAAAAATTAAACTAATGAGGAAAAATAGCGATTTGCTGCATTGGAGCTGATTGTAGTGAAAATCATAGTAAAAACTGGAGCCAGCGGGATATATCCCAGGAGAATTTGTAGCATGTGTACTGTGATGCAAGTAAATCCGCAAAAAAACTGCGGTGAAAGAAAATCCGGAAAAACAGTCAAAAATTTTCAAGAAAGAGATGGTATTGGATTACAGGCAGCAATAAGTTTTATAGCACAGCGGAGCCGGAGCAGATGTAGCGCACATTTGTTTACTGACAGAGGCATGTTGAACACAATGGAGACTAAGGTACAAGTGGAGATCGAATTTTTCGTCAGCAATGCAGTATTACCAAGTGTATATTTCTTCGAAAATGGGACTATAAGTTTAAAATACTGTCGATAAGTGGCAAGTTCGAACAGACTGTTAAAAATCCTAAATATTTGGATTGCGTCTTTATTTTTACACATCTAATGTTTTTCTTATGTTTCAAGGAATTATCGCGTGACTCGAGTCAATGATTCGACCCAAGTCACGATTTAAGGACTAAACTCAAGACAAAACGTTTTGACTCGTGACTCGAGTGATTTTTAAAAAGTCGCCACAGCTTTGTTGCACGAAGTAGTTCATCTGGGCCGAAATCAAGAAAACACTGAATCGAGCTTACAAACTAGTAACTTGAAATAAATCGACAGATTTTGTGACTAGATTCTGACTCGACGCCAAGAAATCGGTTGAGGCTCGAAAAAACTTGAAATGACCCTGAGTGGACTCGGACTCAAAGGACTTGTGATTCCACTCGTGAATCAACAAATGAGACTCAGCTGCATCACTAGTTCAAGTGAGTTTTCGCACAAAAGATTCTCACAAAATGCTTTTCATGCTTAGCAACAAGTTATATTTGCAAGCTCAACAATTTTATTTTCGGGCTAAACAACCTTTACAAACTAATACGTTGAAGAATTGCCTTATATGTATTTTACTGCACAAACACTTGTTAAATTTCATGACATACACTCACCTAAATTACTTATCCTGGGATTTCCTTTAAAAAGTGGCATGAGATGCGATTGTCTGTAGTTCAAGTAGTTGTTCAAAAGCTCGTTCGCTGATACAAGTTTTTCCTTCACTTGAACCCTGTACCTGCGTAACACACCATCTCATTTTTAAACATTTTGAAGTTTTCAAAAACAAACGAGTCTTAATCCAGGGTTTTTAAGGTGTTTTAGGGACCCGAATCGGGTCCCTAGAATTGAAAATTGGGTCCCTAGAATCAGAGAAATCGGGTCCCTACACGTCCACACCGCGTACCTAAGATTTTCTTTAAAAAAACTGCTTAATCAGTCAATTTTTAACAGGATTCTTGCAGAAATGAAGCAATTTTATTTAAAAAAAGTTGCTTAGTTCTCAATGCGCTTGCATGCCCAACAAAATTTGCTACAAGCACAGCATATATATTCCAACGCGCACTTCTTGTCATTTATCAAGTTGCTTTTACTGCTTAACAAAGCCCTTCTACATTGTTCGAATGGCATTGACGTGTTGAGGAGACGACATTTAGCTGCAAACAAATGTACTTGACAGAATAAAAATGCGATGCTCTATTACATGCCTGTTTCAGTTGTTTGTAGCTAAGTCAAATCGATTTCCTCGTGGTTAGTTTTCAAGTTAGTGATAACACGTACCGCAAAAATATCCAGAAAAAAATGTAGAAAATGAACAATTTGCTTTGAATGGTCATGTACGTTTTATTCTGCTGAAGTCTACACCTCCTTGTATTAACAAGAAAACGCGTGTTGCCTTACCTTCTTTTGAGAAGAACACTGCTACATAAAAATTTAGGTGCTACATTCAAAACATTGTTTAATGTATGTAATTTAGTTGTGCATTGACCTTTTTTCATTTTTTCCCAAGGCATGCAAATTTCAAAATTCATCAACATGACGACCTGATTTTCATTGAACGGAATTTCATCGTTTTATGGCAAACGTAATCATCAAAGAATTTCAGAAAAAAACAAAGTTTCAGATTTTTTTAGATAAGAAACGTTTTTTAGAAGATATAGCTCTGTGTGTCATACAGTTCCATTACTGTGTTTTCTTTAAATCTAAACAAAAAGTGCGCGTTAACCCAGGCAAAAGTAAAGGAGCAATCGCATGAGATTGTTTGATCAAGTCAAATTGTACAACACAAAAAATCCAAACAACACAATGTCATCCGTCAAATACAAAGCATTTCAATTCAATCTAACCTCAAGTTAGAACTGGAACTTTTGATTCCATTAAAAAATAGGCAACATTCAGATATTAAAGTACACTTAAAACTTGTTGTAGCTTTTTAAAGGAATAATGAAAACAAATGACTGATAATCTGAAGCGAATGCTTGCATAGGAAGCTTAACGTGGCTACAATGAACTGATTCTCTCTAGATCTATTGAGTTAACGAAAATTGGTAGACGTAAATGCCAGTCACACTTCAAAAAATTCTACAAATGTACAAACTTAGTTGCTCATAATAAAAAGTTTGCATAAACAAGGCAATAGTTATTCATCCTTAAAAGTTAAAGAAAACTGCATGTGACGTTTTAATTGAAAATATGAACAATTCGACAAAGCACCACAAACTTCTTAGACTTGTAGAATTATACTGGACAATGTTATTTGGGACATGTAGTACTCTAAAAATTTAGTCAACAAAACAGTTTGCAGACTTAGTCTCCTAGAAGTACAGTAGCGCAACGTTGAAAAACGTCTGGTTTCATGGCTTCATTTTAAAAAAATCTTTCATTCAATCTTTTGATTCTGAATATGTGTCGTCAGATAACGCCTGTATGGATCTGTGACGCATACACTTGTAAACGTAACTTGTTCTAACTCAACATGTAGGAACGTTTGCAAATAAGTGCTTTGAAAAAATGTCTTTGCCTTTCAACAGTAGCGAAATCTCCAGCTCGAACTGTAGTATTGAAATCAGAAAAACTCAGGGACACCAGGATAGTGTAAGAACGTTTGTCATCCAAAATAGTTAGGGGTATACTCAGAAACGAACACAAAAGTTTTGTTGGATAAAAAAAATCTTGTTTTTAAAGCAATAAAAGTCGCTTTCGTTGTTTCACTTTTTGCTCAGAACTACTTTGTTTTCTGTTTACGATTTTACTAGTTTTTATACAAAGATTTTTCATTACAACTATTCTCAACCTTTTCTCAAAGTGCTGCGCAACTTTTGAGACACCAATATATTCTGTTTTCATGGCTTTGACGGCAAAAACTATTGATTTAAAATGTCAGTAGCCTATTTACAAGTTAATAATAATAAGTTGATGATAAATAAGTTAACACAAATTTCATGTTCATCTTATTAAATTTATAATTTTTATCCACGAAACTTTCACATGAGATGAAAATTAAACCCTACTTAAAAACAACTGTGGAAAAAGTAGTTTCAATTCTACTGACTTTTATACAATAAATCGCTGTTAAGAATATACAAGTTTTAAAGATCTAAATCCACTTATTAATCAAAGTTACGTTTTGTGACAGTCACGTGGTTACTTATCAATTTAAACCTTCAAGCTCTGACCTTCACGTATTTATTGAAGAAAACGCATGTGTGTTGGAAATGACTGTTCTCTTTGGATGTTGCATGCGATATCAAGATAAACAGGTACAATTACATTATTCTGATTCATTGAAGCTGTAGACATGATGCAATAAAATTATCTGAAGTCGGCCTAGAGTTTCTAGTTGCTTTCAGAAAAGGACCCTTTAAGTCTCGTCTCCCAATTTAAACGCCTCAGGTTGGGTGGGGTGATTTCCAGTCATGCACCTGTGGTCTGTGGGTCCATGTGCAACTTTGCTTGTCCGCATCCGAACGTTTCACGATAGGAATCAAGGTTTTCACGTGCACATTAAATATCTCCTTCCCAATCATTTTTGTTAACCATTTTCTTTCAATTCTATAGTTGAGCTCGACTTAAACGAACGAGTATTTGAAAGAAAACAGAATGAACACAACGTCAAGAAAAGGTACTGTGCATGTGATAGGTGACTTAGTGATATATCGGTATAAGTTTATGAAAAGTTCAATATTACCTGACAATAGGTTGGTTAAACGGCATCCACTGAATGACAATCACTTTTATGACCTTCTCGCTTTTCCATTGAAAGGCTTTAAGAAGAGCTGTTGTGGACTGCAATATCTCAGCAGAACTAAGATTGTACGAAGAAAGTGCTTGTTCGTATTCATAAAGATACACATCTGCAACGTGAAGTACTCTTACGGACATCTGCACTGAAAACTTCCCTATTTGTTTGTTTATTCATTTATATGTTTATTTACTTAGTTATTGATTCAGATTCATGGTCCATATCACAAGGTAATGAAATATAATACAAGAGCACAACAACGACTAGACATACCGCATTACCGAGTCGGTGTTAATTGATAAACACAGTCAACACTGAGAGAGGAGCAAAACGCTGAAACAGCACACCAGCCATAACTGCATTCAGTCATACTTAAGAAACACCTCTTAAGTGAAAAACATACATAGGTATGTATTCTAGCAACATTTAACCTATCAAGAACAAACTGCTGAGAGTTTCAGTAATTTGTATAATGTAATTTTGTGTGTTTTTTATATGCATTTACATTTGTTGTGTTTTATTCTTTCCTGTGCACACTGCACATCCCATTTTTCCGCATAAAATTACACTCCATAGTTTTTTATTTTGTTTTTCTTTTATACCTCATCATATGATTTTTTCACTTTTTTGTTTTTAATATTTTGTATACTTTCACCACACCAAATTTTCTCAATCAAATCTGATCTGTTCCTTTGTGCACATAGGTATGCTCTCTTCATCTGTAAATTTACTTCATGTTCTGTGTTTGTTTGTTTTTCTAACTGTGCTTCTTTTATTTCCAATTGTTGTTTCTCAGCACTTATCATAACGTGATAAACGGGTTGACTAGATGACCGCCGTGGTCCTTTACCAATCCTGTGTGATACAGTGACACTCCGTTTGATTAGTTGTTTTGTTATTGTGTTTTCATTTCTTCTAATGTTCACTGACAATTAGCTTCCTTTCCGCATGATAGCTCTTTGTGTTGTTTCTGTTTATTAGCTGAGTCATATAAACAATGAATCAATAAATCATAGTCATACAGGAATCCGGTAGTGGGAAAAAAGAAGACATTCTGCAGTAACATCAGGTTTTGAAGTGAACGACTAAAAAGTTGGATGAGGGTTCTCAGTGGCGCACAAATGCTTGTAAATTGTTTTGATCAAGGTTTCAAATATTTTTTTCAAGACATTTAGCTTGCCAACCATACAGATTGTTTCTAAACAAGGCATCAAAGGTCTGACATAATGGTTAACTTGGTGTGGGCGTACAATTACAGTTCTGGGCAGAGTTTATTGTTGTACATTTTCGTTGGGGTGAAATGATCGTACTGTACTTTGTTGTTATACCTGAAAAGTAACCGTGTTTTGAAAACGTTTGGAGGGCAATTTCCCAGTTGCCCACCCATGGTTGCAGGCATCTTTTTGAGTATATCAGGTTTTTTTTATGGTGTTTTAGAGACCCGATTCAGGTCCCTAGAATTGAAAATCGTGTCACAAGAATCAGCGAAATCGGGTCCCAACAAGGTCCATACCAAGTACCTAACATTTTCCTTAAAAACACCCTGGGTATATAAAGCATAATTCGGTAGGCGTTGTTTCAGGCAACTTGCAAGCGTTGCATACTAGTCTGCGTGTATATGCTCCACAATTGGCAAGCATACACTGGCATGCGATAGCACAGGATAAAATGTTTTTTAATGAAGGAGAGCACTGAGCAAAGGTGCCTCTGAGGTTGTTTGGTGTACATTTATCAAATACTATGACTTCCAAACCATATGGCGAAACTGACGAAGTCACATTTTTACTCTGTAGATTGTTAGTTGTATGGTTAGGTTTTTATTTTTCCAAAAAACCTACTACAAGTAGCCAAGCGGGTAACAGACCGGGTAAACAAAATTATAAACCTAAACACTGAAAATTTTGGCAGTATTTTTGACAACTACAGAAATATAAGCGTGCTGAATTGACCTTAGTAATATTAAAAATCAAGACTATTTACAGCATTTACTGTGTTTTATGACAGGGATAAAATATAATATTATTTCTTGCCCCATTTTTTTGCAACAAAAATGTAAAAACTACCAAGCAGCGTTTACTGGACTGTATGCCTGAATTTCTGGACATTCCTTCGCAATAGCGATTTTTTTAAGTAACCAAGCTCAGCGGGCTTACTTTGTCACGCTAGAGAATGATCATGCTAAAATTCTAGGTTTCCAAAAATCATTTCAGTGAAAGGAATCACAACTCTGTTAAAGAAGCAAATTACTGGAAGCAAACGCTGCATTTACCGTGTGTTTGAACGACAGTATTTCATTACTTTTTTAGGACTACAATGTCCACTTTTTTACAAGTACTGTAGTGGCGCAAGCCACTACATGCGCAGAGGCAGTCAAAGGCATAACATCCCCAATGGTGTGAAAACCATCGGAAGCTTCATTTGGCCGAATAGCTAGGGGCGAAGCAAACCGAACTAAAAGTACTAAACCAACATAAAAAAATAACTCATGCCTGAGTTGCACAATGCAAATCGGTTTTCATCATTAGGAGAACGTCACTCTGTTGAATGTTTTTACAAGTTTCCAGCTTCAGCAGAGTCTTCAAATTTGTCAAACTCTGCTTTCTTGCTTAGCAGAGACCGGTACGACACATTTAGGTTTTCTGACAATGTTGCAAGAGGTATTTCTTTCCCATTGCATTCTTGCAAAATAAATTTTTTTCACTTGCATTGCAATGATCTCTGGACTTGATTCAAAAAACTTGTTGCGTTCATTAGTTTCTTCGTTCAAACACGTGCTGCTTTACTGATAAGAGGACGCTCTATTGCAGTGGTTCTTAACTTTCTCTCTACCACGCTTCCCTTCAGTAATTGTCTTTTATATCAACCCCCCTGACTTTAAATAAGTTGTGAAAGCAAATATATTTCTTGGTAAATTTATTGGTCACGCATTAGTAAGATACTTGAGCACATAAAGACTCGCACGCCTTGGAAATTTATCAACGCCCCCCTTAGGGAGGCGTCCCTCAGGTTGAAAACCACTGCTGTAATGTCTTACTTGAACAGACTTTTCCATTCCCATACATACTAGCCGCGCACTGGCAGTTGTACCCACCAAAGTAGTTGGTGCATGTAGCGTTTGCGTGGCAAGGAATCTCCGGTAAGGAACATTCGTCGATATCTACAGAAAAACTGGCACTGAAATAAAAGATGCTTCAGAGACTTCAACCGACACCCTGAAACAAGCTGGAGCATTATAGAGTGGAAGTGATTATATCTCCAAATTCATCAGTTTCTCGTTGGGAGCTCACACTTGAACAAAACAGTTTTTTTCGCTGTTGGTCCCAAACTCTCCCGTGATTACAAATTAATCCATTGTCAAAGTACAGACATTTTAGTTACGCTGAAAGCGGAAATGTAGCGTCTTAGTTATTATGTGACATTTGCTTGGAACTCGTCCACGAAAAAAGAGTTATTGTTAATCTCCATTATTTGACCTGGGTTTACTGTTAAACCAATGATGGCCACCTATTTTCTGTCTGGAGATTTTGCAAGAGGGAACAGGNGCAAGACACAGTTTACTCAAAATAAATCTAAGTACATATGCGACCTGCTTAATTGTCATGGAATATTCTTCACTGAATAATGACCGAAACAAATGATGTTAGAAGTTCTCAAAATTTTCGTTTGCATCAGAAATTGGGTGTTTTTCTCTGGCTGCGGACATAACGATGAATTAGAGAAAGTTCCTGACAGTTCAGACTATCTTTGCTTTCAACAAAAAGGTCTTTTAAAACTTAACCAATATGTCTTGCGAAGAGAAATTATGAATGTGATTTGAGCAAAACGCTTGATGAGATTTATTGCTAAAATTATATTTCACCTTCGCATGTAATTCCATTGCCGCTGAAACCAGCATTGCAGTCGCACAAGTAACTTCCGTTGAGGTTAGAACAGTTTGCGTAAAGGTCGCAAAGGTTTAAAGCAACGTGTAAACATTCATCAACGTCTTCGCACTGGTCATTTTTCAACTCAAAACCTTTGGAGCAAGGACACTTGTGAACAAGGCTCGATTCAGCACCGCTTGCATTGAAACTGCAAACATGTTCAGAGCAAGTGCTGTCTCTGCTCGAATCATAGTTGCATTGTGATGCGTCATACGATGAGCAGTCTGCAAGTACAATTTGATAAATCTTCACCACTGAAAATATTTGGTAACAGCTTGTGAGCCGCCATCTGCAGACTTTACCGACGAAAGCTTTTACCAACATTTCAAGCACAAAAACTTTCACAGCAGCAGTTTGCAAACATGAACGGCAACGTTTACAAACACGTCTGAAAAAATACAACGACCGAAATGGAAATGAGCTCTGCTGTACATTTGTGATAACGAACAATGAAGGAGGAAGTAAAGTAGGCAACTGCCACTAGAAGTGAACCACTTAAATTTACAAACAGAAATATAAGTTTTACAGAGACATAACCTACTGCAATTCATCATTTTATGCAACGTTGTGGTGCGGAAAGGTTACTTAATCAATAAAATGTTTTTTGTCTTCAAGCTTGGCAAAATATGAGAACTTTCTAAAAGCATCCACCTGAAGTTTCTTAATTAGAACTAATTCTTAGCGTCTGGACATTTCTGAAAATAAACATTTCCATCACTGGCAAATAAAAGCAGTATATGCTTGAGCAGTTCAAGACGCGGGAAAGTGTATTTCATATGAGCAATATTTGAACATCGATGGAACTATCCAAAAAAACAACAGTTACACCCCTAACCTGTAACACGATTCAAAAAAGCAGCCCAGTAGCCCTCTGCTTGGCTTTCCAGTTTTAGCCATCAATTCCTTTACGATTGAAAACTGCGAAGTGAGGACTTGAATGCTTGCCTTGGTTCTAGCAGTTCTGCTACTTTTAAAAGCTTTTTTTCAAAGCGAAATTTTCAAAACATTTTTCAGTGATCTTAAATAAAGCCAGTGGTGTTTCAGCACTGATGAAAGCATGTGTTTTTGAAGATAGCTTTCAAAAGGTATAAAATTACAGTAGCTTTAATACAGTATTAAAATTACTGTATTATCAAAAATAAATTGATGCATTGGTTGATAACTCAATCTGTCCTTTTTTACAGGGCCTAGCGATGGTACAGATCTAGTAAAGAAAGTGGTAAGTCTTTGGGTTATCATAAACATGTCTGTTTTTTCCAAGTTTTACAACATTTGTAGTTGGATCGCTTCTGATCCTTATGAGAATAATACCGGACTGTAAGGCGCTGAACGTTTGCTGGTTGCAAAAGCATTTCAGGAAAAATTAACAAAACGTTTTTTTCTATATATTTAAAAGTTTTCTGCCTCCGTACGGAGTAATACTTTGTGGTATCAAGTGGTCATGAAGTGATTCAATAGCTGAGCAAACTTGAGCGTGGTGATGCATTGTACACGGCAGGCAAGTTGCATAGGGCGTTTATATCAAAGTGGATTAACTCAACAATTGTCTCTGCCATATCACATTGATTTTTTACAAGAAACGTTGCATCCGATGCAAAGTGTTAAAAGGTAACTAGTAACAGTCTCTCCCAAACAGTAAACAACAAAACAAACTATACCTTGAGTTACGTTGATTGAAAAACCTGTTGACGGTTGGATCCCTTCAGACACAAAAATTACTCGCACGCAACATCCTTTCGTGGTGTAAAATGATGTTGTATTAGATCCGGACAACATTAAAATATCGTTTGATAATATCTGGAACAGGCGAATGTCTACAGCAACTGTTGTGACAAAATTTAATCACTCAAAAAGTTTTCAAAATTTGAAGAAACCATTTCTTTTAGCATTAAGTTCAACAAATAAACAGAAAATATTGTTTAGAAGTTAAAATATGTAATCGGAAATTTTTGTGAGATTGGCATGGTTTTTCAAAACAACAGCTAAAATGTGTGAAGAAAGAGAAGCTTCTTGCATTAAAGTAGTGCGTTGAAACTATAAATTTAAGCTTTGGTTTGTTAACCAAATTCTCTTGTTACCAGCTCTACTAAAACGATTGAAAAATCAATAAAACGAATACAAACTTGTCAGATAACGTTTAAGACAAACGAATTTAGTAACTTTCCATTCATAATTGCTTTCAGTTGTATAAACTATGTGAACTATTTTTCAATAGGATAATTTTTTAGATCGGTTGCTTGCACATTTAGTTCTTTGTTTTCCAACCCATCTTTCCTTTCGGGAGTTTCGTTAAGGAAGCAGACTTAAAAGTTTAGAAACACTTCGAGATTTTCAACAACTTTGGCTAGTTTTGTCTGTCTCTACAGCACTTTTGTAGAGCCAAGCCAGGTCAAAGGTGAAATTTTGTCACTTACTTCGTGTTCAGAGTTTGATGTGTCCTCCCATGGGTGTAATTAGCAGAACTAATTTTACTTAAAATTCTGCAGCATTTTGTTCCAATGGCCAAAACATCGCAGTCAGTATCTCTCTGAATGCTTCTACCTCTTGCACAAACTTCGCAGTCGGTATCTCCCTAAATGCCTCTACATCTTGCCTCCACCTCTTACGCTCTTGGTAGCCATTCTTAAGCCATTACCTAATAGGTGTGAGCATACCAGACATGAAGAGGATTTACCAGTATAAGCATTTAACGATCGATTGCGGAAATAGCCAACAAAATCACTACCGTGTAGGAATTAGAAAATAAAGGAATGCAATGTCTGGCTTGAGCCAAACGTTTTGTTAAAAATTGCTAAAAGTCAAGCAAAAAGCTGTAAATTTTGGGCATATGCCTAAATAAATTATTCTTATGCTCAATCCAATTTTTTTAAGTTTCAACTCTGGTGAAAATTAAGCAGCGATACATCGTTATTTCCGTTGGTCATGTCTGTTGTGATCAGATATGTTTGTCAGTGCTTCAACAATATCATTGCCCTTGCTGGTCAGCAATGTAATATTTCCAAACAATTTCAGTATCCCACTATACTAGTTTTCACTTCCCTACTGATGTGCATTTTCAGGTTTCACACCCACAACTTTCATAGAAGAATCTCAATGATATACGAGCCATATAATGTTATTCTCAAAAAAAGTCCCAAACGTCTTTATGATGATCTTCAATGCGTTGTTTTGCGTTTATATGAAATGTGAAAAACTATTGCTTATCCGATAATTTGCACACGTAGCTGCAAATATTACCTAGGGCAGTGGTTCTCAAAGTTTTCTGCTCGTTGACACCCAATTAAAGTATACAATCTTCTGTAGACCCCGTAGCCTAGCCCAATAATTACTAATACACGGAAAGTAAGTGTCAAAATAAATTTGAGTACTTTTTACCTAAAATGCATGATAAAATAATACACAATCCGAAAATATGCTTACAACTTAGGGGCCATTCAGTGACCCCCATTCGACCCCGTGACTATTTATCGACCCCTTGGATGGTCCAAATGACCCCTGGGGGTCGATATCGACCACTTTGAGAACCACTGACATAAGGTAAGGNATCTTAATTCAGCAAATCCTCAATTCACTGTATAGATTATCATTTTTACAGAACAAAACCTGCCAGAGACTATATGATCACTTTTGTAAAGGCAGTATCCTCTATTTAAAAATAAACGAATTTGACTTTATGTAAGACTAACCATTAAGCAAAAATTAAGCAGGATTTCACGATGAAAAGCACTTTATGCTCTGTTAGCTGATTTGAAAAAGAAGATTCACGTTTTCATCTGCCCGCTGCACCTTTTTAACCAAGACAAGTGCGGGTAACAGAAGAAATACTTTCTTTGTTTATGAAACACAAAAAAGTTGCAGCATGTAACAAAAATGTTACAACATTTTGCAACTTGACGGCACCGTTATCAATATGGGTTAAACCTTGTCAAAAACATCAAAACTTTCAACTCACGTATAAGAAATCATATCCACTTTCTGTATCAAACCGGTCGAAATTGAAAAAATAAGTACAGTTTCCTTTGCCTTTCAATTCCCAATAGCTAATGTAGTGATTGGGGTACGTGCCTGAATGATTCATAGATGTAAGGGTGGCAGGAAATTCGTAAACTTCATCCTTTACCAGAAGATTATCTGGAGAGACGTATTATCAAATATATTAGGGTTTATAGTTTAAAACTCTTGGAACTTTTGACAATTTGATTCAAATTTAAAGTGGGATTGCAACCAATTTGACTGACTGCAAATGCTGAATAAAAATTGTATAAAATATCAAACAACCAACATTCTTGAAATCTATTAGAATATAAAGATTCAATAAGCACAAAAATTGGTAAAAAAAGTGTTATGAACATTAGCAAAGTCTTTGCTTAAATTTATAAGTTTAAATTCTATTTTGTTTTAACAATATATAACTTACCAGAAAATAAAGGTGCCTTAAAAAGCATCCTTGTTTGACACTTTAAAAACATTCGAAATGGACTTTACTTGAGAACATGATGTTAACTCAATGTGTTAAACCAGTGGTTCCCAACTGGGGAGGAATTCCTCCTCAGAGAGAAACTTCTTGAATTCAGGGGAGGAATTTCCACTTTATAGTTAAGTTACCTACTCGCACTCATTGTAAGTGTTGTACTTTTTTAAGTTGACAACGGCTTTTTCAATTAGCTCTTTGAATCACAAAATTAACAGTAGCGCTATCTATTGAATTAATATATCTTCAGCAGGGTAACCAAAAGTCAACAAAGTCAAAATTTGCTGCCTTGTTTAAAGTTCATGAAACGTCCACAAACCAAATTTAACGCTGATGTGACTCCGAAGTCATTAGGTCAAAAAAGTTAAAATTTATCATCAGATCAAAATTTCTTGCAGCAAAGTTATTTTCTCTTTATCGATATTTTATTAAAGCGGCAACAGCAGATGCTTTTGCAGGTTTACATGAAATTTTGACATAATATTGGATTTTTGCGACTTCTGAGGTAACATTGTTGTTTTGTTACTATTGGACGATGAAAAGTACGGTAGGCGTGCTGTTGCTTGATGTTGAAATATAGCAATGTAGAATCTTCTCGGTGAATTCAGATTTCTTTTGATATTTGTCTTGTGCGTATGAATTATTTTCTTCTATGGTTTTTTACCTCTGTTTCATTGGGTCTTTCACACTTGTGATTTTTGTTTCATTTCAACAGAAAAAATATTTTTTGTCTATCGGCTTGATTTCTAATATATATTTTGTATTCGCGTTTCAATTGAAAACGCAAGAAATCTATTAAGTCAAAATTGGTAAATATCAAGGCAAAATTTGAAATTTAGGTAAGAAGATTGGTTGCCCTAATCATAAATAATACCTGCCCAGTTAGATGTTTAAGTGCATTTCAAATTTTCCGAGTGATTTATGGACTTTTTCCTGTTGAACTTTCTGCTTGTTTGAAGCCACCAAGCAGAGCTAATCATCGTTTACTAATTGCTTATTGAAAGGAAGCAACAACACCACTAGGATCATGGTTCAGGCCACAACGTGCAATCCAGGGTTGCCAAGACTAAACAGACATTTCAAGCTGGAAAAATGGCAAAATTCCGCTGGAATTGTATCATAAGCTAAACTCAAAGCTAGAAACATTCTTCTCATTTTTGATCGACTGAATATAATGTGCTCTGCTGAAATTGACTGCATTGATTTGAAGATTATGAGCTAGAGAAAACATGAATAGACAAATGTAGGATAAGACATTAAATTATGTACCCACTGCCTGCCACCAAAGGTCCTATACACATACCACAGCTCGTGTTCTGTGCAATTATATCCTGTACACTGTTGGCTAGGGGTACTATGCTGTAGCGCATCATATTATCGTACATTGCTACTTATCCAATCATCAATCTCACGTACCGACTCTTAAGTGCTCAGCTGTTCAGTGCTCACTTACTAATCTGTAGTGCTGACTAAGTGATTAAATTGCACGAAATTACAACTATCGATGCGAAGCGAAAAAATTACGCAACGATTCATACACAATCAGGCAATTAAACAACGATTAATGCAAGGTAAATCAGAGTAAATCAGGACAAATTGGTGTTAGAATACTGTACCCTCCATAAAAAAAACTAGAAATCCGCCAGTACCAACTCCAAATAAGCTGAATTTCAAGCTAGCTGCTAGACCAATTACTTTGGAGCTAGACAGGATTAAAATCCGCTAGATCTCACGGAAAATCCATTAAATTGGCAACCCTGATGCGATCTGAGTCATCGCAAAAATGACATTTCAACCTTTTCAGCCACCCTGCTGAATTTGTGTAATAGGGGAGGAATGAAAAATTCCAAAATGAGCAAGGGGAAGAATGCATCAGAAAAGGTTAGGAACCACTGTGCTAAACAAAACTTTAAGGTGCGAGACTAAATTCAGAGGCATTCTAAACACTTTGCTATTATGCTGTAATGATCAAAACTCTAGAAAATCTTTTTAAGTTATCTAGCCTATGAAACTTTTTTGCTGAAATGACACATGTATCTAGGAGAATTTCAATTGTGGAAAGAATTTGCAAACGTTGTTAGATTGCACCATGGAACATCTCTGGTAAATATTAATTGTTTTCGTGGTTTTATCTAAAATGTATCCCAATAAAACTACAAAAAAGCAACAATTATGTTTTGACAAATGCGTAATCGGCGTCGAACTTGTTCGCGAAGGGTCAAAGGGTATTGCAGCAGTTGCACAGGCGGACCATAAAACTCGAAGCCAAATTCACGAACAGTTGTCATGCGCCATTACATATACTTATACGGCAAATACAAACCTTAGAAAATCTAAAAAGAAATGGGGCAGTGGGATTGCAGGGATTTTAACTTGTTGGGCTCTTGCGACCATCCGCAGTTTATGCAAGCTGAGATGGTGGATATTGTGTGCATGTCAGTAATGTAGTTGAGATTGTAACTTTCGAGCCCAAGACTGAAACTTCATCAAAAATTCCGAGACCGAGACGCAAGACTTCAAAATTTGTGCATTTTGCCGAAATTAAAAAAAATGTAGTTATCACTTCTAAGTTAATTTTTTTCAAATTTCTGGCATCTTTCCGACCTGTTTTGATTGTTTCTTACCTGCAAATAGAACAAACAAAAATCATTGAAATATAGAAGGTTTACTAAACCATTCCTTTGCAATGTTCAAAGTCTGGAGACCTGTAGCCTTCGAGACCGAGACGAGACCAGAAACCTTCGAGACCAAGTCTCGCGACTCCATCACTGGCACATGTGCAGAACAAACGCATGTAAACAAAACCCTTGGTAAATTGCTGGTGGGCATCATGGTAATGTTTTTGAATCACTTCCGAAATCACAAAAANTTTGTGGTACTAAGATGATGTTCAAGATTTTGGGAACCGGTGAAAATTTTTGTATATATTTGCAGAGGAATTGGACGTCAAATAAGAAAAACATTCCTGAGATTTTACCTCAAGATAAAGATTAAAATTTGGTTAAGTTAAATAAAAGATGCGAACTCCTTGACAATAAATCAGGTTCACGTCAGAAGTGTCAAGAGGAGGATTTGTTGTTTGAAATGGAACCTCCTGATGACAACGTCACAAAGGGCCGAGGGTACCGAGCGCAAAGTAATTTTTTATATCTCCTGAACGAGATTGACCTTTGCGTGAAGAAACCTGGAAGAAGAAATACTCAACCAACACAAGTCTCTAATCAATGCAGATGTGTCTGTTGCTTGTGATCTGACCCATGTTGCTCTATGTCTAACAACATTTTTTGATCGCACAGTTTTATATCAGCCACTTTTATTTTGAAACAATGTATGTACACTGCACATATAGCTTTCATGTCTTGAGCGTTTTCATCAATTGCTGATGTTTTCCGAAGCATGCTACATCGTTTGAGAAATCAAAAGCTGCTAAAATTTTATTAATGAGAAAAAGGCATTTCCGAGAGAATGCTGATTATTGCATACATGTTTGATGATAAAGAACAAGATATGGATAAGTTACAAAATTCGATATCATTCATTTTGCTTAAACTTTCGGAAAAGCTTTAATATTGTTGAGCAATAAGCCTGTTGGTTGGTTTAATTATCTCTGAAAAACTTCACTTGCTCCATTTCTTCTTTTCAAGCACATACTTACAATTTGATGCCAACACTTGAACTGCTTCTTTTGTATTGCTGGTATTACAAAACAACGAAACTTCGTTGTTTGTCGGTATTAGCAATGGACCAGCAGATATACCTTCCCCCATCAACCGACCGAGACTCATATTTTTGCTGTTGTTGTAAACTAGAAAAACCTGAAAACTGGTTGTCATCAGTAAAAGAACAAAGGTTTTGCATATCTTAAACGGAGAAACCAATAGATGCAAACATTTGTTTGCAATCTCCCAAATGCTGTTCCATTTCAACAGTACAACATTTTTCATAAGTGAGTTTTACAAGACTTTATACATAAATGCAATTTGAGCCCAAACTGATTTAAATGAAAGCAATGTTTTCTGAACTACATCGGGAGAACTCATCAAACAAAAGGTATATGGTATTTGCAAGTCAGAGTATTTTGCCTTAATACATTTTTCATATTAAATAAAATAAACACTGCTTTTTTACATTATTTACGGTAGGTACTTCAAATGAAGTTTTCACAACTTGCTTCATAAAGTCTAATTTTATTTGGACGTGTCTACGGTTATCTGCACTGGAAACAACATAAGTATCACCGCATATATCCAGGTAAGTCGAAAACATTGGAGACCCAGACTGAAGTCGCTGTATAAGCTTTTCGTTCAAAACTAGCGTCCGAAAGTAACTATGTTGTTTAATTGCGACAACTCCCATAACGTTGTTGCGGTGAGGTCAGTCTGAGCAAAAATACTAATCTTAGTAACTTTTGCGGATTACCTGAGTGTTGCAGAAGGGCTTCCTTCGATGAAGTGAATCGAAATATTTGAAAAAAGTCTTAAATACCTATTTGCTTGTTTATCATTTTACATAATTTTTTTTATTTTTTTGTCATTTCACAGAAAAAAAGGGTAATGAACTTGACAGAAAAAGCACTTACGTTAGCAGAAACGTCTTACTTCGCAATAATCTCCTGGAAATAAAGTTCCAGCGCGCAACTGGATGACAGCTGTTTTATAAGCGAACAAAACGAATCTTGCTTCGTAGGTCGCACACTCCCCAGGAATGGTAGTCCCAAGCCAGTATTCTGCAGTTTGATTTCCACCATTGCACTGCATAACTGCAACAGCTGAAAAATAAAAAAATGACAATAAATTGCCACCGGGAAACGGAAGCGCTATCTCTGTGGTTCGTGCATAAATAAAAATCATGCTAAATTCTGAAAAAAAATTAAATTTGTTTTGAAAGTTTATTTAAATCCAAAAAAATTTTTCGCACCGCTAACAATTGCAGTAACCAGGGTTTCTCCAATAAGATTCCACCCTACACCTGAATATTTACCAATAATATATGCATAGAAATGCTGTAAAACTAAAAGTCGTCAGTTTCCTGTAACAATCATTATTTTTTCCAAGGTTTTTAAGGCAATATTCCCCTATGAGAAACTGGGGCCTCGTCTGGGTAGTTCGATGCACTGGGCAGTTTGGGAGGGTTGGTAAAGTATTGGCTGCAAATATAAATTGCTTAATACCTTCACAGTGACAGGGCCAAAAGCATACAACAGAGTGCCGCTATATCACAACGTTTTCCCATTACCTAAGCAGGGGTTGTCAAGCGAAGATGTGTGAAAGTAAATTTCATTGGTGCAATGTGGGTAGTCAGAACTACACTGGCATAAAATTTGATGATTTATTGTTTTCGTAGGTTACGACCTCACGCAGGTTTCGTTTGGGCGTCGCCTGCATGGCTCTTGGTCCTGCATTTTCTTTCAGCATTTTGACATGGCTGACGTTCTTGGTTTTGCTTTAGGCGTCTTTTTTGTCACACTGAATTTTCTTGCGTTACAGAACCTTTGGTCTTGAATTGCTGGCATTGCCTAGCGTTGCTTCATTTTTTGACTGAAGGTGGATTAAGAATAATCCGAAACGTCTTGAAATAAAACATGTATAGTTTTTGAAAACTGTTTCAGTGTTATTTAAATTTTGAAATAGATTTTGCAAGTATACTTTCTATAAAAACTTCTTAACGACTAATACCTGTATCTTAAATCAGGCTGCTCACCTTTTGGAATAGAAGCAAAGTTGAAAATAAGAGCTATCCACAACATTTTCATTATTGCTCAAAGCTTGTGAGCGGCAAACGTTTCGGAAAGCACTGTGGCAAGATCTGTTACTGCTGTAGTGATATCAGCTGCACTCTTCCTCTGCTGTGAACTGCTCAAGACTCTTTCACAACAACTGCAGTTTACTCCAAGCGGTAATTTGACACCACGTGATGACACAATAATAATCGAAGCCTAATCACGTGATGTCAGCCCCCACGCAATGACTAATAAACTAAAACAAGAAACGTGTCTACAGTGTGTGGTACACAATACACGAAACATAGTTTGGACTGGTTTGGCGTAGAATTAAGCTTTGCAGAACAGTTTCTGTGTTATAACTGTGTTTAGAGGCGGATATTAGGAAAGGCGAATGAAGCGGTCGCCTCACTTAGTTTTTGTAATGTTTTGAATTTAGTTCATAAATTGAAATGTGAAACAAATTTGATCCTTTAATCCATCTAGTACCACACCTACCTTTAGCACTGGTGATGTTTTGGAGCCATTTTCTGAAAGTTTGCCTCAGGCTCCTAATTTCTAATATCCACCCTGACTGTGCTGCAGAAATTTCCACCTGTTCTCGCAGAAACTCATCGCAAATAGTTTTTGCTGCCTGACACCAATAACGCAAAACTGTTTTCCAAAATTCTCATTTTTGTGTATCTCTTTGCATTGACTAAACTTAAATAGGAGAATTCACCTTGACTTGTCCGATCAAAGCTAAACACAAAAAGTTGTTTGACGGTTTAAGTTCAGGAAAGCTTGTAAAACCAAGCAAGTGTATACAATACTTTTCACATAACCAATTTTGCTAAACCATAACGAACTATGCACTTTAACCATTTAAGCAAACTTTCGAATTCGAATGTCGAACTTTTCACTGATTAGGCACCAATGATATGTAGTCGGACCAGTTCGCAACCACTGAAGTGGTTATTGGGTCCCCAATTCATTACGTTTGCTCCAGCTAAATTTGTAGCTACCTTTAGCTTTAATGTCTGACACTTGTTTCAAGAATAAAGCCCGCGCGAAACCCATTCATCCGGGTCCCTTGCATCGTTATTGATAACAGTTCAACTGTGATTGTGTTGGTTCCTTGCCGTGCTGATTCCTTGAAGCAATCTTAAAGATTATCTGCAATAGTTTTAGTTCACTGAGAAACACAGGGTGTTTCACAATTGTTGAAACAAAGCGGCAGCTTCTAAAACCTTTATCGATGACCTTATT
>JGI24022J15233_10000970_pt1 | contig 21734 bp, 10 predicted proteins | sample Ectturendosymbi2_FD_15233 | JGI IMG/M metagenome (IMG submission 15233)
TTTTTTTCTGAATGCTCTCGCGGGCCACTGAAAACGATGTGGCGGGCCACATGTGGCTCGCGGGCCGCTAATTGCACGCCCCTGTGTTAGGCTAAGGTCAGGTTGTTGTAAGTGCTGTTTGTATTGATATGTGTTGAAGACAGTTTTCTTGGTTGCGTTTTTGTAAGAGCAGAGCAGCAGTACCGTGCTGACAGATACTAACTTATGCGATCATTTTAACTAGTAATATGCCCTTGTAAATCGTAAGCTGCTGGTTTTGATAGTCATTCTTGTCAGCAAGTTCATAGATGAGATAAAGTTCAGGCTCTGTTGGAAGCGGAAGCGGTGGAACCGGAAGCGATAGGTATGGAAGCGGAAGCGGTTGATGAAATAGCCGCTTCCACATGACTGCTTCAGTCGCAGCAACATGGTGATTTCTTGTGCCAGGTGTCGGTTGTTTTGATTTGAAACAACTTTTTGTCGGAAAACAAAAGACAATTGAAAACAAAAGACAATTAAAAACAAAAGTAAACACGGCGGAATAACGGTGAGCGCGGCTGTAGCTATAGTGTCGCGTTACAGTATCGAGGAACAAGTAAAACGACACGTGGCGAAATAAACATTTCACGGTTTCAGAGGTTTCAGCAGATGGCTCTGTCAATTCAATGTGCGTTTCCGGGTGTCATAACAGTCAAATGTTCTCCAGAATTTGTAGGGCCCCAATTATTTTTGCCAGTCTGGATAATTTAGGCCGGGCGATTAACGACCTTTCCTTGCGTGGAAAGTTTAAGGGTAAACCGCATTCCTTAATTTACCAGCTGGTAAGAAAAACGCTGTTTAAAGTGTTTGCCTTCATTTTGCTTCGAAATCGTTTATTTCTCAAAGATGAAATACATTTGACCCAAATAATTGACAAAGTCACACCAGCGTTCATGAAAGTGCCACAACACCATTGAATTTCTTTCCACAATGTGTGGGATTATGTGCTTGAAACAAACGACTTTTCACAGATTTTCTGTCCCATGTGACCTTTTCCACAGGCGACTGCCAAATCCAACACACTGCGGCAACAAGAGAACAAGCAACGCACGATCCATGTAAGTTTTTGTGCGGGTCGCGCGACCTCGCACTGATAAATGTTCCGGTCGACAAGAAGTAAATGGAGCTCGAACAAAAGTTGGTTTCTGATCAGCTGTCAGTGAGTTGTTGTCATTCGCTCCATCCAGTATATTTTGACTGAATTGAAGGGTCACATTCCTTAGTGCTAGTTCACTTAAGCTCCCGCTCTCTCTCGAATTTTTCTCGCCCCTACAAGTTCGTCTCATGCAATAATAACCGTTCATTTTTACAACGCAGCAGACAATCCACAGAGAACGAAATCAGTTGACGAACTAAAGGCAACAAGCAATTAAATAGTTGAAAGAATTCCAAGCAACAATCGTGAACATGCTTGTTGCATTAGAAGATACATGTAGCCGTATGACTGGAACGCATTAGCATACGTTTAGCCTTATTTTTGACGGTATTTCCCATATACGATCGGCCATGTTGCTCACAACATGAAAGCGCTGAACCATTAAAGTCAACAGGATTAAACACGACTTGGGAAACCGGTAGGCCGCATGTTTTTCAACGCTGCTGTCAAAACCGCAGGGCGGGGAAACAAATCAATTTGCAAATGAGGCATAGACTTTGACTGCTGACAACTACCAAAAACATACGGATTTATCTGCTCATTTTTTCAAAAAAAAGCGACAATTGTCTGCCTGCAAATAAAATTTAATAAATTTGCCTTTCAAATGACATCTTTGTTCTCAAAATGCGTGAACCGCACACGAAAGAATTACGTAGACAAAAAAATGCTACAACACCAAAACCACGTCGCCAGTAGTAGCTGTGCCTGATAGCGAAAATTGGTCTGAGTACTTCCATCGATTTTGGGAGTAAAACGCTTGATTCCTACAACAGAGCACTAGAAAGAATTTAGGTAGACTGTCAAGACGGAGCAGATAATCGTTTTTCTTGTCAAAGTAACATCGCCTCTATTGTGAGATCGATCTTTATTTTACGTACGTTTCAGTTGCATTTTGGTGTCATTCGAAGGCACAGCAGACATCGCTTGCGTCCGATGTTCTTCGCGTAAAGCCGTGGCTCTGGTGATTCGATTTTCTTTTGCGGACGACGGACGACTCGACGCCTGCAAGGTAACAAAACATTTAATTTGCTCTTGGCAAACGCGAAAAAAGCTGGCCGTACACACGACCAGAGCGTTCCGCCGACAATCAGCATCTTGAAACATAATTCTAGCAAGGCCCTCACAGACAGTACGATTTTGCTAAACAGTGAACGCTCGCGTTTCTACGTAAAGCATGTTAGCTTTGATAGGAAAGCATCACGCAAGTCGGAAAAAACTTAATGTCAACACCGGCTATTGCTTGCCATCTTACAAAATTGACAAAATTAAGGAATTACTCAAAAGTAAGCAACAAGTACAAGATTTCGATTACTCTTTGTTCAGTTCTCTATGTTTAGGCTTTTTAATGTACTGCAACTAAAACGCAACGTTTGCTTGGGCTCAAAAGGTAGATCGATACAAACTACACAGCGTTAGCTCGGTGAGCTGGCATCGAACGATATTAGTTCTGGTTAACGTTATTCTTCATATCGAGAAATTGAGGTCTCCGTGACTGCTTTATTATTGATTTTATCAAAGTTGAAGCCACTAAAGGTAAAAAAACTGCAGACGCATTATGTTGCATGGTTCAACTAAGTGCATAAAATGGACTGTGCATTTGGAACCTGTTTATGCCCACGCATCACACTCAAAAAAGTTATTGAAAAGTGTCGAATACGGGCAATACTTTTATATAGTGCAGCAAGTTTTAAATGATCATACTGTGACTATGGCGCCCGAAACTTTTCTGTTGATCTCCCATTCCACAAATACTAAGCGTCTGTCGTGTGGCAGGTTTTCAATGAAAAAAGCATAACAGCAAGCGGCTATTACATGGACTAAACACAGGGTTGGTGGGGTGAAACCTCTGGGAGGTTTTCCCCAGTTCCTCCCGGCTGGGATAACTGGAGGAAACCTTTGAAACTTGTGCTAATTACCACACCCCGCGACAAACCTTGTTCGCTAGTAAAGTAGCATGGCTTTAATCCACACACAACAAAGAAACAGATTGTGAGAGGGTTGCCAAATTAGTGCATGTTTACACACACTTTGGATGGAAAGAATCTGAGACTTCAGATGCATGGCTGCTCAATTTAGATGATGAAGACTGTTGAAGAGTCATTAATGATTGAGATTATATCGGCTCTTAGTCTATTTATTCTATTCAATGTTTACATTTTCGTTTGTTGACTGCAGATTAAGCACAGGGAGCATCCAACTTGAAAACGTATCTTCTTCGATGCTTCCTGGCTTTATGCGTCTGCGTCAACTAATGATGAAAGTATGCATCTACTTTATCTATTATTGCTGTCTGCACTACATGCTACTTTATTCATTAGATGTTAGACTAGTGAATCGCAGCAAACATTTTTCTTTGCTTATACGATAAGCAAAGGAAATTTAATAGGATCATTCAAAATATGATGGTAATAAACATTCACAAGCAGTAATCATAAGTTCATTCACATATATAAATTTTAATAAAGCAGTTTTTTTCCGGTTTCCTCCAGTTTTACTCAAACTTTTGCCCGGGTACAAGTAAGTGAAGGAAACCTTGGCCAAGCCTGACAGATAAGTTAAACCATGGTACACAGTGAAGCGAACATCAGCAAAAGCTACTGATCGCGACTGCATACATTTCTCGTACATTTGGCCCATGTACGGATGTCACAGCTGTCGGAAAATTTACTGTGGGTGCAAACCAAAATATTGCCACAGTGCAGCGTAATTTGAAATGTGCAAAAGCACTTGTTATCACAATACGATTCAGCAAGCCTGTTCACTGATTGGAGAAGTACGTCTAAAGCCTGGTATAGAACAACACTACTGCACATCTATCGCAGAAGAGCAGACTAGCAGTAACTGCTAAATAAAACACTAACCAGTGAATACAACTTAAAAGGATCCTAAAGAGAAAAAAAGAAAAAGGCTTTTGTCTACCTGCAAAAATGAGTGTTTCTTACTAGGCCTGTAGTACATTTCTCCGTCAATAACAATGGGCGCACTTTTAGTTGACAGCCCCGACATTGGTCGAGAACCTGGGGGTTGTCTTTGCTCGTCCTGAAAGTAAAGTAATTAAGGTTTACTTAAGGCAGACAAGTGCATGTCACAAAAAATTTAAAATCTTATGAATCAAGCTATGGTGGATAAGCTCTAGTTAAACATTTCAAAATATTTTTTTCCACAACAGACCATGAAAGTTGAAAATATTTCACGAACTCTAAATTCAAATATTCAAACGGAACGTTTTTCAAATTCAAACGGTTTTCACCTTGAATAAATTGCCCATTAGCAGATATTTAATTTATGTTCAAGAAAGTGTATGCACCTCCTGATCGGGTTCACTTCTGGTTAACGTAGAATTCATTCGCTATATCCTTTTTGGAGTGTCACGAGTGACCTTTTCACATGTGACCCACCCAGGAATCGAGTCCAACCCATCCAGGAATCGAGTCCAACCCGCCCAGCTTTAGATGCAAATGCTTAACCCAGTGTTCCACCTATAGCCGCTATAATTTCAAAAAAAATGATACATATGAACTCATCGACCCTTTAATTCTGCAGCAGACATAGAAGCTCACCTTTGACGTTGGAAGAAACTTTTCTGTGAACATTGGTGCTTCACCATTGTGATTTTGGATTTTAGAATTGATTTCATTAATCCATTCTGGTGCTCTGTGAAATCCAGCTTCTTGCGTCTTGCTAAGCAAAGCATCACGAACAGAACTTTCTACATCCGGTTTGTCAAACGTATACGGCGACGGAGGGTGACCTTTTCGACCTTCATGAGAAATAAAACGTTTAGCTTAGCTATGTGCTAAAACTGTGTCAAAGCGCTGGTGTATCTATGTAAGATTATGTGGCAAAATCAACATCAGCATGTAAATCAAAATAATTGAAATGTAGAGAATATACTAGCAGTCACCCAAAAGCTATCAGTAGCTTTAACATAATGCTTCAGCAAGTGGCCAAATTTTAAATTTTTGATAAAGTATCACGTACCAGAGATCAAACAACTATGCACAGCTGCTGTTATACATGGTACATTCAACAAGTTGACAAAACATAAGCTGAATGGAACTGTCAAGAACACCTGAGAGCAGTTACATCAACAGAGCTTGCAACATTAACAATTAACCACACCAACAAGAATATATACTATACAATGGAAACAATTACATGTTACACCACCTTGCACAGAGTTGACATCACTAATACTGAAAACTGAAGACTGCAGGGAATGGATATAGTGTCATTATATACTTATTTTTCTCAATTATTTCCACATTACCATTGCTTTACTAACCATTCACTGGAACCAATCCTTTTATAGGAGGCAGCAAGACCGTCATTGCAAAACCAAGTAGGCAGTGATGAGCACATAAATACATACGCTATACAAGTTATGCTAACCAAACATTGCTTCTGAATAGCATGCTACTCACAGCTTATCTACAACTGCTAAGTACAGTCTCATCTAGATCTTTTCCAAAGAGATACCATCAAGATATTGTCCCAGCAAGCCAACCAAAGTGAATGTTTAAAGCAACTATACCATGAAACAAAGAAAGAACAAGTTTTCCATGGCAGCCATATATTGACAAAACACCTCAACAATGCAGGAACATGATGGAAGACAGGCCTTTTCTATGTGGCATGTAACATTAGGCCCATTGTATCAACTACCATTATTTACAAGTGTAACACTGAAATCTACTTTGTCCATCAATTGCTAAAATGTTAAAAATACTGGACTCCTAGATAATATTTTCCATGACTGAAAACTATAAACTCTTCACAAAATGGCTAAGCAATGCAGTATTAAACTTCACCACAATAATCTGATGCAAGACCAGTTGAAGACATTTTTCATGCTAAATCTGATGTAGGATAAAGCCCAAGCCAACAGTGCACTCAATGTTTGATGCATGACCAAGTAGGCAGTTAAAGATTTGAAAACCAAATTAGAACTCATCAACATTCTAGATTAATTTGATCACTAATAAAACAGTTCAAATAAAAATCTTTTCAACATCCAATGATAAGATGACTCACTGAAATCATATTCTATCAGTGTTTTGCAACCTTTTTGCTGCAGTAGAACCTTCCGCAAATGTTGGCGTTGCTCATGGAACCCTATGCAATGATCCAAGTGTCTATATTGCTGCAAGCGCATGTAACCGTGGTTGCAAATTTCGTTCCAGATAATTTTGATCTGTTTCTGCAGAACCCCTGGCAGCAACTTGTGGAATCCTGAGGTTCTGCAGAACCCTGGTTGAAAAGCACTGCTCTATGCAAACTCCAAGAACAAATGTAGAACTGGGAACATTCAACCATTTTGCAAACATTCAACCATTTTGCAACATTCAACCATTTTACAACATTCTACCATTTTGCAAAACAAATTTCAAAAAAATAAAAAAGCAGCTTAAAACTACACATTACATCAAATGAGAAAAATATTCTCTATCACTTGCTTGAGCAGATTATAATAAATTCTTGGTGCAAAGAAAAAACAGCAGACCAACCACTTCTGCCACTTTCAGCAAGAATTCTTTTGCTCCCATGCAGTGTTAGGTCCAAGTATCTTTTGAGAGCTTGAGCTGTTTTTATATTTCGTACATGTACAGTGTGAACTGGTTTCTTTCCCCATACCTGACTTTTTTTGTATTGAACTGGCAATGTCATCTTGCAACCTGTAACATACATTTCTGAAATGAAAAATTATCATCAGCATTTGAAAAAAGACGGCATCTACATTCATTATGCATTTTGAATATATGTCATCCACCACAAGAAACTTCAATGATTTGATACTAATCAAAGCCAACATCTACAGTCTCGTTTACAACACTCTGTGCATTTTACCTAATGATTATTCACAATGAGGAACTCATCATAGCTTGATTTTTTCAATCTACATCAAGACTTCCAAGGGCTTTTAGCTAAAATGAAAGCATTGCCAGCAACTTTTTATCATGTCTACAATCAAGCCAACCCAAAATCTGTATCAAAAAACATCTGCCAAACAGATAAAATTTCTAATAATATAATGTAGGCAACTCTGAGCATTAAGAAGAAAATCCAAATAATTGTAAACCTTGAAACCATGAGTTAGATTGTAGTATCAACAGAGAAAGCAAGAGCAAAGACAATCATAATATTTGCAGTACATATATACAAAAGAGTTGTGATTGCACTACATTCAAACAGGGTTGCGGAGTCGGAGTCAAAAGGAATTGAGGTTTTTGTGTGGGGTCGGATTCCTAACAACACTAGGAGTCAGAGTCAGATTTTTTTGTCTGACCCCGGAAGTCCAATTCGATTACTTTTTTTTGCATCACACTCCCAAGTTGGGAATTCTTGTTGAAATGGTACAATTTCTTATGAAGCTTTTGTTGAAACAGATAATTCTTGGGGTGCACCATGATTTTCATTGAGTGTTAGATGCTACAAAATTCTTGACATCCAAACTTCATTGACTTTATGTTAAGGAGTCCGAGTTGGGAGTTGGAAATTTTGGAGTCTGGAGTTGCAAATTTTTGAAAGGTTGGAGTCGGACATTTAACCTTTGACCCCGCAACCCAGCATACAAATTTATTTTGGTTTGTTAAGTATATAAGACTGTAACCCGAAACAATATAAATACAACATCTGCTGAAATTTTTTACCTACAGTTCCAGTACATTCAGGTAAGCAAACTGCTGGTGATTCATAGCAAGATTCTCATAATGACAACATCTTTCATGCATTTTCTCACAAAGCAGCCTATTATAACAAGCCCAAATATTCCAGAATTTCTGGATATGGTTGTTGAGACAGTGCCTTTGCTGAGTGTTTGACCAGCTACATGTATTTTCAGCACCACGTTTGTAGAAACAAAAACTGATTGTGATGTAATAAATGTGCTGTGACCAGTGATAACCTGAAAATCTTTCCCTGAGTTTTTCAATAATATGACCAATACAACTATATATCTAAATAAGTAGTTCTACTAGTCAACTAGCCAAGTAGCTAGTTTGATTAGGTCTAAAGCACACCTTTACAAAATCTGGTTTTATTCTGAAAAGTACTCAAAAGCTCGCCTTCCACAACAGAGCTCTTTTTCCTTGATTGGTGCATCACTGCAACAAAATTGTGATTCAATGTTGCAAAAATGTGTTGTTTGTGTACAATAAATTATTTTATGTCAATTGCCAATGCCAGATCAAGTAAAGTGGGTTGTGTGGGCTTCCTTAGTTTTTAAGCAGCCAACCTTTTTTTGGCCAGTGTCTATTTTGCCGCCAGCAGCAACAGCACTGCTGGAGCTCTTTTGTCATTTGCCGAACCCAATTGGTTGAATTGGTCATCATCCTTGTCACATGACCTAAAACCCTAAACCTAAACCAGTGGTTCTCAAACTTTTATAAAAACTGGCATAACACTCCACTTGAAAATTCCTCAATGTCTTTTAGTCCACTATCAAACTGAAGGCAAGCAACACCAAATGATAATTTTCAAGCATAGATTTTTTGCTTGTAATGAGTACAGTTCAATGGCATGGGTGCCCCTATTTCACTTGCCCCAATGCTTCCATCTTGAGTTCTGTTTTGGAAAGTGCAACACTCATGTCGTGTGTCACATCCAATCTGTTTCTTAATCATGTTCAGATTGTGTAATATGGAAAAAGTTGTCCCACATTCATAGGTTGTTGGAAACGGAATTAGAACTTTTACAAACATCCACATCCACGTAGCACAGCTGACCATCATTTATCAATGACATGCATCATATTCGTTGCCTTTGCATGAGCTCCAAACAGAAGAGGGCTGTCATATTTCATAATCCAGATCCTGAATTTTTAAAACTCAGTCCAAGTCAAACCATAGTCCAAAATTTTAAACAATCTGAAGACCAAGTCCAAATGAACTCCAAAAAATTAACAAAGTACAGCTGTTTATGACAAAAAATGCTGCAGTTCTTTTTAATTAACTCTGTGCAAATCTGGTCATAATCCAAAATTTGAGAAAATTTACACTCTGGATCCAATCCATATAAAAAAATCACTATAGTCTGGATGCAGTCCAAATCCAGTGCCCATCTGTGACGTGCACATAGTCAGGGGGAAAAGTGCAGGAAAAGTATCTCCCAAATTTGTTTTGTGCTCAGAAAAATGTTTATTAAAAAAGATAGTAAAAATAAAAATTGTGTTCCCCTAAAAATGCATTTTCACCCAAAGTCTCAAAACCTGGCCTGCATGTGCTTATTATTATATGGTGCTAATGTAACATCAAAATTTTAGTCGATTACAATTCAGTACAAATCAACATGCAAATCTTGTTACTTATGATATCACAAAGCAGCATTGCACAATGCTGGTACAAAAGACACAATGCTGCACTTGAAATGTGCATTCATAACAAATCCCTAATAACATGGCCTTATTAAAACAGCTTCGCAGACACAACTTTGAGAACCACTGCCCTACGCCCTAACCTCAAATGTAAAGCCATGCCAGGTTTTTCAAACTTTTTCAATAGTGCAAAAAAGCACTCCCATTAAAAGCCAAAGTGTCATCTCTACTAGCAAAGCAAAACCAAAGAAACAATGCTAAGTGACGAACCGACGACCACTTGCACAGCAGGAATAGACATTCTACTCAACTAGGTTCACCGTACTACTTGTGTCACAAACTCAGCATTATATGTGAACAAAGCTGAATATGGTTCGAATAGCAGAATAGTTGCAGAAGAGCTTTTGCCGCTGGTGGGAAAATAGACAGTTCCTTTTTTATAATAGTTTAATTGAAATTCATTGTACTGTAGGAAAAAGCATTAACAGGATTCAGTATGCTGAGTTGAATTTAGCTATTCTAGAAACATAGTTAACCAATGAGTGAAGTAACACTGCACAACAGGTCAACAAAACTTACAATAAGCCTAACCATTTGGAAAGAAATACCTCTGCATCGAAACAACAATGGAAAGTGGTAGGCAATAATGCTGGTTAGTACACTGGGAACTAGGGATGCATATGTTGGAATATCAAATCCTATGGATTTGAATCCTTCAGCACTCGAATCCAAAAATCAGAGTTTTTTCGAATATTTAAATTCACAATAACTTTGGATTAAATAAACGTGAAACAATTGCAAAGTCGGCAAAACAAATGGTTTCAACAAGTTTAGCAGTTGCAATAAATTTTGAGGTGGCACTCTCTACGCTCCTGAGCAAGAGAATAAAAGAGACACTCAACAAAAAGCTCACAGAACTGTATAGTGATGTAACAAGTTAATTAGCAGATAGTGTGATCGCTGAGTAGAGTTCTTAAACTTTGGGCGATTGCAGTTTTTTTTATCAAATGTTTTCTACTAGGCTGAGACTATAACATTTTTATCAGACGAAAAAAGTTAATCAAATAGCCAATTTGCCAAGTTTTTTTATGTGTTTAACTGGAATATGCACTTATCCATATGAGACAAATATCCACAAGTTTACTGACTTGTTCTATTTCTGTCCACATGCTTGCTATGTTGTTACTGACACTGTTGTTATCTGGTAGCTTGATGCCAAACACGGAGAATTCTAGAACTGTGGGATACAAAAGTGCTCGTAAATGTTCTAAAAATCCCTTGATCCTTATATTTTAAATTCTGAAATCCTGTAGTGTTTAACAGACCAAAGGTCATCAATTAAAAAGCAATACAAAGTTATTATGGGGCGTGCATTGCATGATATCTTTAACCTGTGCACTGTGAGACGTAATAATCGTCTGTGTCAGTTGTGAAACATTTCTTACACCAGCGGCGATGATTCTTCTGCTTGCTTACGACAGTGTAATGCAGTTGTTATTAACATGTTTATGTCTCAAACCTGTTGTGTACTTTCCTTGAGATTAGACAATGACGAACACAACAAAAGTGGTTTACTGACACAAGAACTTCTTTTTTTTGTTATGTAGGGCCAATTACTGTAGTTAGTAAAGTTGCCGTCTAATCAGTTGAATCTATAAATTTTCTGCTTGAGGTTGAACCTGCTGTGTTGATTTTAGCATCTCAGTGTGAGTGGTAATTTCATTTTCTGGCCATCCCCACAGGGACAGTCAAATTAATGGCACAGCAGCTATCATCTGTCTAGTGCACTTTACATTTCTTTGAAATGAAATATACAATTGTGATACTAATCTACCAATGAAAACAATATTTTTATGCAAATATCCAGCTGATATCAATGGTTAAACATTTTGCAATTAGTGAGACTGTTTTCTTTACCTAAGAATCATTTTAGTTTGGGATTCCAGAATCGTATGTGGTAAAGTGGTTTATACATTTAAACCAGAGGTTCCCAACCTGGGGTACATGTACCACTAGGAGTACATTTGGCTATCCGAAGGGGTACATTTGATGTTAGCACAAGAAGATAAATATGTATTTACATACTTTTTATTTCCAAATATTTATATATATATCAGGGAATATTGTTTTCAAAATCCGTTATATGCTTATATTTAAATATATCTATGATTAATCATGATAAAATAATTTGTCATAACAAAATTTATGGGTATATGTTCATCTGTCGAAATGCAGAAGGGGTACATGCTTATCTTTCGAAATGCTGAAGAGGTACATTATCATCTGTTAGAATGCTGAAGGGGTACATGGTCAAAAACAGGTTGGGAACCCCTGATTTAAACTGTTCTGCTATAACTAGAGTCATCCTTGTAAGGTACAGTACAATCGGTTGCTGTTTAACACAAAATAACTTTTTTTACTTGGTCTTTTCCAACAAAAATTTCCACATTTCCTTGAGCAAAAAAACTTTATGACAATTGTCTCTACCACTACCAGTGATCGTGCAATATGAGAAATTGGTAGTTCCAAATAATGGTGGCAATTAAAGTGGACAGCTGAAAACAGTAAATGCCATCAGCTGCAGCAGGTCAGGTGCATGCCAGAAGGTGTACACCGATGCATAGAGCTTCACAAGTCCACAGTTATTCTGGAATAGGATTCAATATTCTGGATTCGAAATAAAGATTCCCGAATATACCAGAACCTCGAAATGTTCCATAATGCACATCCCTGCTTGGAACAACCAATTATCAGATCAAACTTGCACACAGGCCAATAATATGCTGGAACTATTCCCTTTAGCCACAGATAGGGAGAGGCGTTAGTGGAGCCACTGTATTTCTCTGGGGTCACCAGACATATTTACAATGAGTTTCTTTATGAGGCTGCTCAAAGAAAGGTTGGTAGACTTGCCATATACACCAGTAGTTTCAATTGTAACTAGTTGAAAGCAATATTTGTAAATCCACAGCAGTGACCCACACCAAGCAAATCGATCGCAATTTATTGCGTAAGGAAACTAGTTTCATGTGTTACACATCTTCAGTCCTGCGCAAAAGTCAACATATGAAACAAAAAGAAAAAATTACGCACTGTTGCTAAGATCAAAACTCAATCACAAAAATTGAGCACAAGTTTGTAAATCTTTAAGTTTGTAATTTTCAATTTCTGTAATCTTGATTTCTGTCTCTGATTTCTGTAATCAGTTTAGGTTTAGGGTTTATTAATGTTTAGTGTTCAGGTTTAGGGGTTAGGTATTAGGGTTAGGTATAGGGGTTAAGTTTAGGGATTAGGTTTAAGGGTTAAGTTTGAGGGTTAGGTTTAGGGGTTAGGTATAGGGGTTAAGGAGTTAGGTTTAGGTGTTAGGTTTAGGGGTTAGGATTAAGAGTTAGGTTTAGGGTTTAGGGTTAGGGTTTAGATTTAGGGTTTAGAGTTTAGGGTTTAAGTTTTACATTTAGTACGTTTTTACCAAGCCTACTGCAGTCTACTACTTATTCGTCGTATATTACTACCATCATGTTGCAGGTGACGGATGAAAAGTTTTCAAATATGAAGGTCCGCTACCAGACCTGTAGCCACTGCCTTTTCTTAATTGGTTATCAATTATGTTATTTTTTTCAAGATTACGTGTTACCTCTAGGGGTTAGTATCACGTTAGGGTTAGGTTAGCTTAGGGCTAGGTTAGCATTAGGTTTAGGTCAGGTAAGCTTAGGGTTAGGTTAGATTAGGGTTAAGGTTAGGGTTAGTGTTTATCTTTTACGTTTAGTTCGTTTCTGTCAAGCCTACTGCACTCTCGTCATGCATTACTGTTACGTCACAGGTGGCGTATGAATAAGTTTTCAAATTTCAAGATCCACATGCGTATCAATACTCAATAACCATTGCCAAAAATTAAAACATCGCAACTTTTAGGCATTACATAATTGGGATAAGCCTTATCCCTAAGGACAGTTATAATATGAAATTGCAATGAGAAATTTTACTTTCTGATGTATCTTTTTCTTTACCTTTATATATTATATATAATATAATATATCTTTCCACTCCGATTACGTCATCACAAATCCATCAACGATATCCATGCTGATGGACATTTATTCTTTACATTGCACACGTTCTACATACCTAAGATTTGTCCTCAAAATTTCTGTAAATTCAAAATTGAGCATGAACACTGAGTGAGTTGTTAAGTAATAGTGGCACATACTCATAGATAATTGTAGAACTTTAACTTTAAGTAAATGCGTATGTGTTGCATTTTCAGAAAGGATCAAGATGTCATCAGTGTTTTTGTGCACTTTAAATATTAAGTTCTACATGCTGTGGGCCTGTGAACAAGAAGACGAATTTAATCGTTTCAGAAGCTTTTACTTTTAGGCCTACACTGAAACTCTCAAATCAATCATTCCGAACCAGAATTTCATAAAAAAATATTTCAGAACCAGCCAACAGGTTAACAAGAATAAATCCATGTGCTCAACTTTTGTCAACTTCAAACACGACACAGCCGTAATGTGCCGCGGGTTAAGTAATGATGTGATGCTACTTCCCAATTCTAGAAGACTGCGACTACCACATCTACACCATTAGCCTGAGCAGTGAGCTCAGCTTACCCGGCAACAGTGTTTCTGAGTCCAAAACCACAGCATCATTTAATTGCAGTCTTTGTTAACTTTTTCATGCATGGACCAGAAAGATGGAGCCGTCGGTTACTTGCGATTTTTTCGGATCAGGATTGGATATTTATTTTTGAAAAAAATTTGACAGGAAAGGAACAGAATATTTGCTTGATTTCTACAACGAAATTTCGCGGAGAGTAATTCAAGATGTCACAAATGATGGTAGCAGTGATGTATCCAAGTCATTTTTTTCGAGTCAGAGTCACAAGCCCTTCGAGCCAGAGTCAACCAAAATTTTTTCAAGTCGAGTCAGAGTCAGAGTCATGACTTGGTCGAGTCGAGTCAGAGTCGAGTCACGAGAACTTTTGAGTCACTTCGAGTCATTGGTTTGCAAGATCGAATCAATGTCGAGTCAAACGAAATTTCACGTTTTTTCTACGACATTTTTTTGCTTTGAAATGGCGCCCAACATGCCATAAAATGGTGCCCAATAAGTTTGAAAACTGTGCCCAACATGCTGTGAAATGGCAGCCGATAAGTTAGAAAATGGTCCCAATGTTGTTTCAACAAGTTTGATTGCAGGTTATTTATATCTAAGTTCTCTCAGTTTGCATTTTCCTTGTCTCTTTCACACTCAGTCATTTCAAAGAGTCTAGCCCAACCTTTCTGCAAGTGTTGCAGCCTCTCAGTTAGCATTGTGTTGAATGTGTGATTCACCACGAACGGGATGTGCATGATGAACAACACCCATGTGGCGCGAACAAGCAGAAATAAAATTAGCACGACGTGGGATTTTTATTGTAGCTTGGTGCCACAGTGTGAAGGTTTCCGCACTAGCTGCTCTGCCTTTCCAATAACAACAAAGTGGTGCTTGGACCAGGATGTGAAGATGGTGCCAGGTACAGACTTCACAAAAAGAACGTGCAATAGGTGCAATTTATTGAAAAAACGAAGGATGTTGTTGCAACCTCTTGGTTGGCGTTGCATTGAAAGTGTGGTTTTCGCATGTCCAATACATGAAAATGACCAGAGATGAACATGTGCTAGGACTTAAACCTTACGACATTTCAATATATTGATTGATTTGGAAGTTATCATTTTTGTTTAAACATAATTTGTTTGGAATTGATGATTTTCTTTTGAACTTCGCAAATTTCGTTTCAGTTTTGGACTGCAGATTACTGTAACTTTCGGTTCAGTTTTTGGACTGCAGGTTACTGTAGGACTGCAGGTTAACACTGGATTGCAGCCACCGAGACGTTGGGAGCCATTTGTTGCAGGCACAATGCTGCGCTGCCCTGAGCCAACTGCGCTGCCCTGAGTCAAGAAAGAGTCGAATCGACAATCCTCAGCATAGTAGCAATTGACATTACGCATTTGACTATGTTCGCCATCCTATTGCTGCTACGAATTCAACGTTATATGTGACTTTGTCACGTCGCCACCTGGGGTTAAGTTAATAAGAGTGACAGGAATTTGGACTTAAACAAGATTCAGTTTTCGCATTTGCATTGTATTTTGCAATATAGTTTTTGGTTTGGATTTGAATGTGGAAAACTTCAATCACTTTACTGGTATCTGGAAAAGACTCAAGGTTACAGTATGAGGCCCACTGTCATGATTACGATATGGAAATACTACATTAAACCGCGATAAGGTGTCAATATATTGTGTCCTACTGACCCGTCAGTGAAAGCAAAGTCTCAGGTCTACCTCTACACAAGGTGGGGACACTTATCCTCAAAATGCAGCATAGCACAACGAGACAGGGCTGTGGAGTCACCGTATCATCTGACAAGGAGTTCTGTAGGTTAATTGCATGCTGGAAAATGTGCTTACTGTGTACATGCTGGACAGTAGGTAGTAAACTGGAGATTGTACCTGTAATTGCCACATGGAACGAGTTTACTAAAAAACTTTGGGGAGGACAAACCTTTGTTGTTTACATTTCTATTACGTCACCATGTTCGCTCAACCGTAGCAAGACCTTTTTTGCAATGCTGGCAAAAACGGGGACACATTATGGAACTTATATATTATTTTGGTAACCATGGCGCAAGTGCCTCCCGTGGTTACACCCGTGGTGGTAGGTGCTAGCACATAGCACTGCATTTACTATGATATTATTAATTCTGAGAGTTGGGCTTAAATAGACATAATTATGCTCAAAAATTGTGATGATTCAAATATGGTCAGTTCCGCAATAAGATGTAGTGCAACTAAAAAAAATCACACAGATCAAAAAATGCAGAAGATTTTGTTAAATACTACCAGTGCAACCAGGCGCGTAGCCAGAAATTATAATAGGGTGGGAAAGCAACAACCGAGTTTCAACATTTAAATATTGTTTTTAGAGCATCATCCAAGGAACGTGGAATGTTTCTGGCGTTTTCTTCTTAACAATCAATGTGTTCAGATTTAAGCCGACAAATGAAAAGTCTGTTTTCATTGATTTGACAAGTCTTGAAAGATTTGAGAGTGACGTTCCAAGCTTCTACTTCGGATCACTGCCACCATTTGCTCATAAACATTTACTGCACAAGCGCTAGTAAACATCTCAATGCTATAGACACGGGTTCGTCGCCGATGGTGCCAAATACCAGAGGTTTTGGTATACAGCACACCGAAAGACAACGAACGGATCTGGAGTGCAGCACTAGCTACAATATACAAAACAAAGATTAATACAAGAAAAATAGAAGTGTGGCAATCCAGCGCATATCGGAAGTGCCAAACATAAGTGCCAAACAAACAGATTTCCGTGTGTGTGGAGAAATATAATCTAGCTCAGTATTCTTCAACAGGGGTTCCGTGTTCCGCTAAACATGTGTTGTGGGTTTATGTGAGTTTTTAGGATTATGAACATTCCTCAATTTTTTAGGGGAAATGATTTCTTGCTTCAGTATGTTGAAGCGTCATTATGACAATTTTTAGATCACCATGCTGCATTCAGATTCCAAGAAGGCCAGTGAGTTCAGGGGTTCCCAAACTTTCTCTGGCCATCTACCCCTGCAGCATTTCGACAGATGAGCATGGATCCCTGAAATTTTTACGACAAGCATATAATGAATTTTTAAAATCATATTGGCTGATAGATGTATAAATAATTCGAAATGAATAATATATAAACATACATTTTCCCTTCTATTACTAACCTTAAATGTACCCCTAGGGGTGCATTTACCCCAGTTTGGGAACCCCTGAGTTAATTGCACAGGAGGTTGAGTGCAGTTAATAGCCGAAAAGCAAATATTGATAGTTGTTGTGTCGCTTGTTGTTCATTGTTGTGCGATTAAGAAGAACGTTATTGTTGCATCACTGTTATAAGATGTTGCCGATGTACAGTTCACAGTAGAGAAAGAACATCCCCTTGAACTTTTACAGTTTATTCAAAAGTATAACCTTGGGAACTCTGTTCCAAATATAGTAATAATGCTGCAGATTTTCCTCACAACTGCCGTTAGTATTGCTACCTGTGAGAGGAGTTTTTCGAAACTAAAACTGATCAAGAATTACTTAAGATCTAGTATGAGCACCTTGCGCTTGAGAAATCTTGCCATATTGTCCACAGAGCAACAATTGGCAGATGAAATAAAGTTTGACATTGGCAATGAAGAATTTGCCAACAAAAAGGCAAGAAAAGTTACTGTGTAGAAAATGGAAGTTTTCGTTTCAGAAATAAAGATCGTCCTAGTTTTATACCCTTTTTTGCTGTTTTTCCCTATATGTCATTTTGGCTTTTTATTTAACTGTTCCTTACAATGTTTGAGTTTTTTGGTGTTTATTTAAAGCATACCATATTTGAGTATGTGAGAGTACTGTAATATTACAATGGTGCACAAACTAGTTAATATATATACAAAGCTTTAAGAGGCAGTCACTGTGCAACATATGTTTTCATGGGCGTCGGGGGCGCCAAAACTCAGGAGCCGCCCCAGGCAACCCACACTCCAGCTACGCCACTGCACAATGTAATCGATTACGATTACATTGAAAGTGATCACGATTACAATCGCGATTATATTTGTCTTGAAACATCTTCAGAACGAAAACAAACTCCATTTGCATGGTTTGATGTATATTTTCAGACAACATACGATATGAATGAATGTAATAAACGGAATTACTAATCTGTAAGGATCACATACCGGAAAAAAATCACATAATTGTTAATGAGATATTCGTGCAGTCAACAAACCAGTAGTGTAACTCAGCGTTCTTCAACGGGTGTGCACGGTGTACCCTAGGGTGCACGAAAATATGTGTGCGGTGCACCACAAAGAAAGGGTTCACAAAGATGCATCACAAACTTGTAAATTTTACAAAACTTCAATTTTTACAAAATTTTCTGTTAGCAAAAATGAACCATTAACCAACCAGTGACTTTCAGGATTTAACCTAGACTTTGCACATTCTAAAGCAGGAGTGGGGAACCTATTTGCTGTCAAGGGGGGCATAAATTGTGGATTATCACTGGTGGGCTGCAACCTCATAATTGTGAGTTATTGCTGGCAGCCTGCAAATAACAATTGATTTTATAAAACTCTACCTTTATCTTACTATGAGGGATAGAGTCTTCTTATGACATACTATCTTAAGTACCTCCTTATCATGGAGCTTCGTTTTGACGTGATTTTGTATTCTAAATTGGGTAACAAATTCTGATTCGGGCCATATCAAACGTTCAGGTGGGCCGCATTTGGCCCGCAGGCCGCAGGTTCCCAACCCCTGTTCTAAAGTCCAGTGTGTAAGCATCAGACCATCTCAAGCTATTTGTTGTAATTAGTTGATCATTTGTGATTCATAAGCAACAGACAATGAGCCATTATCACTTGAATTATGTAGGTGAGTTACTGAATTAAGGTACTTGCTTATTTAGGCCAGGGTATTTACAGACATGGGCGCAATTAGTGGGGGACAGGGGGAACGTGTCAGTAAATAATTTGCATGAGTTTAAGTAAATAGGGTGCATGAGTTCGTCAAAACATCTTTAAGGGTGCACCATAACAAAAAAGTTGAAGAGCACTGGTGTAACTAGAGGCTTGAGCTAAAAGGAAAACTTAGCTGCAAGGGACCCACTGGCCTAGGTAGGTGACCTGCTAGTCAACACACAGAAAAAAACCTGAGAAATGATGGTGAATCCGGGTGTGGATGACTATACTAAAACTCCAAGTCAATGGAAAGTACTCCAAAAAACGCAAAAAGACAACAACCGGTTGAAAACCAATTAAAAGAATACTAAAACCGAAATATAAGTTAAGTGGGGATCCGGTTTATACGTTTAGTTGGCCAGGCGAGTCAAATCGACTCTCTTCCCTCTCGTCAGTTACTCCACTGCAACAAACACTTTAAATATTAATTAAACAAAAATGATCGAAGTTTAAAATCTTTGTTACAGTTTACAAACATCATCGCTTCACATCTTTTATCAGTCAAACGACATTTATCATACTGTTGCAACCTCTCCGGTGGCGTTGCGTTGATTGTGTGATTCACCACGAACGGGATGTGCGTGAAGAACAACACCATGTGTGGCGCAAACATGCAATAATAGAGTGATCATGGCATGTGAACTCTATTGTTGCTTGCTGCCACAGTGCGAAGCTTTGCGCTCATACCGCTCGGGATTTCCGATCGCAACAATACGTTGTGTTAATTTTGTATGCTGGAATGCTTTTTCTGTTCTGAATATATGGCTGCTGGCGCAGCAGTGCAAAGTGAGCTTCCCATGTAAACCTAGGTGAGTGAACTTTAAACATTGCAATGCTCAATTGCTTCCTGATTGTGAATGCTTAACAAGTAACAACCGCTCTGACAGCGATCTGCAATTTGATTTACCAAAAGCACGTTTGAACTCCGGTGCTAAAATGATAAAACGTAGTGTAATAGAAATCTAGTCAAGAATTCCTTTCGAAATAAAAAATAAAACGTGTTTGGCACTTTTTTCGGAGGAGTATAAGAAATAAGAAATATGTATAACTCGGAGAATAGAAATTTACTCTGTGTTCTTATTGATTGGTGTACATAAACCGAGTGGTTTGATTTAATTACGTAATGTTGTTACAGTGGAAACTGTCAAACAATGAAGTATCTCCTTTAAATATTACATCATTTGGTTGTCCACAAAAATTGGTCGCATCAACCTGTGTATGAAGTAGTGGGATGCTGTAGTCTGTAGACACAGAGTGGCGAATTTCCGTTCTCAGTATGCATTGACAGCAAGTTATTTTCCGCAAAGCATGATTGCGCGACTGGTTCTCAACCTGCTTAAATCTCATGACACCACTGCAGTGCTGCAGCGATCTACAGCTTTTGACGCATTTCCTCCCTAACATACACAAATATTTTTGAATATGTGAAAACAGTAAATGTTTAATTTGATAACTCTAAACCATTTTCTTCTGGGGGCCTGGCTTTGCCTGCAATACATCTTACTTCAATTTACTGTATAACCGCATTACCCATATTACATTTTATACCCAGAGCAAAAGATTTTTACTAACTATTATGCACCGTTCCCTTTACAAAATAAGCAGTTTCGCCCTTGGGAGGTCTGCAGCCTAGAGGACCTTTGGTGCCTCCCACTCCCTGATGCATTTTATACATCGATGTACTTGGACATCATCGCAGTACTACATTATAATAAGCATGATGACGTTCATACGTATGTCTCAAAAGGTTGTGTTTCATCAAAGTAAATGTATTTGCGCCATCAAGTGTATACTCTCTACTACCGCCATGTATATGTATCCTCTTCTTCATGTATAGGCCTATGCGTTTTCCATGTTACTGCGATACATGCTTAAATTCAAGCGACTTGCGTGTGGGATTGAAGATGTTATTCAATACAACAATGCTATGACATTATCAGGCTTGACAATTCGTTTGTTTAAAATAATTTTAAAATTGCTGACTATTTCTTCTAACTGCGGGTTACGATCGTCTGCAAGCCAGCATATGCATGGTATAGCTTTTAATTTGAAATGAAATGAACACTAGAACAGGGACGCCAATATAGCTGTGCATCAAGTCAATGGTCAAATAAAACTCGCAGGTTTCACTGAGTTTTTGTTATCAGTATCTGGTGGATTACGGTTGACATGCCAGTTATCAGTGTTGTAGAAAAATACTTTTAATTTGCATTAATGCACTTTTTTTCTTCGAAAAAAAAGTTAATTCATTGTATATAAATTACTGTACTATTTATATGCAGAGCCTACTCCAGCACTAAGATTAATAATTTCACTCCCAATATATATAAAAAAAACCAACACCTCTCCTTGTAATGTCTCGCTATTCTGTTACCGAAGTGTCAACCCGCTTTGTAAAGCTTTTCTTTTTGTTGCTATGCACTTCACCAGACTTGTATGGGGTGCCGTTTGCAAAAATACTATATCTGACAGATTTAGCACAAAACCTTCTATCTCTGCACATATTTAGCTATCTATGTGTGCATTTAGCTATCTCTGCGTGCATTTAGCTATCTCTGGCGCATTTAGCTATCTCTGCGCGCGTTTAGCTATCTCTGCGTGGCGTGCCACAGGGCTCTACATTAGGGCCTCTCCTGTTCCTGTTGTATGTAAATGATTTACCACTAGTCTCAAATTTTAAAACCATTCTTTTTGCAGAT